>Ga0209023_10004298_pt1 | contig 16309 bp, 12 predicted proteins | sample LakOneMetagenome_FD_187468 | JGI IMG/M metagenome (GOLD analysis project Ga0209023, IMG submission 187468) | Freshwater and sediment microbial communities from Lake Erie, Canada (SPAdes) (version 2) | ecosystem: Environmental > Aquatic > Freshwater > Lentic | place: Lake Erie, Canada... | reverse complement strand
TGGGACGCTCATGGCGCTCGCGCCGGGCAAGGGCATCCTGGTCCATCGTCATGCCGACGGTTCGGTACGCGGCTATGCCGCATTCAACAGGCCCGAAGCCTGGGTCCGCGCCATCGACTTCACCGACCCGCGCGCCGGCCTGGCCCTGGTTGCGGACGCGTTCGAGGGCTGGGCGCCGTCCTTGACCGCGTTCGTGCGCGACAGCCAGGCCGCTCCCGTGCTGCGCACTATCCATGCCCTGCCGGTGGGCATGCGCTGGAACAGGGTGCGCGGGGTGACGCTGGTCGGCGACGCCGCGCATCTGATGTCGCCGTTTGCCGGCGAAGGCGCCAACCTGGCGCTGGTCGACGGCGCCGAGCTGGCGCAAGCACTGCTCCGTCATCCCGGCGACATCGACGCCGCGCTGGATGCCTACGAACACGCCATGCTCCCGCGTGCCGCCCAGGCCGCAGCCGCCTCCGCACACAACCTGGCAGCGTTCTTCGGCGCCGGCGCTCCCTGGAGCGTTGTCAGGCTGTTCGATCCGACTGCCCTCTTGGAATAAGCCCCCGGCTGCCTGCGCTGCCCTTGCCGGCACCTTGTTCGCGTGTCATCGCAAGGTCATGCGCCCGGCTTACATTGGCTGCGTCCTGCAGTCGTATCGGCATGACAACAAACTGCAACATAAGTTGCACATGAGCAAACACAACTTTCTCCGGGAGTGTCATGACCTCACGACGCAGATTCTTGCGCGGCAGCGCCCAGGCGGGCGTCGCCGCTGCAAGCTACGCAGCTTTCCCTCCGGCCATCCAGCGCGCCCTCGCGATCCCGGCCAACAACGCCACACGCAGCATCCGGGATGTCGAGCACGTGGTGATCCTGATGCAGGAAAATCGCGCATTCGACCATTACTTCGGCACGCTTGCCGGGGTGCGCGGCTTCGGCGACCGCTTTCCCATCCCGCTGCCCGAGGGCCGCAATGTGTGGCAGCAGCGTATGGCGAACGGCAATCTGATGCTGCCTTTCCACCTGGATGGCAGCCGCGGCAATGCCCAGCGCGCCAACGGCACCCCGCACGACTGGCTCGACAGCCAGCTGGCCTGGGACAACGGCCGCATGGACCAGTGGCCGCGCTACAAGAACGCGATCTCGATGGGTTACTTCAAGGAGAACGAGATCCCGTTCGCCTTCGCGCTGGCGAATGCCTTTACCTTGTGCGACGCCTACCACTGCGCCATGCATACGGGTACCGACGCCAACCGTTCCTTCTTCCTCACCGGCACCAACGGCGCGGTCCCGACCGGCACGGCCTTCGTCACCAACGAATGGGATGCGATCGACGGCACGCAAGCCGGCGTGAACACGGGTTATACCTGGACCACCTACGCCGAACGGCTGGAAGCGGCCGGCGTCAGCTGGATCAGCTACCAGAACATGCCCGACGAATGGGGCGACAACATGCTCGGCGCCTTCCGCCAGTTCAAGCGCGCCAACCTCGCCTCGGGCTACCCGGTGTCCAGCGGCGGCGCGCCGAACCAGCCCTACACCAATACCGGCCCTGCCCTACCACGCCTACGACGCGGCCACCGACAACGCCGGCAACCCGCTCTACAAGGGCATCGCCAACACCCTGCCCGGCACCCAGCCCGAGCAATACCTGGACGCCTTCAGGCGCGATATCCGCGAAGGCAAGCTGCCGCAGGTGTCATGGATGAACGCGCCGTCGATCTACTGCGAACACCCCGGCCCATCGAGCCCGGTGCAGGGTTCGTGGTTCCTGCAGGAGGTACTGGACGCCTTGACGGCCAACCCCGAAGTCTGGAGCAAGACCGTCCTGATCGTGAACTTCGACGAGAACGACGGCTACTTCGACCACGTGCCCTCGCCTTCCGCCCCTTCGCCCGACGGCAAGGGCGGCTACGCCGGCAAGACCACGCTGCCGCCGGGCGCCCTGGGCGCCGAATTCTACACCCACCCTCGCCCGGAAGGCAGCACCCGGCAACCGGCGCCGGACGGCCGCGTCTACGGACCCGGTCCGCGCGTGCCGATGTACGTGATTTCGCCCTGGAGCCGCGGCGGCTGGGTCAACTCGCAGGTGTTCGACCATACCTCGGTGCTGCGCTTCCTGGAAGCGCGCTTCGGCGTCAGGGAGCCGAACATCAGCCCCTTCCGCCGCGCGGTGTGCGGCGATCTGACCAGCGCCTTCAACTTCGAGACGCCGAACAGCGAAGCCTTGCCGGTACTGGCGGGCCGCAAGAGCAGGAGCCAGGCCGACGCGCTGCGCGCCGCACAGCAGCGTCTGGCGCAGATCGCGCCGCCCGTCTCGCCCCAGATGCCGGTGCAAGCGGTCGGCACCCGTCCATCGCGCGCGCTGCCCTACGAACTGGCGACCATCTGCGAGGTGCTGCCCGGCGCCACGATGCACGCCGCGCAGGTGGCGCTGAGCTTCATCAATACCGGCCGCCAGGGCGCCGTGTTCCACGTCTACGACCGCAAGAACCTGGCGGCGGTCCCGCGCCGCTACACGGTCGAATCGGGCAAGACGCTGTCGGACCTGTGGACGCCCGCGGTGGGCGGCCCCTACGATCTGTGGGTGCTGGGGCCGAACGGTTACCACCGCCACTTCACGGGCAGCGCCTTGCGTGCCGTGGCGGCCGGCCAGCCGCGCCCCGAGGTGCAGGTGCGCTGCGATGCGGCCACCGGCGAACTGGTCGTGCGCATGGTGAATGCGGGCGCCGCGCCCTGCACCTTCAACCTGAACGCGAATGCCTATGCGGCGCTGCGGCAGATGCACACCGTGGCGCCGCGCACCGAGGTGGTGGTGCGGATTCCGGTGGCAAGCAACGGCTACTGGTACGACTTCAGCGCCACGGTGTCGGGCCAGCTTGATTACCTGCGGCGCTTCGCCGGCCGCGTCGAAACCGGCCGCCACACGGTCAGCGACCCGGCGCTGGGCCGCGCCTGACCAGGCGCATCGTTCGGACCATGCGGCCGGCGCGCTGCCGGCTGCTTCCCTTGAATCCATATCCATCGAAAGGAACCTCATGCATCCCATCATTCGCAAGCTCGCCGTCGGCGCAGCCCTCGTGCTGTCCGCGCCCTTCGCCGCGGCGACCGTACTGACCTTCGACGACATCATCGGCCCGGACGGCATTGCCGCCATGCCCGCCAACTACGGTGGGCTGGACTGGTCGAACGCCGGCATGTCAGTCTACACCTACGAGCAGGCGCCGTTCACCGCCCATTCGGGCCAGGGCCGGGTTACCACCGACTGGACCGACAACTGGCCGGTTGCCAGCACGATCCGCTTCCTGTCGCCCACGATTTTCGATGGCGCCTGGTTCTCGGGCTATGCCGACAGCACCGTGCGCTTCGATCTGTACTTCGGCGGCGAGCTGGTGGCGCGCTCGGCGTCGCTGCAGCTGGCGGATGGTCCGATGTATCTCGATGCGGGCTGGAACCGTGCGATCGATACGATTGTCGTGGCGAGCGATTTCCCGGCGTCGTACGTGATGGACGATTTCAGCTTCAACACTGCTGCGCAGGTGCCGGAGCCAGGGTCGCTCGCGCTGATGCTGGCCGGCTTGGCGATTGCCGGCCTCGCGCGCCGCCGGCGCCGAGGCCGGATGCCGGCGGGCTGCGCGGTGATGCCAGGGCCTTGAGTATGCAGGAAGCTGGCGCCGCGCACTGCCCGCGCGGCGCGAAAATGTGGCAGGATAAGCCCTCCTGCCGGGCTATTGCGACAGGACGGTCAGAACTTTCTTGTGCAAGCACTGCGGAGCGCGCCATGAGCCGGATCACCCATCTTGTCGGCAGCCGGACCTATGTCTTCGCCGACCTGCGCGAACTGCTGGCCAAGGCCACGCCCGCACGCTCCGGCGACTACCTGGCCGGCGTGGCGGCCAGCACGGCCGAAGAGCGCGTGGCGGCGCAGATGGCACTGGCCGAACTGCCGCTCACGACCTTCCTGAACGAGGCGGTGGTGCCCTACGAAACCGACGAGGTGACGCGCCTGATCGTCGACGGCGTCGACGCCGCCGCCTTTGCGCAGATCCGCCATCTCACGGTAGGCGATTTCCGCGACTGGCTGCTCGGCGACGAGGCCGACGCGGCGCGCCTGGCGCAGGTCGCCCCGCGCATCACGCCGGAGATGGCGGCCGCGGTGTCGAAGATCATGCGCATCCAGGACCTGGTGCTGGTCGCCCGCAAGTGCCGCGTCGTCACGCGCTTTCGCAATACGATCGGCCTGCCCGGCACCCTGTCGACGCGGCTGCAGCCGAACCACCCGCTGGACGACGCATCCGGCATCGCCGCCAGCCTGTTCGACGGCCTGATGTACGGCAGCGGCGACGCCGTCATCGGCATCAACCCGGCCACCGACAACGTGCAGCAGGTGATCAAGCTCCTCGACATGCTCGACGAGATCATCGCCCGCTACGCGGTTCCGACCCAGTCCTGCGTGCTGACCCACGTGACCAACACCATCGCCGCCATCGAACGCGGTGCGCCGGTCGACCTCGTATTCCAGTCGATTGCCGGGACCCAGGCGGCCAACGCCGCCTTCGGCATCGACCTGGCGCTGCTGCGCGAAGCGCGCGACGCCGCCCTCTCCCTGCGCCGAGGCACGCTCGGCGACAACCTCATGTACTTCGAGACCGGCCAGGGCAGCGCCCTGTCGGCCAATGCCAACCACGGCCTCGACCAGCAGACCGCCGAGGCGCGCGCCTACGCGGTGGCGCGCGCCTTCCAGCCGCTGCTGGTGAATTCCGTCGTCGGCTTCATCGGGCCGGAGTACCTGTACGACGGCAAGCAGATCATCCGCGCCGGCCTGGAAGACCACTTCTGCGCCAAGTTGCTCGGCCTGCCGATGGGCGTGGACGTCTGCTACACCAACCACGCCGAAGCAGACCAGGACGACATGGACGTGCTGCTGACGATGCTCGGCACGGCCGGCTGTACCTTCGTGATGGGCGTGCCCGGCGCCGACGACATCATGCTGAACTACCAGACCACCTCGTTCCATGATGCCCTGTATGCGCGCCGCGCGCTCGGCCTGCTGCCGGCGCCCGAATTCCACGCCTGGCTGCGCGAACTGGGCATTTTTACTGGCGATGCGACGCCCGCCCTGGGCCGCGCGCTGCCGGCGCCGTTCGCCCACGCGCTGTTGCAGCTGCCCTGAAGGAGCCGGCATGACAGATCTCGATCCCTGGCAGGCCTTGCGCCGCTTCACCGCCGCCCGCATCGGACTCGGCCACAGCGGCGCCAGCCAGCCCACCCGCGCCCAGCTCGACTTCCAGCTCGGCCATGCGCGTGCCCGCGATGCCGTGCACGGCGCCCTCGACACGGGGCAACTGAGCGCGGCCCTGGCGCCCGCCTGGCCGGCCGCGCCCTGCCCCCTGCTGCTGCACAGCGCGGCAGCGGATCGCCACATCTACCTGCAACGGCCCGACCTGGGCCGGCGGCTCGACGCGGCGTCGCGCCAGCTGCTGCGCGCCCGGCACGGCGGCGCGGTGCGGGAAGACGGATACGACTTGTCCGTGGTCGTCGCGGATGGTTTGTCGGCCCTCGCCGTCATGCGCCATGCCGCGCCCCTGCTGCAGGCGCTGCATGCGCGGCTGGAGGCGCAACCGGAAACGCAGGCATGGCGGCTGGCGCCTGTCGCGATCGTGCAGCAAGGCCGCGTGGCGGTGGGCGACGAAGTCGGCGAACTGCTCGGCGCGAAGATCGTGCTGGTATTGATCGGCGAGCGTCCGGGCCTGAGTTCACCCGACAGCATGGGCCTGTACCTGACCTGGGCGCCGCGCGTCGGTCTCACCGACGAATGCCGCAACTGCATCTCGAACGTGCGGCCGGCCGGGCTGGGCATCGTAGACGCGGCGGAAAGGCTGCATTACCTGCTAGCCGAGGCGCACAGGCGCCAGCTCTCCGGCGTTCATCTCAAGGACGAGAGCACGCTCGCGGTCAGGCGCCTCGGCGGCGATGTGGGCAGCTTCCTGCTTTGACCGGCGCCGCCGCGATGGCTCATCTGATTTCCTCGCAAACAGCAACCTGCTCCGGCATCGGCTCGCGCCGGCCGCGCCAGGCGGCGATCCGTTCCTGCGTCCCCATGACGACCACGAAAAATACCGGCACGAAGAACACCGCCAGCAAGGTCGCGCTGACCATGCCGCCGAATACGCCGGTGCCGATCGCATGCTGGGTCTCCGAGCTGGCGCCGCCGGCCACCATCAGCGGAATGACGCCGAGGCCAAAGGCGAGCGATGTCATCACGATGGGCCGCAGGCGCACGCGTGCCGCCTCGACGGCTGCCCTTGCCAGGCCCATGCCCTCCGCGCGGAATTGCCGCGCAACTTCGACGATGAGGATCGCATTCTTGGCCGACAAACCGATTACCGTGATCATGCCGACCTTGAAGAACACGTCGTTCGGCAGCCCGCGTATCAAGACCGCCGCGACCGCGCCGACCAGGCCGAGCGGCACCACCAGCATCACCGACACCGGAATCGACCAGCTCTCGTACAGGGCGGCCAGCACCAGGAACACGACCAACATCGACAACGCCATCAGCAGCGGCGCCTGCGAAGCGGACTGGCGTTCCTGCAGCGATTGCCCGCTCCACTCCAGAGCAAAGCCAGCCGGCAGCTGGCGGGCGAGGCGCTCCATCTCGGCCATCGCATCGCCGCTCGAATGGCCGGGCACGGCCGCGCCCGAGATGCTCACCGACGGATAGCCGAGGTAGCGCATCAGTTGCGGCGGCTCTTCGGTCCATACCGGATGCACGACCTCGCCCAGCGGCACCATGGCCCCGCTGGCGTTCTTGACGTTCAGGCGCAGGACATCATCGACCTGCATGCGCGCGGGCGTCGGCCTGGACGATGACTTGCTGCATCCGCCCCGCGTTCGGAAAATCGTTGACGTAGACCGATCCCATCGCCGCCGACAGCGTGTCGCTGATGTCGGTGAAGGCGATGCCCATCGTCTCTGCCTTCGGACGGTCGATGTCGAGCCGCACGCTGACGCCCGGCGGCAAGCCTTCCGAATACACACCGGTGACCACGCTGCTTTCCGCCGCCAGCGCGATCAGGCGGCGCTCGGCCGCCAGCAGGGCCGCCTGGCCATGGGCGGCACGGTCCTGCAGGCGCAGGACGAAGCCGGACGAGGTGCCGAGCCCGTCGATTGCCGGTGGCATCAGGCTCATCACCGATGCCGCGCGGCTGTCGGCCATCGCAGCCTGCGCCCGCGCCACCTCATCGAGTGCGGTGGCCCCGGCCCGCTCGTCCCAGTCCTTCAGCATCGTGTAGGCCAGCGCGGTATTCGCGCCCGAACCCGAGAAACCGAAGCCGAGGATCAGCTGGTTGCTGCCCAGGCCGGGCCGCGACGCCACGTGGCGCTCGTAGGCCTTGACCACTTCCAGGGTCCGCTCGCTGGTCGCGTCCGAAGGCAGCTGGAACGAGGTCATGAAGTAACCCTGGTCTTCCTCGGGCAGGAAGGCGGCCGGCAGCGAGCGAAAGGCCAGGCTGAGCACGAGCGCGATCGCCAGCCATGCCAGCATCAGCCTGACAGGGCGCGCGATGCAGGCCGCCGTGGCGGCGCCATAACGCCGCGTGAGCATGTCGAAGCCGCGGTTGAACCAGCCGAAGAAGCACTTTTTGTCATGATGCCCCGCCGGGACCGGCCGCAGCAGCGTTGCGCACAGCGCAGGCGTGAAGCTCAGCGCCAGGAAGGCCGAGAACAGGATGGACACCGACATCGCCACCGCGAACTGGCGGTAGATGACGCCGACCGAGCCGCCCGCGAAGGCCATCGGGATGAAGACCGCCGTCAGCACCAGTGTGATGCCGACGACCGCGCCGGTGATCTCCTTCATCGCCTTCACCGTCGCCTCCTTCGGTCCCAGGCCTTCGGTGGCCATCAGCCGCTCGACGTTCTCCACTACCACGATGGCATCGTCGACGATGATGCCAATGGCCAGCACCATGCCGAACATGGTGAGCACGTTGATCGAGAACCCCGCCGCCAGCATCACCGTGAAGGTGCCGAGCAGCGCGATCGGCGCCACCAGCGCCGGAATCAGGGTGTAGCGCAGGTTCTGCAGGAACAGGTACATGACCAGGAAGACCAGCACCATCGCCTCGATTAGCGTATGGATGACTTTCTCGATGGAGATCTTCACGAACGGCGCCGTGTCGAACGGCACCGCGTATTCCATCCCGCGCGGCATCGACGGCGCCAGTTCCTGCAGGCGCGCGCGCACGGCGCTGGCGGTGGCCACGGCATTCGCGCCGGGCGCCAGCTGGATTGCCGCACCGGTAGAGGTGTGGCCGTTGTCGCGCGTGCTGAAGCCATAGCTCTGCGCCCCCAGCTCGACGCGGGCGACGTCGCCCAGAACCACGCTGGCGCCGCTGACGTTGGCGCGCAGGACGATGCGGGCGAATTCTTCAGGTGTCGACAGCTGTCCCTGCGCGCTGAGCGGCACCGTGATCTGCTGTCCGGGCAGCGCCGGCGCGTCGCCCACGCGGCCGGGCGCGATCTGGGCGTTCTGGCGTGCGATCGCGGCGGTCACGTCGCTCATTGCCAGCTTGTAGGCAACCAGCTTGGTCGGATCGACCCAGATACGCATCGCCTTCTCGGCACCGAACAGCTGCACCTTGCCGACACCGGATACCCGGCGCAGCTCCTCGACCACGTTGCGCGCCATGTAGTCGCCCAGGTCGGTTTCGCCGAAGCTGCCGTCCGGCGTCGTCAAGCCGATGATCATCAAGAAGTTCGATGTCGCCGACTCGACCATCAGGCCGTTCTGGCGCACCGCCTGCGGCAGGCGCGGCTCCACCGCCTTCAGGCGGTTCTGTACGTCGACCTGGGCAAGCTCGGGATCGGTGCCCGGCCTGAAGGTGGCCGTGATCTGCGCGCTGCCCGTGGCGTCGGTGCTCGATGCGAAGTACAGCATGCCCTTGACGCTCGACAGCTCGCGCTCGATGAGCCCGACGACGGCGTCATTCATGGTCCTGGCCGAGGCACCCGGATAGCTTGCGCTGATGCTGACGGACGGCGGCGCCACCTCCGGATAGCGCTCCACCGGCAGTTGCGGAATGGCGATCAGCCCGGCAAGGACGATGAAGAGTGCGAGCACCCAGGCAAAGACGGGGCGCTTGATGAAAAACTGGGGCATGGTCGATAATCCCGGGCACCGGCAGCATGAGCGGGCGGTCCCTCGATAAAATGTCGCGCTGGGGCGAAAGGCGGGAGTATGTTGTCCGCGTGTCGAGATTCGGTTGCAACTTGATGGAGATTCGATGGAGATGGCTGCGAAATTGCGCCTTCGGCCCGCATGAGCGGCGCCGTTGGCAACGCCATGCAGGACCAGGCGTTGGTACTGATCGCGGAGGACGACGACGAGATCGCCGCGATCCTGGCCGCCTATTGCGCACGCGGCGGCTTCCGGACGCTGCGTGCGGAAAACGGCCAGCGCACGCTCGACCTGCACCTGTCGGCCAGGCCCGAGCTGGTGCTGCTCGACGTGCAGATGCCGGTGCTCGACGGCTGGATGGTGCTGGCGGAACTGCGCCGCCGCGGCGAGACGCCGGTCATCTTGGTGACCGCGATGGACGGGGACATCGACAAGCTGATGGGTCTGCGCACCGGCGCCGACGATTACGTGGTCAAGCCCTTCAACCCCGCCGAAGTGGTGGCGCGGGAGCAGGCGGTGCTGCGCCGGACGTCGCGCCGGCCCGGCGCGGCGCCGGACGTGATTCGCGCCGCGCAGCTGGCGATCGACCTCGGCAAGCACGAAGCGAGCGCGCAGCTGGACGGCCGCGAACTGGCCCTGCCGCTGACCCTGACCGAATTCCGCCTGCTCGCCCATCTTGCCCGTGCGCCGCGCAAGGTGTTCAGCCGCAGCGAGCTGCTGACGCACTGCCTGCCCGAAGGCGACACGCTGGAGCGCACCGTGGACAGCCACATCAGCAAGTTGCGCAGGAAGCTCGAAGACGCGGGCGTGACCGGCATTCCGGAAAACGTGCGCGGCGTCGGCTACCGCTTCGGTGGCGCAGCATGAGCGGCATCAGGGGAACCATCGGGAGCGGCAGGATGAGCGGAATGCACGGGCTGCGGCGCCAGATCGTGCTGGCGGTGGCCTTGCTCGTGCTGAGCGTGATGGTGGCCACGGTGATCGGCTCCTACGTGTTCTACGGCCTGATGTTCACCTACGCGCCCGACCATATTTCCAACCCGGGAGAATGGCTCCCGACCGGCCCGGAATGGGGCTGGATCCTCTCGTCGACGCTGGGCGCCGTGGCGCTGGCGGCGGCCGTGGCGATCAAGCTGTCGCAGCGGCTTGTGGTGCCCCTGACCTCGGCGGCGGAAAACCTGCGCCGCGTGTCGCAGGGCGACCTGGCCGCGCGCGCCACCGGCGCCGACGGCACGGTGGGCGAGGCCTCGCTGCTGGTGGAGGATTTCAACACGATGGCCGAGCGGTTGGAACGCATGGCCAGCGAACAGGCTTTCTGGAACGCCGCCATCGCGCACGAACTGCGCACGCCGGTGACGGTACTGCGCGGACGCCTGCAGGGCCTGGCCGAAGGCGTCTTCTTGCCGGAGCCGAAGCTGTTTCGCAGCCTGCTGGCCCAGGCCGAGCACCTCGGCGGCCTGATCGAGGACCTGCGCGTGGTCGGCCTGGCCGACAGCGGGCACCTCAGCCTGCGCCTGGAACGCTGCCGCCTCGCCGACGACATCCGCGGTGTCGTCGCCCTGCTGGGTCCGGACCTGCAGGCTGCGGGCCTGGCGCCCGCGCTGGACCTTGCCGAAGACGAGATCGACTGCGATCCGGGTCGCATGCGGCAGGCATTGCTGGCGCTGCTGGAGAACGCGCGCTGCCATGCCCTGCCCGGCACGCTGCGCATCGTGCTCGATTGCGCCGGCGGCCAGGCGCGCCTGGCGGTCAGCGACGACGGGCCGGGTATCGCGCCTGAGGCAGCGTCAAAAGTGTTCGAGGCGTTCCAGCGCGGCGAGGAAGCCAGGACGCGCCGGCCGTCGGGAAGCGGGCTGGGACTTGCGGTCGTGCGCGCCATCGCCCACGCGCATAGCGGGCAAGCCGCGTGCCGCCCGTCGGCCGGCGGCGGAACGACGTTCGAGATCGCCTGGCCGGCGAGCCGCGGCGCCTGAGCGCAGCCTGCGCCCGATGCGGCTAACTGGTCGAGGCGCAGGCACTCATCGAGGTCGCTGGCGGTGGAAAGTCAGCGGGCTATAGGGCACGGCGGACGGCGGCGGCGAGCGCAGGATGCCCGGCTTCATCGCACCGACGACGTGCATCTCGCAGGGCTTGCAGTCGAAGCGCAGCGTGTAGGTGTCCTCACCCGACTTCAAGGTCATCGGCTCGGCCCGCACCTGGCCTTGCACGCCCTGCACGCCCTTGGCCTGTTTCGGGCACAGGTTGAACGAGAAGCGCAGGCAGTGCTTGGTGATCATCAGCGACACCTCGCCTGCTTCCTGGTGCGCCTCGTAGGCCGCGTCGATCAGGCCCACGCCATGCTTGTGGTAGAAAGCGCGCGCCTTTTCGTTGTAGACGTTGGCGAGATACGACAGCTGGGTTGCCGGATACACGGCCGGCGGTTCGGCCGGCACCTTGCGCTGCGGGCGCTCCCACGCGGCCAACCTCGCCGCCTCATGCGCCGCCACCGCGTCGCGGCGCAAGGCGTTGATGGCGGCGGCCGGCACGAACCACGGTTGCGACAGGTCCAGGGCGATGCCGTCGGACTCGAACATCGTGTTGCCCAGCTTGGTGAGGCTGGTGCGCAGCGCGGCGTCGGCCTGCTCGTGGTTGTGCGCCGGCTGCAGCGGCAATTGGGCGCGCGTCACCGTCTCGATGCCATCCTCGTCGCGCAGGGTCAGCGCCAGGCCGTCTTCACGCTCCGACAGGGTCAGGTGCAGAGCCACTTTTCGGTCGGCCGAGCGCTTGTTCAGCGCCGCTTCCCATCCTTGGTCGCGGTTGCGGTGGACCTCGGTGCCAGGTTTCAGACCGGGCAAGGCGCTGACCGGCTCGTTCGGGAAGACGCGCCAGCGCTGGCCCTCTTCGCTTTCGCCCAGCTTCTGCACCGTGTTCACTGCGATGCCGACGCTGGCGCGCTTGTTCATGTAGTTCAGGCCGTCGCCATTGGCCAGCGGTGCATCGGTCATCATCTCGAAGAAATCGCCCCCCACCTTGCTGACGGTGCCGACTTCCACACCCAGGTACTTCGGCGAATCGAAGGCGCCGATGTCGTCCTGGCGGCCCTGGGCGAAATAGTCGGTGTGGCCACGGTTGAAGTTCTTGTCGACGTCGGGCGTGAAAAAGATCTGGGTGTGGCCGCTGGCGGCGCGCACAAAACCGGCGCGGCGCTCCAGGATCGCGTCGAGCAGCAGGCGATAGTGGGCCGTGATGTTCTTCACGTAGCCCATGTCCTTGTAGCGGCCCTCGATCTTGAACGAGCGGATGCCGGCGTCGATCAGCGCCTCCAGGTTGCGGCTCTGGTCGTTGTCCTTCATCGATAGCAGGTGCTTGTCGTAGGCCACCACACCGCCCTGGCTGTCGGTCAGCGTATAAGGCAGGCGGCAGGCCTGGGAACAGTCGCCGCGATTGGCGCTGCGGCCCGTATCGGCATGCGAGATATAGCACTGGCCGGAAAAGGCGACGCACAGGGCGCCATGGATGAAGTATTCGAGCGGCGTGTCGACCTGGGCGCGGATGCTGCGGATCTGGGGAATGGTCAGCTCGCGCGCCAGCACCAGCTGGGAGAAGCCGACGTCGCCCAGGAACTTCGCCTTCTCCACGGTGCGGATGTCGCACTGCGTGCTGGCGTGCAGCTGGATCGGCGGCAAATCGAGTTCCAGCAGGCCCATGTCTTGCACGATCAGCGCATCGACGCCGGCCTCGTACAGCTGCCAGGCCTGCTCCCGCGCCAGGTCGAGTTCGGCGTCGTGCATGATGGTGTTCATGGTGACGAAGATGCGGGCGCGGTAGCGGTGGGCGAACTGGACCAGGCTGGCGATCTCTTCCAGCGAGTTGCTGGCGTTGTGGCGAGCGCCGAATGCGGGGCCGCCGATGTAGACGGCGTCGGCGCCATGGAGGATCGCCTCGCGGCCGATCTCGGCGGTTTTTGCGGGCGACAGCAATTCGAGCTGGTGGTCAAGCAGAGACATGGCGCGTTCCTGGTCGATTGAGACCAAAATTATAACGGTGGGGGCAGCCGATGTCATGCCCGCCATATCGGCAGGACGCGCATGCCAGCCCTTTCGCGCGATTGCACGCGCTCTTACAAATCGTTTCGATTGAAACCTTTTCACACTTTCGTGTGCGCGGTCGAGCAAGTAGGCTACAGGGCTTGTTAGCAAGCAGTACATAGCGCGCCGGCAACATGGCGGCCGACTGCCCTTTCTTCATACGGAGTGTCCCTTGTCCGAATCAAAAATTTCCCAGCCAGCAACCGTCATCAAGATCATCGGCGTCGGCGGTGCCGGCGGCAATGCCGTCAACCACATGGCGGCGTCGGAAGCGCCCGCTTTCGACTTCATCTGCGCCAACACCGACGCGCAAGCCCTGGCCAACACGCGTACCGAACACCGCATCCAGCTTGGCGAGAGCGGCCTCGGCGCCGGCAGCGACCCGGCACTCGGACGCGAGGCTGCTACCCGCGAACGCAGCATCATCGCCGACGCGCTGAAAGGTGCCGACATGGTGTTCATCACCGCAGGCATGGGCGGCGGCACCGGCACCGGCGCCGCGCCCGTCATTGCCGAAGTGGCGCGCGAACTGGGCATCCTGACGCTGGCCGTGGTGTCGAAACCCTTCGCTTTCGAAGGGCCGCGGCGCATGCGCGTGGCCGAAGAAGGTATCGCGACGCTGGCGCGTTGCGTCGACTCGCTCATCATCGTACTGAACAGCCGCCTGGAGGAAGTGCTGGGCGAGGATGTCACCCAGAAGCAGGCCTTTGCCGCCGCCGACGAGGTGCTCAGCAAGGCGGTGTCCGGCATTGCCGACATCATCGCCGTCCCGGGCATGATCAACGTCGATTTCGAGGACGTGCGCACGGTGATGCGCCAGACCGGCATGGCGATGATGGGCACCGCCCAGCACGCCGGCGAGGACCGCGCCGCCAGGGCGGCCGAGGAAGCGATCGCCTGCCCCCTGCTCGACGGCGCCAATCTGCGCGCCGCGCGCGGGGTGCTGGTCAACATCGCGGCCTCCGAGGACTCGCTGAAACTGCGCGAAACCAAGCAGGTGATGAACGCCATCTGCGCGCAGACGGGCGAGGACGCGATCATCAAGTTCGGCGCGGTCTTCGATGAGACCTTGGGCGACGAGATGCGCGTGACGGTGGTGGCAACGGGCTTGAACCGGCCTAGCGATCTGGTGCTGAACAGCAGGCGCGGATCGTCCGCGCGCCCGGGAGCGCAGCCGGCGCCGGTGCTGCGCCCATCGGCCTTGCACGCGGCAGTTCGGCCGGGTGCGTTACAGCAGGGATCGCAGCAGGGATCGCTGCAAGAAGCGCAACAAGGATCGCAGCAGGGATCTCAAACCGACTCCTTGTCACGCTGAGTACGCGACCTGAAAATCGATGGGAAACTGGCTGTCCCAGTCGCCAGTCACGCTTTTGTTTCCGCAATGACAACGCGCTCAAGTGTGCGCATACGAACAGACGTCAACCTGGCGGATCAGCATGCTGCAGTCATGCTGCCATCGCATGAATCCCGATTTCCCGGAGGCCCGCGCGTGAGCGTCCTGCCCAGCGACTGCGACCGCGCGCTCGCCGCAGGCGCCGCGCCGGCCCAGGCCGAGTCGCCCGCTCATCCGAACCTGGTGCTGTGCACCTCGATCCTGGCAAGCAGCCTGGCGTTCATCGACGGGTCGGTGGTGAACGTCGGCCTGTCGGCGATCGGACAGGATCTGGCCAGCCGGGGCGCCGACCTGTCGTGGGTGGTCAACGGCTACCTGCTTCCGCTCAGTTCGCTGTTGCTGCTGGGCGGTGCGCTGGGCGACCACTACGGGCGCAAGCGCATGCTCGTGATCGGCATGGCCGTGTTCGCGCTGGCCGCGCTGCTATGCGCGCTTGCGCCGCTGCTGTCGCTGCTGGTCGCCGGGAGAGTGCTGCAAGGCATTGGCGCGGCGCTGGTGCTGCCGAACAGCCTGGCCATCCTCAGCGCGACCTTCGAAGGGAAGCAGCGTGGCCGGGCTGTCGGTATCTGGGCCGCGGCCGGCGCCGGAGCCGGAGCAATCGGACCATTGTTGGGCGGCTGGCTGATCGACGCCGTGGGCTGGCGCGCGGTTTTCTACATCAATCTGCCGATTGCAGCGCTGGCCATCTTCATGGCATGGCGCTTCGTGCAGGTAAAAACGAACGGCAAGCGGGTTCCGCTCGACCCGCTCGGAGCGGTGCTCGCCAGCCTTGGGCTCGCCTGCCTCACCTGGGGCCTGGCCGAAGCATCGGCCGAAAAACACCTGACGCTGTGGGCGGGAATGGCGCTCGCGGCCGGCGTCGTGATCCTGCTGGCCTTCGTGTGGATCGAGCGCCGCGCCGGCGAGCGCGCCATGCTGCCCCTGACACTGTTCGGTGAGCGCGGCTTTTCCGGGCTGAACCTGATGACCTTCCTGCTGTACGGCGCGCTCGGCGCCTTGATGCTGCTGATACCGTTCGTGCTGATCCAGGCGCTGGATTACTCGGCCAAGCAAGCCGGGGCGGCGCTACTGCCCTTTCCGATCGTGCTGGCGATTGGTTCGCCGTTCATGGGGCGCTTCGCCGCCAAGCACGGCTCTCGCCTGCCGCTATCCATCGGCGCCCTGATCGTGGCAGGCGGCTTCCTGCTGGCCATGCGCATCGGGGGCGGCAGCTATGCAACGACGGTGCTGCCGGCCATGCTGGTGATTGCGCTGGGCATGGCGTGTGTGGCGGCGCCGTTGACCACGGCCGTGCTATCGTCAGTGGATGAAAGCCATACCGGGATCGCATCCGGCTTTAACAGCGCGGTGGCGCGTGGCGGCGGGCTGATCGCCACGGCGATGCTGGGCGTGGTGCTCACTGCACAGGGCCGCGCCCTGCTGGCACCGTTTCATGCGGCGCTGGCGGTGTGCGCCGCCAGTGCCGCTGCGGCAGCTGTTTGCGCCTTTATCTGGGTACGGCCGAGCAATACGCCGCCTGAGTAAGCTGTCCTGAATCGTCATGCGTCTGCCAGGCAGGTGTGAGGTACTCTGATTTTTCTGGACACTCTTGTTTGGTAAAGTTCATCAACAGGAGCCTTTATGAAGACATCGAAAAAGACGTACACCCCAGAACTTAAGGAAGAAGCGGTGAAGCTGGTATTG
>Ga0209023_10004297_pt1 | contig 16310 bp, 20 predicted proteins | sample LakOneMetagenome_FD_187468 | JGI IMG/M metagenome (GOLD analysis project Ga0209023, IMG submission 187468) | Freshwater and sediment microbial communities from Lake Erie, Canada (SPAdes) (version 2) | ecosystem: Environmental > Aquatic > Freshwater > Lentic | place: Lake Erie, Canada... | reverse complement strand
CCGCCACTATCTCGACGCAGGCCGCCGCCAGGGCAACTACTGGCTGGTCGGTGATGTTCGCAACACGCAGGGACGCTCGATGTTCGTGCGGCTCAAGGATTCCGCCAAAGGCCAAGCCGGCAAATGGCAGGACGCCGCGACCCTGGAGCATGGCGACTTGCTCGATGTCATCCGCGAATCCCTCGACCTCACCGACTTTGCCGATGTCGCCGAAGAAGCACGGCGCTTTCTTAGCTTGCCGTATCCCGACCGGGCGCAACCGAAGAAGCCCGCGAGCATTCCAGCGCCATCCGGTTCGTCCGAAGCGGCGCGGCGGCTGTTCGCGATGTCGCAGCCGATCGGCGGCACGCTTGCAGAAACGTACTTCCGCAAACGTGGCATCACGACTTTGCACGGAACCGGACAGCTCCGTTTCCATCCCCGCTGCTTTTATCGACCCGATGAGCATGAGCCCTCCGAGACGTGGCCGGCGCTGATTGCCGCGGTCACCGATCTTTCCGGCCACATCACCGGGGTCCATCGCACCTGGCTCGCCCCCGACGGCTCCGACAAGGCGCCCATCGAAACGCCGCGCAAGGCGATGGGCGAGCTTCTGGGGCACGCGGTCCGCTTCGGTTTGCCCGGCGATGTCATGGCGGCCGGCGAAGGCATCGAAAACGTGCTGTCGGTGCGCGAGGTTATGCCCAGCATGGCGACGGCGGCGGCATTGTCCGCAGCGCATCTCGCCGCCATCCTGTTTCCCGACACGCTACGACGGCTCTATATCGTGCGCGACCACGATCCGGCGGGGGACGCGGCGACGGCGACTTTGACCGAACGGGCGAATGCTGTCGGGATCGAGGCGATCACGCTGTCGCCGAGGTCAGGGGACTTCAACGAGGATATCTGGCGCTTTGGCATCGACGCGCTTCGAGCCAATGTTCGGGTGCAACTCGCCCCGCAGGACGTCGCCCGCTTCATGGACCGGGCAGCATAGGTCGGAAATGGGGAGCGGCGTGAAATCCGTGCGTCGATCGCGCCCGCATCGATGCTTTGGCCTGTCGAAGAGAGGACCGCGCCTCGGCCTTTGAGAGGGCGAGCGGCCCACAAGCGGCCCCGCCCGGCAATGGCTGCGGCCGACTATTTTCCGGCGCGTCTCTGGCGAGCCGCTTTCCATCGCGAAACAAAATAGCCGTCCTCCGCAATCCTCCGCTGCGCTCCGGCCCGGCGCTTTGCGCCGGGTGCAGGGCCATGCCGCCCGTGGGCTTTCGTCGCCACAAGGCCGCGACGGTCGCGGTCCTATCGACGGAGCATCCCATGAGCGAGCACGACGACTTCGAACCGCACCACGCCTCTTCGCCGACCGACCACGTGCTGACCGAACTTCAGCTCTATGGCTACCGCCCCTTCGAGGACGAACCAGACCCCCGTCCACTGCCCGAAGGCAATCGCGTCGCCGGCGCCATCGCCGACATCTTCGACGCCCTGATCTCGACCCTGGAGGATACGCGCCTCGAACCCGACCTCGACGATCTCCTCTGGTCGACCGTCAACCTCTTCCACCGCGCCACGGACAGGATCGAGCGCGAACTCGACGTCAACGAGCAGTCGCAGCGCCGCCTGCAAGGCGAACAGGACGGCAGTGAGGTCAAATCGGTCGAACTCGAACGCCTCATCGCCCAGGGCCAGACGCTCCTCGAACGCCGCGACGCCTTCGAACTGATGCGCGACCAGGCCGCCGATCACTTCGAGCGGCAAACCGGATCGAGCTGGAAACCGCGCACCGGCTCCAAGGTCAACCATCGCAACCTGACCTCGGCCATGATCGACAGCCGCGACTTCCTCGCCGCCAAACGCCGCGCCGAGAACGAGGTGCTCATTCCCGCAGGGCCGAAGATCGCCTTCTCCGGCGGCGACAGCGTCGATCACAAGTTGATCTGGGCCAAGCTCGATCAAATCCGCGCCAAGCACCCCGATATGGTGCTGATGCACGGCGGTTCGCCCAAAGGCGCCGAGAAGATCGCCGCGCGCTGGGCAGACATTCGCAAGGTTCCGCAAATCGCCTTCAAGCCCGACTGGACCAAGCACGCCAAGGCCGCGCCGTTCAAGCGCAACGATCAGATGCTCGCCGTCCTGCCGATCGGCGTCATCATCTTCCCGGGCACGGGCATTCAGGACAATCTCGCCGACAAAGCGCGCAAGATGGGCATCCCGGTTTATCGGTTCGGCAAGGGAGGCGCGTGAGTGCCATGCCGCCGACAATTCACGGACGACGAAGGCTCGTACCGTGACCCCGCACGACTTAAAGCCTACCGGTTGCCCGTAAGCCAGCGATCACTTCACGAATTCCCAACAACTCGAATTTCGCTGAAAAAACGTGTTGAAAAATATGCAGGGCAGTCAAGCCAGTTTGCCCAGTGCTTTTCAAAGCATGTTGGATAACCGTAGCATCATTACTGATTGCAAGGGCAGTCAGCGCCGTCTGCCCCTCATTTTCATCCAAGATCATCGCGCTAAAAGTTGCGTGAGGATTTGGATGTCCGCCGAAATCCACGGCCCGTTCATAATTTTCATCAAATATCTCGCGCAGCCGATTATCGTAGCGCTTCACGACGGACTTCACATCTGATATTTTGAAGGCGTCTTTTTGAGCACGTTTTGCCTCCGGACTGACATGCCGTCCGAGCCAGATATCCTGAAGTGCAGGATTGTCATGTATCAATAACGCATAACCTGCGTATTCAAGCACCGAGCGGAGCAAAACAAACGTCTCAGTGACTTGCCCCGCAAGAGCTAAACCGGCGGCCGTCTTGAACGCATACTGACAGCGTAAAAACAAAATGCCGCTCATGACCGGCGCAGGATTCACCAGGTTCGAGCCGCCTCTCACGAAGCAGTCGTCAATGGTCTTGATTATGGCGTACCAGTCCGCGTGATTGGTCTGGTTGGCCAACTGGTTTGACCGGACCATCTCAAGAAAACTGGCGAGAGACTTTTCGTTATCCATAGTGCTCTGAGTTTACATCAGTGTGGCGGCACCAGGCTACACCGGCCATAGTATGCACATCTTTTGATCTGGCCTGAAAGGTTCGTGAAATCCCACCCCTGCTTCATCGGCGCATTTCCTTGTTTCGCCCAAGGGCCTGACGCCATCAACCCATAAAGGGTCGGACTACGCGAAGCGTGCCGCCGCTTCGGCTTTGCCTGCGCGGTGATTGCGGCCCTCGGCCGAACACATCGGGCGCCTGTCAGCGGGGGATGGTCCTCCGCTCGAAACAGGAGCCGGATCGATGTCCCTTAACGACGCTCATGCCTTCGCTTTCAGCCTCGCGACGACGCTGATGTCCGTCATCGTCATCTTCCGCGCCGGCGACGGCACTTTGTCGGTCGCGCCCGCGCACGAATACGACGGTGAACTGTCCGCGATCATCCGCGAAATCGATCCCTTCGCTCCATGAGGAGCCAAGGTGATCGCGCCGCGTGGAAGCCTCGCCGGTTTCCACTCCCGCCGTGTCGCATCTTTTGCTATATTCCGCCCCGCGCCGTGGTGGTGGTGGAAGGCGCGACCGTCAGACCATTTCTTTCGGGAGTCCCCACCATGATCCTTCTCGGCATCATTTTGTCCGTCGCGGCCATCGGCTTTGTCTGCTGGCTGCTTTTCACGCTCGCCGTCTTTGCGCTGCCGTTCTTCGCAGGCGTCAACGTGGGCATCTGGGCCTATCAGACCGGCGCTGGTTTGCTCGGCACCATCCTGGTCGGCTTGGCCAGCGCGGCCCTGACGCTCGGCCTCGGGCAATTCCTGCTAAGCGTCGTTCAGCCGCTCTGGGCAAGAATGTTGATCGCTCTCGCCTTCGTCGCTCCTGCCGCACTCGCCGGTTATCATGCAACCCACGGCATCGTGAAACACACGATGCCTTCTGAGACTTGGCAGGTCGTCTTCTCGATCATCGGCGCGATCGCCGTCGGCGCGACGGCATTCATGCGTGTATCGGCGATGGCGGCCGCCGCCCCTCCACCTGCGGGGCTTGCCCGAGCCTAATATCTTTCCTTGGCCAGGGGCGGAGCAAGGCGTGGTATTACCGCCGTCGGCAACGTCGTCTGATGTTGGCTGAGGGGCGGTGACGGCGGATCGGCACGGTCCAGGATATGGCATGCCCTGTGTTGCGCTCGCGGCGCGGCGGGACGGCCGGTTGCTATGACCTGCACGCGGTAATGGGCGTCGCTGGAACGAAGCGCGGCAGTGGAAACAGCACTCCTCGGCCTGCTGGCTGATAGGCGATGCCGGTGGTTCAACGCTGAACGGCCCTTCTCGGGTCGCGAATGGCAGCCATTGTCTCCGCCTCCAATCCGTCGACGAGCGCTCCAAACGGCCTTCTCAATGGGCTGATCTGGCCGAAGGACGGCTGACGCCTCGACCGCCTATGCCGCAACGGCGGCGTCAAACTTTCTTCCCCTGCCGGCTTCGCCGTCATTCCTCGCGAGGCAACAAAGTCTGCCTTAGCCGTCCTCCGCTGCGCTTCGGTCGCAAGCGATGCGTCGTCGGTCGCCTCCGGCCCGTCGATCGCCATCGAGGCCGCATGGTGCGGGCTCGAAACGGAAAACGGAGACTTAACATGGCCACCATCGGCACCTTCAAGAAGACCGGCTCGAACGAATTCGCCGGCGAAATCGTCACCCTCAGCGTCCAGGCCAAGGGCGTGCGCATCATCCCCGACCTGCGCGCCACCGGCGAGAACGCCCCCAGCCACCGGGTCCTGGTCGGCCGTGCCGAAATCGGCGCCGCATGGTCCAAGCGCTCCAACGAGGGCCGCGAATACCTCGGCCTCAAGCTCGACGATCCGAGCTTCAACGCCCCGATCTACGCCAACCTCTTCGACGACGAGGACGGCGAAGGTTACTCGCTGATCTGGTCCCGCCCCAACGGGCGCCGGGGCGACTGAGGCCCCGGAGCAAGGCCCCGGCCGGAAGGCCGGGGCCACCATTCGCCGCCGACCGAATCAGTTCGGCGGCAACGGCTGCGAATTTCGAGAATACGAACGCCACCGCCGCTAATTTCAGGTGGCGTCAGGAGTAAGAGCGACTAAAATAGCCGTAGTTCTGGCAAGTGCGTTTTGCCCGGTGGGAGGTGATCATGCATGATCACCGCCCGACAATCGCGGGCCGCACGCGCGTTGCTGGGTTGGACGCAGGAGACGCTCGCTGACAAGGCCCAGGTATCGCTGACCGCGCTCAAGCGCCTCGAATCCGAAAGCGGGCTCGATGTGTACGAGACGACGCGGGATCAGGTGCGCCGAGCTCTTGAAAAAGCTGGGATCGTCCTCCTGTCCACGGACAAAGGCGAGGGTGTTCTGCGGCTCCATGAACCAGGAAGTTCATCTCCCCGGCGTTAGCTGCCAAGAAAATTGGCCATGCGCCCCGCGTGGTACGGGGAAGACCTGTCTTCGATCAAAGACAGCGGTTCATTTTGCGGCCATAGAAACCGTCAGGCAGTATGGTCATCGCTGATGGAGCGCTCGACACCGACTTTCTTGGATGAACCGCCGCAAGGCCCACAGCTCACGTCCTACGACCGTGAGCACATGGTCTTGTACTTGCGTCTCCTCGATGCCGAGCGCGACGGCGCAGATTGGCGCGAGGCCATGCAGGTACTTTTCGGTCTCAACGCCAATGACGATCCGCAAAGGTGCCAGAAAATTCACGCCGCTCATTTGGCGCGCGCCAAGTGGATGTCCGAAAGCGGCTATCGAGAACTGCTGGGCAAAGGCCGATCCCACTGACCCGTGATGCCATTGCGGCATCACCCGGTGCCGAGATTCCAACTTCCGCAAGTCAACCCATCCGGGAATCCTGATCCTCCCGCAATCGATTGATAAGGGGAGAATGATCATGCTGCCCGATGCGTCGAATTGGCGCTCTGCGGCCCATTACGACCACGTCGAGAAGCTGACCGCATCGGGCCTCGCATGGGAGTGGCTGCGCAGAAACGAAGCCTACAACAGCGATTTCGAGGCCCTGTCGGCAAAGGGCGCTGACCGCGACGCGCTCGCAAGAAGCGTCCGCGAGCGATGGAGGTTGCGATTTCGCGATCGATCCGTTTCCCGATCGATCGGCTACGTCGGTCTTCTGGCTGCCTGAGGACGACACCAGCGTCGTCATCCTCGCGTCGGCGCCATCCTGCCTCGTCGGGCACGGTGACGGCGCACAGCTTCCGCCCGCGACCGACACACAGATCGACCTGGAAGGCGTTCACGCGCTGCTCGATCTCGGCAACGGGGAGCGGTTGCAAGTGTTTGCGGGGGTCGCCGCACCCGCCGCCGCCGTCATTCCGCTCGACCGCGACGGGTTCGGCAGGCTCGAAGCGTTGCACCGCCTGCTTTGCGCGATCCATCGCCGCGCCATCCCGCCCGACACACGGGTAACGGCGCAACAGCGCGCACGCGCGAAGCGCATGCTGCGCGCCGTCGATGGGTATCGCGACGGCGCTACCCAACAGGACATCGCGCAAATCCTGTTCCAGACCGACGGCCTCGATCGCGCCGGTTGGCAGGATGCGTCCGCCCGTCACGCCATCAAGTCGCTTTTGCGCGAGGCCCGCGCACTTATTGCAGGCGGATACCTGCGCTTGCTCCGGCACCGTCGGCGATCCTGAGCATCGCCGCGCCCGGTGGGCGAAATTGATACCTGCCAAGTTCGCCCTCCACCCTGCCAGTCTCGCTTCGCCATCGTGGCCTTCGTCCGCCGCTCTTCGTCGGCGGTCTCAACGAACCCACGAAAGGCCGTCCTATGCGACCCGATCTCGCCGTCCTGCCGCCGCGTTTTCTACGCACCAAGGAAGCCGCTGAATTCCTCAGTCTCTCGGCGCGCACGCTCGAAAAGCACAGGACCTACGGCACTGGCCCCGCCTACAAGAAACTCGGTGGCCGAGTCGTCTACGCGGTCGACGACCTCCAGGCGTGGGCCGAGCGCGGCGCCGTAACCTCGACCTCTGACCCGCGCGGCCTCGTCCTTCCCGCCAAGCGTCATCCGCTCCCCCCGGTCGCCCAAACCAGCCGTTACGCGCGCTGAGCGGCTTTTCGAATGGCGGCGCGGCATCGAACCGACTCGGAGCGCGGACAGCTCGACCTGTTCCGGGCGCTCCCCGGTGACTTCGCGCCACGAGACGCGCAGGATCTCATGGCCTATCCGTTCTTTTCTCTCTCGAAGTCCCATCGCGTCGCGCCAATCGATTTCGTTTCCGGCGATGTCGCGATCCGTGTCGAGGCGGTGCCCGATCACGGCATGGCGACGATATGGGACGCCGACATCCTGATCTGGGCCGCGAGCCAGATCGTCGAAGCGCGCGACGGGGGCCTGCGCACCTCGCGCCTGATGGCCGCCACCCCTTACGAAATCCTGCGCTTCATAGGCCGCGGCACCTCCTTGCGTGACTACGACCGGCTCAAAGCCGCGCTGGATCGTCTCCAGTCCACGACCGTCTGCACCACGATCCGCCAGCCCGCCGAGGGGCGACGGCACCGTTTCTCTTGGATCAACGAATGGAAAGAACGCACGGCCTGCGACGGTCGGCCCGACGGCATCGAAATGATCTTGCCCGACTGGTTTTATCGGGCCGTTCTCGACGACGCGCTCGTGCTCACCATCGACCGCGCCTATTTCGATTTGGGTGGAGGCCTCGAACGCTGGCTTTACCGCATCGTGCGCAAGCACGGTGGCCGCCAGCGCCATGGCTGGCGTTTCGACTTTCGGCACCTGCACCAGAAATCCGGCGCGCTGTCGCCGTTCAAGCGCTTTGCCTTCGAGCTGCGCGACATCATCCGGCGCCAACCATTGCCCGGCTACCGGTTGTTTCTCGAAGTCGAAATCGGCGGCCGAACGCTGCTCGCTTTCGAGCCGTCGCCGCCCTGTGGAAAACCTGTGAATAGCGTCGTGCCATCGGGAACCCGCAGGCACGTGCCAGCAGGAACCCGCTTATCGTGCCAGCAGGAACCGAAACCGGATCTAACCCCATGCCCTGCAACGAAAAATCGCGCCCCTAACTTAGAGTCTAACAAAGAATCTAACTTTTTAGTGCGCGCGCGCGACGTGGAAAACCTCATCCACGAGGCCGCCAGCGCCCTCGACGCGACCCGAAAAACCCGCCGTCATTCGGCTCGGCAGGCGCCACACGAGGCTCCGCAACTGCCTCTCGATGACCGTTCGGGAGGCAAGCCATGATCGTGGCGCTCCTCAACCAGAAGGGCGGCGTCGGCAAGACGACGCTTGCTCTCAACCTCGCTGGCGTTTGGGCCGGAAAGGGGAAGACGGTCACGCTGATCGACGCGGACCCGCAGGGGTCGGCGCTCGACTGGTCGCAAGCACGCAGCCGTGAGGGCCTCGCGCGCCTGTTCGGCGTCGTCGGCCTGGCGCGCGACACATTGCACCGCGAAGCGCCGGAGCTGGCGCGAGGCGCTGACGTCGTCGTGATCGACGGGCCGCCGCGCGTCGCCGGTCTGATGCGCTCGGCGCTGCTCGCCGCTGATCTCGTGCTGATCCCGGTGCAGCCATCGCCGCTCGATGGCTGGGCCTCGGCCGAGATGCTGGCGCTCGTCGCCGAGGCGCGCATCTATCGCCCCGACCTCATCGCGCGGTTCGTACTCAACCGCTGCCCGGCTCGCACAGTGCTCGCGCGCGAGACCGCCGCGACGCTCGCGGATCACGATCCGCCGGTGCTCGCCTCCGTGATCGGTCAGCGCATCGCTTTTGCAGCCGCCGCGCAATCCGGCCGCCTCGTCGGAGAACTCGACGACGCCAGGCCTGCGGCGCGCGAAATGGGTCTGCTTGCGCAGGAAATCGAGCGGCTCGGTATCGGGAGGGCGGCGCAATGAGCGAGCGCCCGGCCCGTCGTGACTTCGCCGCCAGGCCTGCCGATCCCGAACAATGGATCAAGGCGTCAGACAAGTCCTCGCGTGACATCGCCGGCGCTGGTTTCACCGCGCGGCTCACTATCGACGTGACGCCCGACCTGCGCGCGCGGATCAAAATCGCCGCGTTCCGGCGCGGCGTCACTGTCGCCGAAGCTTTGCGCGATCTGCTCGCGCGCGAATTCCCCCGAACCGATGGAGACCCCTCATGACCAGCGACGCGGCTTTCCGCGCGCGCGGCGGCCCCACGCCGCGCGCGCAAATGTCCGACACGTTCACCCATGTCGAACTGACCTGGGTCGAAAAGCGGATCGAGAACTGGATCAGGTTCGGCCGCGAAGCGCGCGAGCAGGTGCTCGATCGCCGCCGCCGCATCTTCTCCTACCGCCCCGGCGCGGTTTTCGCCTTCGTGCGTTGGGCGGCCAACGACTTCGGCACGATCATTTCGCGCATCGACATCGTGCGCGCCGTCAATCCAGGCGAACCGCATCAAACGCTGCCGTTCGTGCGCCCCGGCGGCGAGATCCTGCTGAAGATCGATGGCTGGCCGAAGGTCGAACAGGTGCTCCGCCACATCGATGCGGTGGAAGCCGCCGGCATCGATCCTTGCGAAGTCTGCCCCGATCACTGGCGACACGTTCATCACCGCCTGACTGCGGGTCAGGAGTCCCGCGCCTACACGGCCGAGCGCCATCAGGCATGGCTGAAACGCCGGAGTGTCGAAGGGTGACCCGCTTCGGCTACCTCATGGCGACCTATGCCGCGCTGATCGCCTTCGGCGTCGCGTCCTGCGTGTCCGTGCCGGTCAAGCTGCTCTGGAATGCGTCCGCCAGCACGCCGATCGGCTTCTACGATCTCACCGCCCCGCATGATCTGAAGCTCGGCGATCTCGTCGCCGTGATGCCGGAAAAGCCGCTTGCCGATTTCATCGTCGCGCGCGGCTACATCGGCCGCGGCGTGCCGCTGCTCAAGCACGTCACGGCTTTGCCAGGCCAGCGCGTCTGCCGCAGCGGCGGCGCCGTGACGGTCGATGGCGCGCATGTCGGCGATGCGCTCGACCGCGACGCGCGTGGCCGCATATTGCCCGTCTGGCAGGGCTGCCGACGCATCGCCGACGGCGAAGTCTTCCTCATGAATACGGCCGTCAGCGACAGCCTCGATGGCCGCTACTTCGGCGCGCTTCCCGCGCGCGACATCATCGGCAAAGCGACGCCACTTTACACCGACGAGGCCGGAAACGGCCGCTTCGTCTGGCGAGCCGCCGCGCATTGACCGCCTCCCCGTCGTCGGGAGCGGCGCTCTTCGATGGCACTTTCAACCTCGCCGCACAGGAAAAGTCCATGCCACAGATCGGCACATTCACCCGCGAGAAGTCCTGCTTTTTTGGGCGGATCGAAACGCTCATCATACGCCGCGATGTCGTTCTCGTGCCCACCGAAAACGCCGACGGCGAGAACACGCCGGATTACCGAGTCCACGTTGCCGCCGATGGCGACGCCGAGCCTGGGGCCGAATGCGGCGCTGCATGGCAACGCACCGGCGAGCGCGCGGGCGAATTCCTCGCGCTGATCCTCGACGACCCCGCACTGCCGCAGCCGATCCGCGCCAATCTGTTCCGCGATGACGCCTCCGGCGTCACATGGTCGCTGCAATGGAGCCGTTCCTCCCGGCACGAGGGGAAGGATTGACGCCATGCGCCGCGCCGCTCTCCTCCTCCTTTCCGGCCTGTCTTTCGCTTGCGGGATCGCTGATATGGCCTTCGCTCAGGCGCCGGGCGTCGTCCGCATTTCGGCTCGCGATCCCCTCGGCGCTCACATCGTCGAGGCGGCGCAGCGTTTTCAACTTCCCGCCACCTGGATACGCGCCATCCTCGCCGCCGAGAGCAACGGTAACGTGCGCGCGGTGTCGCCCAAAGGCGCGATGGGCTTGATGCAACTGATGCCCGCGACATGGCGGGATCTGCGACTCCAGCACCGGCTAGGCAGCGATCCCTTCGATCCGCACGACAACATCATCGCAGGCGCGGCCTTCATCCGGCTGCTCTACGACCGCTACGGATCGCCCGGTTGGATCGCCGCCTACAATGCCGGTCCCGCCCGCTATGAAGCCTCGCTGCGAGGCCGCGCGCTACCGTCCGAAACGCGCGCCTATGTCGCCGCTGTCGCGCCCAATCTCGGCGGCGACAACGATCCAGGCATCACCCTCGTTGAGGCGACAGACCCTAAGGCATGGACCCGCTCCGCGCTGTTCGTCGTGCAGAGTTCGAGCAATGCGGCCGCCGATCCAGCGCCCGTCAAGCAACCGCCCGACGAACTCCCGACGAGGCCGACCGTGCGCGATGTCTCCGCCATCGTGCCGCAGTCGAACGGGCTGTTCGTCGCCCGGCTCGGCAGAGGAATGGCGCAATGATCGCGCAGGTTCCTGATCACACGATAGCGTTCCCCAGCGTGTCATGGAGTGCATGGAGGGGGACCACGGGCAACACGACCGGAGGATGGCGAGATAAAAAGCCGCGAGGTGCGGCGGTTGGCGGTCGTTTTGTTTCAATGGTTTATGCAGCGATTTCGCGATGTGCTGAATTTTGGCGCACCTCGCAACTTTGTCATTTTCTAAAGCTTTTCCTTGGTTTGACGCGATGTGCGGGGGGCCGGCCATGACCGGCGACAGCGAATTCCGCGTCCGCCCCGGCCGCATCCGCTCGTCCGGCAAACAGGCTATGCGGCCGTTCATCGCGCAGGCGCTCGCCGCCGCGCAGAAGGCCGGCGCCCGCGTCTCACGCTCGGGGCGCATCACCCCCGGAAACCGCTCGACCTTCGGCCGCGGCCGCACGGCAAGCGTCCGTGCCAACCGGCTCCTTACTGGCCGCTCGCGCATCGTAGTCATCAAGACACGGGTGGTGCGTCACAAGGGGCGTGCGACGCCGCTCAAGGCGCATCTCAACTATCTGCGTCGCGACGGCGTCACCCGTGACGGGGAGAAGGCCCGGCTGTTCGGTCCGGGGGAAGGCGATGTGGACGGCCAGGCTTTCGCCGATCGCTGCGGGGAGGATCGCCACCACTTCCGTTTCATCGTCTCGCCCGAGGACGCGGTGGAGATGACAGATCTCCGCGAATTCACCCGCGAGCTGATGGGCCAGATGGAGAAAGACCTCGGCACCAAACTCGACTGGGTCGGGGTCGATCACTGGAACACCGACAATCCCCATGTCCATATCATCCTGCGCGGCCGCGCCGATGACGGCCAGGATCTGGTCATCGCCCGCGACTACATAAAGGAAGGCATGCGCGCTCGTGCGGCCGATCTCGTTACGCAAGACCTCGGGCCGCGCACAGATCTCGACATCAGTCGCAATATCGACAGGCAGGTCGAGGCGGAACGCTGGACCCAGCTCGACCGGCAGCTCGTGCGCGACGGGCGCGACGTGGGCGTCATCGACATGGCGCCGGACCCTGCGGCCAAGCCGGACGCGTTCCACGCCCAGAAGATGGGCCGCCTGCGCAAGCTGGAATCCCTCGGCCTCGCGGAACAGGTCGGCCCTGGCCAATGGATGATCGCCGATGACGCCGAGACCACGCTGCGGGCGATGGGCGAGCGTGGCGACATCATCAAGCGGCTGCACCAGGCGCTCACCGAGCGCGGCATCGAGCGCGGATCGGCCAGCTACGTCCTTGCCGCCGAGTCACTCGACACACCCATCATCGGTCGCCTGGTCGATCGCGGCCTCGACGATGAGCTGAAGGGCACCGCCTATGCCGTGGTCGATGGCGTCGATGGCCGCACCCATCACGTCAAGCTGCGCGATCTCGACGCCGCTGGCGACAGCGCGACCGGATCGATCGTTGAACTCCGCCGGTTCGAGGATGCGAATGGCGAACGGCGCGTCGCGCTCGCCGTCCGTTCCGATCTCGATATCCACCGGCAGATCACCGCGACGGGCGCGACCTGGCTCGACCGTCAGAACATCGCACGAGAGCCGGTCGCACTGTCCGACGGCGGTTTTGGCGCAGAGGTTCAACAGGCGATGCGCGCCCGCGCCGATCATCTGGTCGAGCAAGGCCTTGGCGAACGCCACGGGCAGCGCGTCACCTTCAGCCGCAGCCTGATCGAGACGCTGCGTCGGCGCGAGTTGGACGCCCTAGGCGACAAACTTGCCGCCGAGACCGGACAGCCGTTCAATCGCGCCGGCAGCGGCGAATATGTCGCGGGCTCCTACCGCCAGCGCTTCACGCTCTCCTCCGGCCGCTTCGCCATGATCGACGATGGCCTGGGCTTCCAGCTCGTGCCCTGGACGCCTTCTCTCGAAAAGCAGCTCGGCCGCCACGTCTCGGGCATCGCCCGCGATGACGGCGGCATCGACTGGAGCTTCGGCCGCAAGCGCGGCCTCGGCCTTTGACCCCTTCGCCCAAGAACCTTTGCCACAAAAAGGAATTGAAGAATGTCCGCGACGAAAATCCTCTGGGGCCAGATCCTCGCCGTCTTCGCCATCGTGCTCGTGTGCGTCTGGGGCGCCACCGAATGGGTTGCCTGGCGTCTCGCCTTCCAGCCCGAACTCGGGACGCCCTGGTTCAAACTGCTCGGCTTCCCCGTCTACTATCCGCCCGCGTTCTTCTGGTGGTGGTACGGCTATGATGCCTATGCGCCATCGATCTTCGTCGAGGGCGCGTATATCGCGGCGTCAGGCGGATTGATCGCCGCCGCCGTGGCGATTGGCATGTCGGTTTGGCGCGCCCGCGAAGCCAAGAAGGTCGAGACCTACGGTTCGGCGCGTTGGGCGGACAAGACCGAGGTGCAGGCTGCCGGGTTGCTTGGCCCGGACGGGGTGATGCTCGGTCGCTATGCCCACGACTACCTTCGACACGACGGGCCGGAGCATGTGCTTTGCTTCGCGCCGACGCGCTCGGGCAAGGGCGTCGGTCTGGTGATCCCATCACTGCTGACCTGGCCGGGTTCCGCCATCGTCCACGACATCAAGGGCGAGAACTGGCAGCTCACCGCCGGCTTCCGCGCCCGGCACGGGCGCGTGCTGCTGTTCGATCCGACCAACGCCAAGTCGTCGGCCTACAATCCACTGCTTGAAGTCCGCCGCGGCGAATGGGAAGTGCGCGACGTCCAGAACATCGCCGACATCCTGGTCGATCCCGAAGGGAGCCTCGAAAAGCGCAGCCATTGGGAGAAGACCAGCCATGCCTTGCTGGTCGGCGCCATCCTGCACGTCCTCTACGCCGAGCAGGACAAGACCCTGGCGGGCGTCGCCGCCTTCCTCTCCGATCCCAGGCGCCCCATCGAGTCGACGCTCGCCGCCATGATGAAGACGGCGCATCTCTGCGAGGCCGGGCCGCACCCGGTCATCGCCAGCGCTGCCCGCGAGCTGCTCAACAAATCCGAGAACGAGCGCTCGGGCGTGCTCTCCACCGCTATGTCATTCCTCGGCCTCTATCGCGATCCCGTTGTCGCCGAGGTGACGCGCCGTTGCGACTGGCGCATCACCGACATTGTCGATGGCAAGCGACCGACGACGCTCTACCTTGTTGTACCGCCATCCGACATTAACCGCACCAAGCCGCTGATCCGCCTGATCCTAAATCAGGTCGGTCGCCGCCTGACCGAGGACTTGCAGGCCAAGGCTGGCCGCCACCGGCTTCTCCTGATGCTGGACGAGTTTCCGGCGCTCGGCCGCCTCGACTTCTTCGAGTCGGCGCTCGCCTTCATGGCGGGCTACGGCCTGAAGTCCTTCCTGATCGCGCAGTCGCTGAACCAAATCGAGAAGGCCTATGGCGCGAACAACTCGATCCTCGACAACTGCCATGTCCGCGTCAGCTTCGCCACGAACGACGAGCGCACCGCCAAGCGCGTCTCGGACGCGCTCGGCACCGCCACCGAAATGAAGGCCATGAAAAACTACGCCGGCAGCCGTCTGTCGCCCTGGCTCGGGCACCTGATGGTGTCGCGGTCGGAGACTGCACGACCGCTGCTTACCCCCGGCGAGGTGATGCAGCTTCCAGCGACAGACGAGATCGTGATGATCGCCGGCACGCCCCCGATCCGCGCGAAGAAGGCACGGTATTTCGAGGACCGCCGCTTGCAGGTACGCATCCTGCCGCCGCCTGCACTTGCACCGGCGAAACAGGGGCGGCCGGACGACTGGACCGCATTGCCAGTACCGCCGTGCCATCAGATCGCGGGGGCAAAGTCCGCGCCGGAGAGCAATGATGAAGATCCGACCGAATCCGAGCGCCGCCGTCAGCCCGAACTCAGCCGGTTGCAGCCCGTCGAGCAAAGGGACACGATCGAGAACGAGTTCGAGATCGGCTTCATCGACGATGATGAGGATGACGCCGCGCGAAACAGCCGCATGAACCGCATTATGCAGGGCGTAGCGCGTCAGGCTTCGCTCGATCCCGCCGACGGCATGGACCTGTGAGGCGCCGATGAGCAAGACCGCCCGCAAGCAGCGTCTGTCCGTCTATCTCGATCCCACCGTGATGAAGCGGCTCGCCGATCACGCAGCGCGGCGGGATGAATCCCGTTCGCTGATCGCGGAGGCCGCGATAGAGTCCTTCCTGTCGCCGGACGCCGCCGAGCGGCAGGAAGCGGCGATCACCAAGCGGCTCGACCAGTTCGATCGCCGCATGGTTCGGCTCGAACGCGATCTCGGGATTTCCGTCGAGACGCTCGCCGTGTTCGTGCGCTTCTGGCTTGCCACCACGCCCACGCTCTCCGAACCCGTCGCGAAGGCCGCTCACGCCAAGGCCGCCGAACGCTACGCCGCCTTCGTCACCGCGCTCGGGCGTCGGCTCGTCAAGGGGCCAAAGCTGCGGCAGGAGATCGCGGAGGACGTGGCGCCGCAAGAAGAGTAGGGCTTGTTCAGAATGCGCTTCCATCCCAGTCGTTCGCTTTGACCGTCGATACTAAAAGCGGCCGTGAGCCCAGGTCATCGGCATGGATGTCGCCAACCCGCGACTCCGTAGCGTCATTGCGCTCAGTCCACCAGCCGGCGCGGACGGCCGGGAAAAGTAGTCCGATGAGTTTCCCGAAGACCGTCGGCAATCTGATCGTAAGAGTGCTTGGCCACTGCGCGGCGGCCGACTACAGATTAATACCATGTCGCCGTCCGAAATTGCTCTCCTCCACAAGGCCCACCTGGAGTTCAAGAACCTGAAGCTGCCATCCAAGCGGCCGATGGACGATCGTGACCTGCACGGCTTCCTCTACGGAGAGGGATTGGTCGAGACGTCGATCAATCTCCGCCAGGAAGCCGCATCCGGATTCACGCGGGCCGGAATGCTTGCACTCTCGCAGCTCGCCGGTGACCTGCGGTCTCGAAGCGAACACGGTGCCCGGTCTGTCAGCCGACAGTCGTTAGCGAAGGCGCTCGCCCAACTCGCTATCGCTATCTGGGCGGAACGACCCACTGGCACACTCACCGACCGC
>Ga0209023_10004296_pt1 | contig 16310 bp, 15 predicted proteins | sample LakOneMetagenome_FD_187468 | JGI IMG/M metagenome (GOLD analysis project Ga0209023, IMG submission 187468) | Freshwater and sediment microbial communities from Lake Erie, Canada (SPAdes) (version 2) | ecosystem: Environmental > Aquatic > Freshwater > Lentic | place: Lake Erie, Canada... | reverse complement strand
AGGCCGCCGGCGATGCACTGGCCCTGCACGGCTGCGATGGTCGGCTTACGGATGTCACGCCACTTACGGGCATACCCGATATAGCGCTTCGTCTCCCACTCGTAGATCGCCTCCAACCCACCCGTGGCGAAATCCGACGGGAACTCCTCGCTGCTCCCCGCCTCTTTGTTGTTCGACCCCGAGATGTCGTGACCGGCCGAGAAATGCTTCCCGTTCGCCTGCAACACGATCACCCGCACCGCCTTGTCCCCCGCCGCCCGCATGAACGTCTCGTCCAACAGATCCAACATCTGCGGCGTCTGCGCATTCGCCTTGTCCGCACGATTCAACGTGATCACGCCGATCCGCCCGTCGACCACCTCGTACTGCACCAGTTCGTCGCTCATACCTGGACCCCTTCGTCACGTCGGCCGCTTGCCAGAGTGACATTCTCTCAGTTGCGAACGACGCTCGCTGCACGAGAGAAACCACATGCCCGTGGTACCGGACTCCGCGGCCGAGGCACGACTACCGTCGCAGCATGCAGATGTTGACGGGTCGGGTCGCGGTCGTGACAGGAGCGGCGAGTGGCATCGGGCTCGCCATCAGCGAGGCCTTCGTCGGCGAGTCGATGAGTGTCGTCCTGGCCGACATCGACGCCGGCTTGCTGGCCGAAGCCGTCACCCGGTTGGAGACGGCCGGGGGCAACGTCCACGGCATCGTCACCGACGTGCGCGACGCGGAGGCGGTCGATCGGCTCGCCGCGGGGACGGTGGAGCGGTTCGGCGCTCTGCACGTTGCGGTCAACAACGCCGGCATCGTGAACCGCGGCCTCTCCTGGGAGCTGAGCCTCGCCGACTGGGAGCGGGTACTCGACGTCGACCTGTGGGGCGTCATCCACGGTGTCCGGGCGTTCGTCCCTCGCCTGCTCGCGACCGGCGAGGAAGGGCACGTCGTCAACGTTGCCTCGATGGCATCGGTGACCGCGCTGTCTCGGCTCGGCCCGTACGCCGTCGCCAAGCACGGCGTGCTCGGCCTGTCCGACGTGCTCCGGGCCGAGCTCGTCGAGCTCGGCGCGCCGATCGGCGTCAGCGTCGTCATGCCCGGACGGACCGCGACGCGGATGAACCCGGTCGGCAAGTTCCCGGCGATCGCGGTGGCGGACAACGTCATCGACGCCATCCGGCGTGATCGGTCGTATGTCTTCACCGACAGCGACTCCACCGCCGAAGTGGAGCACCGGCTCACCAGCATCATCCGATCCCGGGACGACGTGGTGCAGCACCGATCCTGACCGGCGTTCCGGCTCGCGGGCACGAAGCCGGCTTGCCCGCCAGTCGGCGCGGAGCGTCAGCGTCCCATGAAGAGCAGTGCGGGATGTTCGAGGCTGGCCTTGACCCGTTGGATGAACGTGGCGGCGTCCCAGCCGTCGACGATGCGATGGTCGAAGCTCGAGGAGAGGTTGAACATCATCCGAGGCACGAACGAACCATCGCGCCAGAGGGGTCGGATCTCGAGCTTGTTCACGCCGACGATCGCGACTTCGGGCTGGTTGATGATCGGTGTGGTGGCGATGCCGCCGGCGGCGCCGAGCGAGGTGATGGTGATCGTCGAACCGGTCAGCTCGGCGAGCTTCGCGCTGCCGTCGCGAGCTGCGGTGGCGAGCCGACCGATCTCGGCGGCGAGCGCCGCGATGTCGAGGGCCTCGGCGTGGTGCACGACCGGGACGAGCAGGCCGTTCGGGGTCTGGGTGGCGATGCCGATGTGGACCGAGTCGAACACCGACAGCTTGTTGTTCGCGGCGTCGTACCACGCGTTGAGGCGGGGTTGTTCCCCGCACGCGACGACCAGGGCGCGGGCGACGAACGGCAGGATGCTGAGCCGGGCGGCATCCGGCCCCCGGCGCCGGTTGAGCTCGGCCCGCAGCGCTTCGAGTTCGGTGACGTCGATCGCTTCGACGTAGGTGATGTGGGGGATCTCGGTCCAGGCCCGGGTCAGGCGTTCGGCGATGCGTCGCCGTACACCGCGCACGTCCTCGACCCGGGGGGATTCGGAGGCGGCTGCGGTGGGACGCGTTCCGCCGGTGAGGATCCGGTCGAGGTCGGCGTGCAGGACCCGACCCTCGGGCCCCGTTCCGGTGACCGTGCGGAGATCGATCCGCAGCTCGTGCGCCCGTTGACGAACGGCGGCCGCAGCGAGCGGGCGGGCGCTCGGCGGCGCTCCCGGGTCGGCCGGTCCGTTCACCGCCGCGACCGGCACCGGCACCGGCACCTCCGGCGCCGCGAGCGGCAGCGGGAGCGGAGCCGGCGGGGCGCCCGGCGCGACCTCTCCGGCCGGCACGTCGGTCGGCGGGGCGGGCGGTGCATCGCCGGTCGGGTCGAGCCGGACGCCGACGATGGCACTGCCGACCGCGAGGCGTTCGCCGGGCTCACCGTGCAGTTGGACCACGACACCGGCCACCGGCGACGAGATCTCGACGGTGGCCTTGTCGGTGAGGACCTCGGCCAGCACCGACTCCGTGGTGATCCGGTCGCCGACCCGGACCAGCCATTCGACGAGCTCGGCCTCGGCGACCCCTTCCCCGACATCGGGGAGACGCACTGCGTAGTCGGTCATGCCCCGAGCACCTCCCGCATCGCCCGGCCGACCCGCTCGGGTCCCGGGAAGTACGACCATTCGTGGGCGTGCGGGTAGGGCGTGTCCCACCCGCACACCCGCGTGACCGGGGCCTCGAGGTGGTGGAAGAGCCGCTCCTGCACCGTGGCGCTCAGCTCGGCCCCGAAGCCCGACGTCTGGGTCGCTTCGTGCACCACCAGGCATCGGCCGGTCTTGCTGACCGACTCGACGATCGTGTCGATGTCGAGCGGCACGAGGGTGCGCAGGTCGATGATCTCGGCGTCGATCCCGGTCTCCTCGGCGGCGGCCTGGGCGACGTGGACCATGGTGCCGTACGTGAGCACCGTGAGGTCCTCGCCCGTTCGATGCACCCGGGCGATGCCGAGCGGGATCGTGTAATAGCCCTCGGGAACCTCGCCGAGGGGATGCTTCGACCACGGGACGATCGGGCGGTCGTGGTGGCCGTCGAACGGACCGTTGTAGACCCGCTTGGGTTCGAGGAAGACGACCGGGTCGTCGTCCTCGATCGCCGCGAGCAGCAAGCCCTTGGCGTCGTAGGGGTTGGAGACGACGACGGTCGTCAGCCCGGCCACGTGGGTGAACAAGGCCTCGGGGCTCTGGGAATGGGTCTGACCGCCGTAGATGCCGCCGCCGGTGGGCATGCGGATCGTCAACGGCGCGGTGAAGTCGCCGGCCGACCGGTAACGCAGCCGGGCCGCCTCCGACACGATCTGGTCGTAGGCGGGGTACATGTAGTCGGCGAACTGGATCTCGACGCAGGGGCGCAGGCCGAACGCCGCCATCCCGACGGCGACCCCGACGATGCCGCCTTCGCTGATCGGCGAGTCGAAGCAGCGCGTCGCGCCGAACCGCTCCTGCAGGCCCTGGGTGCATCGGAACACCCCGCCGAAGTAGCCGACGTCCTCGCCGAACACGACCACCCGCTCGTCGCGTTCCATCGCGATCACGTGGGCATCGCGGATCGCCTCGATCATCGTCATGGCCGTCATGTCACAACCCCGCCTGCCGGCGCTGCTCCACGAGATGCCGGGGCAACACCTCGAAGACGTCGTCGAACATCGAAGCCGCATCGGACATGGCACCGCCCTTGGCCGATCCGTACGAGTCGGCCTCCTCGAACGCCGCGGCGACGGCTGCGTCGACCTCCGCCGCGAGGACCGTGTGCCGTTCGGCGTCCCACACCTCCGAGACCACCAGGTGGTTCCGCAACCGCTCGATCGGATCGCCCAACGGGAACTGGCTCGCGGAACCCTCCGCCCGGTAGCCGGCCGGATCGTCCGATGTCGAGTGGGCGCCGGCCCGGTAGGTGATCCACTCGACCATCGTCGGTCCGCGATTCGTCCTCGCCCGCTCTGCCGCCCACTGCGACACGGCGTGGACGGCGAGGTAGTCGTTCCCGTCGACCCGTACCGACGGGATGCCGTACCCCAGGCCGCGGCTGGCGAACGTCGCCGACGCGCCGCGGGCGAAGTCCTCGGGCGTGGAGATCGCCCAGTGGTTGTTCACGATGTTCAGCACCACGGGCGCCTGATAGGTGGAAGCGAACACCAGCGCGGCATGGAAGTCGGATTCGGCCGACGCGCCCTCACCGATCCAGGCCGAAGCGATGGCATCGCCCCCGGCCAGCGCGGACGCCATCGCCCACCCGACGGCCTGTACGTACTGGGTCGCCAGATTCCCGGAGATCGAGAAGAAGCCGTACTCGCGCGACGAGTACATCACCGGGAGCTGGCGCCCTCGGAGCGGATCGTGCCGGTTCGACAGCACCTGGTTCATCATGTCGACCAACGGGTAGCCGGCCGCCACCAGGAGTCCCTGCTGGCGGTAGGTGGGGAAGTTCATGTCGCCCGGCCGCAGCGCCCGCTGCTGGCCGCACGCGATCGCCTCCTCGCCCAGACACTGCATGTAGAACGAGATCTTGCCCTGACGGTGGGCCCGCAGCATCCGGGCATCGAGGGCACGCACGAGCATCATGTCGCGCAGGCCTCGCACGAGCTCGTCGGTCGAGAGCGTGCCGGCCCACGGTCCGAGCGCCCGTCCGTCCACCGAGAGCACCCGGATCATCTGCTCGCACAACGGCGCGAGATCACCGAAGTCCTCGGCGATGTCGGGTCGGCGGACCTCACCGGCCCGGCTCAGGTGCAACGCAGCCGACGTGAGCGGCTCGCCGGACCGCGACCCCGGTTGGGGGATACGCAGCCGGAGCGCCCGGTCCGCAGCAGATGTCTCACCGTCGGTCGACATCGCGACGACTGTGCCCATTCGCGAGAATCGTGTCAACGCCGGCATGCTCGGCAACCGAGACGGTCCCACTCCGTCGACGCATCCATGCCGCTCATTTCGCGCGTCGGAATCGCCCTCCCGGTCGCGGCCGTCAGGCGTCGGTGGCGAGGTCGCGGAGCCACGCCGGGAGCCGGACCGGCCGGCCGTTGGCGTCGACGCATCCGTGGACCGTCACCCCGGTCGCCCGCACCTCGTCGCCCACCGTGAGCAGATACGCCACCTGGAACGTCGTGCGGGTCGTCTCGACCACCTGGAGACGGACCGCGACGATCTCGTCGAACCTCGACGGACGCAGGTACTGCATGAACACCTCGAGCACTGCGGCGTCGAACCCTTCGGAGCGAAGCCGCTCGTAGGGGTGGCCGCGCTCGCGCATCCACGCGACCCGGGCTTCCTCCAGGTACGGCAGGTAGGCGGCATGGTGCACGATCCCCATGGCGTCGGTCTCGCAGAACCGGACCCGGATGTCGTGGGCGAACGAGTAGTCGGCCGGTGCCTGCGACGGCGTGTGCGTGAGCCGCATCGGTCAGTCGAGCCCGGTGCCCTCGACGAACCGGGTGACCACGCCGAGATCACCGTCGACCCACAGCGGATCGATCGGGGTGCGCCCCCACAACGCCAGCAGCAACGCGCCGGCGGGTGCCGTGACGACGGCGTCGACCTCACCCATCCCGTCGGTCCGCACGACCCGGCCGGACTCGGCGACCACGAACTCGATCCGACCGGACACCGCCGGGGCGTCCTTCTTGCGGAACGGCGCGAAGTGGACGACGAACTCCTCGACCCCGTCGCCGGCGAGCCAGGCCTCGAGCGGCTCACGCTGCCCCAGCGCGTCGAGGGCGTCCCAGAGATGCACCGAGGTCTCCTGGGCCATGCGACGGATGACGAACGCCGTGTCCTGCTGGGCCGACCACGTCCAGTGCTTCGCGTTCGGATCGGCGGTGGCCAGCGCCCGTTCGAGTTGGGCGAGCTCACGGCGGAACCAGTCGACGAGATGGTCGTCGTCGGGGCGGGAGGGCATGCCGACCACGTTCGGGTCGGCGTGCCGGTGTTCGACGATGTTGCGCCAGAAGTGGTGGACCTCCCCCAGGTGGTACGTCAGATCGCCGACCGTCCAGCCGGGACACGACGGGACCGGCACGCCGAGATGTCCCGGCACCACTTCGGCGAAGCGTGCGCCGTCACGGGCCAGGGCGACCAGGTACTGGGAGAGTTCCATAGCGAGGTGGACCCTACGCCGGGGCGAACGCCGAGCCGCGCACGTCCACGGTCGACCCGAGCGCGGCGTCGGCGCTCCATGCGTCCGCGACCTCGGGGTCGTCCGAGGCGACGAGGGTGCGGCCGCCGACCGCGAGGTCGACGAGGGCCCACGTCCGCGCCGCGCCGGGCCCCGCGACCACGGTGGACGTCACGACGGTGGCCGGGCCGGCGGCCGATTCGGGGTCGGCCACGATCGGCGCCAGGACGGTCGCGGCCTCGGCTGCGGCGGTCGCGTCGAGCGAGACATATCCGTCACCTCGGGGCTCGGTGCTCCACAGCGCGCCACCCTGCTTGGTGATCATCCCGCTGATCGCGGTGACCAGCCCCACCGCCCCGGGCCGTTCACGCAGTCGGCGGGCCATGGCGGCGGTCGACTGGAGGACGTAGTTGTTGAACGGCCCTCCGGCGAAGCTCATCCCTCCGGTGACGGTGAGCACCCGGTCGGCGGCGAACCCGAACTCACGCCGCTGCACCTCGACCGCCGAGGGAAAGCAGCTGTACAGGTCGACCAGATCGATCTCACCGATCGTCGTGCCCGTCGCCTCGTGCAGGGCCCGCGCCACGGCCGCGAATCCGGGGCTGCGGCCCGGATCGGCCCGCTCCGGCAGCGGCACCATGAGGTTCGACTCGGCGACGGCCCACGGGAACACCCAGCGATCACGCGAGACGCCGAGCGAGCGGGCGGTGGCGGCCGAGACGAGGATCAGGGCGGCAGCCTGGTCGACGTTCATCTGCGAACAGTGACGGCGCCCGTACGGATGGGCCACGGGCGGGTTCCCGGCGGCGCCCCAGGCGAGCTCTCCGGGCGTGTAGGCGTCGCGCCGCCAGGCCTCGGGGTTCGCCGCCGCGACCCGTGACCACGAGGCCCACGTCTCGTTCAGCGACTCGGGTGACCGGCCCAGCGACCGTTCGATCAGGGCGTACTGGTGCGCCGGGGTCCAGAACCCACGGGCGATCTCGAGCTCGCTCACGATGCGGCCCTGGGGCACGAGCACCTCGTCGGGCGGCGCTCCCTCTCCCGCCGCTCCCGGAAGGGGCTGTGAGATCGCGCCCGCTCGCCGGGCCGTGGCTGCGGCCTCTCCCCCGACCACCACGACGACCTCGGCGTCGCCGGCGGCGATGGAGGCCGCGGCCGCGGCGATGAGCGTCGACTGCAACACACCGAGCTCGGCGAGCGTCGTGCGGACCGTGCCCATCCCGAACCGCTCGGCCAGGGCCCGACCGGGGTCGGCATGGGTCCAGGTCCCGCGAGGCACGAGCACCCGGTCGACCGACGCGAGCACCCGGGCACATCCCGAGTCGGCCACCGCCGACTCGAGCGCGCCGGCCATCACCTCGATCGCGTCCCGTCCGCCGTCGCGGTCGGTGACGGTGCCGATACCGATCAACACGGGTGTCCGGTCGTCCATCGCGGGGCACGGTACGCGACCTCTGACGGTCCATCAGAATCGTGTCGCGCCGGCCCACTACGCTCCGCCGGATGGCCGACACGCTGCTCGCTTCGAACGATCCCGCCGCCGCGCTCAGCGCCCGCTGGGTGCGCATGGCCGGCACCGACCGCATGGTCGGACCCGCCGCCCACCTCGCGGCCGAACGCGAGCGACTGGCCGCCCTCACCTGGAACGAGTTCGGCGTCCGGCGACTCGGCGCGACCCTGGGCGCCGAGCTCTCCGGGCTCGATCTGCGCACCGACCTGCCGGACGCGGTCATCGACGAGATCCGCCGGGCCCTCGCCGAGTACAAGGTGATCTTCTTCCGCGACCAGCCGGTCAGCCCCGAGCAGCACGTGGCGTTCGCCCGCCGGTTCGGCGACCTCGAGGTCCATCCGTTCATCCCCGGCAACCCCTCCGTTCCCGAGCTCGTCCGGTTCCAGAAGACGGCCGAGGTCGGGGGCTACGAGAACTCCTGGCACCACGACGTGACCTGGCGGCTCACCCCGTCGATGGGCGCCGTGCTGCACGCCCTCCACGTCCCCGAGGTCGGCGGCGACACCCTGTTCGCCGACATGTACGCGGCCTACGACGGCCTGCCCGACGAGGTGAAGGCGCAGATCGACGGCCTCACCGCCGTGCACGACTTCATGAAGTCGTTCGGTCGTCAGGTCCCGCCGGACAAGATGGAGGAGACGAGGGCGAAGTACCCGCTCGTCGAGCACCCGGTGGTGTGCACCCACGAGGTCACCGGCCGCCGCTTCCTCTACGTGAACCGGAACTTCGTCGACCACATCGTCGGGTTCGAGCCGGCCGAGAGCGACGCCCTGATCGACCAGCTCTGCTCGCAGGCCGACTACCCCGAGCACCAGTGCCGGTTCCGGTGGGAGCGCGACTCGATCGCGTTCTGGGACAACCGTGCGGTGCAGCACTACGCGGCGAGCGACTACTGGCCCGAGGTGCGGATCATGGAGCGGGCATCGATCGTGGGGAACCGCCCCGCAGGGTGACCAGGAGGGGGCGCTTCCTCAAGATCGCCTCAAGATCACCTCCGCAACGTGCCGATCCGTGCACTTCCAGAGTCATTCCGGACGTGAGCTTCATCGGACGACGAACCGAACCGCGCCGGCGGACGGGCGGCGGCCTGGTGGCGGGCGTCGTGCTCGTCGCCGTCGGCGTCGCCTGCGCGTCGGCCACGACCTGGCTGAGCGCTTCGAGCCGGCCGGTCGTCGACGCCGCAGCCCTGAGCGGCCGGCTGGTGCACCAGCTCGCCGACGAGGGCGGCGCTCCGCTCACCGGCTCGGCCCGCACCACCCTCGAGTCCGAGGTCGACCTCGCCGTCACGGCCGAACTGGACCGGGCCACGGCGTCCTCCGACGGTGCGGTGACCCGGTCGACGATCGGGATCTGGGCCGTCGTCGGCGGCGGGATCGCCCTGCTCGGCGCGTTCGGCGTGCGGCTCCGCCGCCAGACGCTCGCCCTCGAACGGGCGACGACCAGCCGGGACGCCGACCAGCGACTCCGCCGCCTCATCGCCGCGTCGCCCGAGTTCGTCGTCGTCGTCCGACTCGAGGACGGAGCGATCACGTACCTCTCGCCCGCGGCGACCCACGCCCTCGAGCACCACGACGGCCCCCTCACGGGTGACGCACTGCTCGCCCTCGTGGCCGACGACGATCGTCACGTGGTCTCTGATCGCCTTCGCTCGGTGACCACACAGGGGGGATCGACCCGGTTCGAGTGCCGGCTCGAGACGCCCGCCGGGATGCTGCACCTCGACTGCACGGTGTCGAACCACCACGACGACCCCGAGCTCCGGGGTCTGGTGGTCAACGCAGTCGACATCACCGAACGGGCCGAGCTCACCAAGGACCTCAGCCATCAGGCCCGGCACGACGCACTCACCGGGCTGCTGAACCGCACGGCGTTCATCGAGGCCGTCGACCGCTCGTTGCTGGCCGGTGTGCCGATGGCGATCCTGCTCGTCGACCTCGACGGGTTCAAGGAGGTCAACGACACCCTCGGCCACGCGGCCGGCGACCGGGTGCTGACCACGGCGGCGGCCCGTTTCGCGACCCTCGTGCGGCAGAACGACCTCGTGGCCCGCCTCGGCGGCGACGAGTTCGCGATCATGCTGGCCCAGCCCGACAACGGCGGAGCGGAGACCGTTGCCCGTCGCCTGCTCGACACGATGGCGGCGCCGATCGAGGCCGGCGAGGCGACCGAGGTGCTCCTCACCGGGAGTGTCGGCATCGCGATGAGCATGCCGGGCCTCGACGCCTCGACCCTGCTGAAGCGGGCCGACGCGGCGATGTACGAGGCCAAGGAACTCGGCCGGGCCCGCTTCGCGGTCTACGTGCCCGAGCTCGAGGCCCGGTTCGCGCACCGGCTCGAGCTGCGCGCCGCGATCGAGCGGGGGCTGGCGAACCGCGAGTTCCTGCTCCAGTACCAGCCGATCCACGCCGTCGGCACCAACCACCTCGTGGGGTTCGAGTCGTTGCTGCGCTGGCAGCGACCCGACGGCACGTTCATGAACCCCGGCGACTTCCTCCCCATCGCCGAGGCGTCCGGGCAGATCGTCCCCCTCGGCCGTTGGGTGCTGCACGCGGCGATGCGGCAGCTCGGCATCTGGCGGCAGCTCGATCCCAAGCTCGGGATGGCGATCAACGTCTCGCCCCGTCAGCTGGGCGAGCCCGGATTCGTGCGGGAGGTCGCGCTGCTGCTCGACACCCATGGTCTCGATCCGGCTGCGGTGAGCTTCGAGGTGACCGAGACGATGCTCGTGGACGACCCGGAGCGCACCGCCGCCCGGCTCCGCGATCTCAAGGCGCTCGGCGTGCGCCTGGCGATCGACGACTACGGCGCCGGCAACGCGGCGATCGGGTTCCTCCTGAGCTTCCCCATCGACACCGTGAAGTTCGACCGGAACCTCGTCGCCTCGCTCGACACCGAACCGGTGAAGACCGAGGCCCTCATCCGCTCGATCACCACCCTCGCCCACACGCTCGATCTCGAGACCGTGGCCGAAGGGGTGGAGCGCCCGGAACAGCTCGCCCAGATCACCGCGCTGGGATGCAGCAAAGCCCAGGGATTCTTCTTGTCACGGCCGATGTTCCACGATCGGGCCGAGCGTTACCTCCTCGCCCACTCCGGGCTGCCGACCCGCTGAACGCGCCGCCCGCGCCTCGCCGGAGGTGCCGGTGGCTCACTTGCTGGGCGACCCCGAACCGAGTGCCCCGTCGGCGTAGATGATCTGGCCGCTGATGTAGGACGCGGCCGGCGAGACCAGCCATGCGATGGTCGCGGCGATCTCGTCGGGCTCCCCGACCCGGCCGAGCGGCACCGATTCCCCCCGGCGACGATGAGCCTCGCCCTCGTAGTTGGCCGCGGTTCCCTCGGTGCGCACCAGGCCGGGACCGACGCAGTTGACCCGGATGCCTCGGGGGCCGAGCTCCCTCGCCACCTGCTGGGTGAGGGCCTCGACGGCCGCCTTGGAGACCGAGTAGATCCCGACCCCTGACGCGCGCATGTGGGCGGCCAGCGATGAGAGGTTCACGACCGCTCCCCCGCGAGCCGCGAGCCCGTCGGCGAACGCTCTGGTGCACCAGAGCGTGCCCAGGAGGTTCACCGCGAGCACCTCTTCGATGTCGACGGCGTCGGCCTCCAGCAGGGGAGCGAACCGCCAGATGCCGGCGTTGTTCACGAGGGCGTCGATCTCGCCGATCGCCGCGGCCGCCGCCTCGACCGCGGCCCGATCGGCGATGTCGAGCACGACCGCCCGACCGCCCACCTCGGCGGCCACCGCGTCGGCGCGTCCCGGGTCGCGGTCGATCACCACGACCTCGTAGCCGTCGGCGGCGAGCAGGCGGGCCGTCGCCCGACCGATGCCCTGGCCTGCACCGGTGATCACCGCCACCTTGCGCGGCTCCGTCGCCCCGCTCATCGGATCCACTGCCCGGCGTTCACGTCGACCGACTCGCCGGTGATCGCGGCCGACATCCGGTCGGAGGCGAGGAAGACGACCGCCTGGGCGATCTCCTCGGGCCGAGGGAGATGGTGCAGTGCCGTCTCGTCGGCCACCCCTTCATGCTCCTCCTCGTACGTGGTCCCCTTCGACGCGGCGAGACCCTCGAGGTACGTGCGGACCGAGTCACCCCAGATGTATCCCGGGTGGACCGAGTTCACGCGGATCCGGTCGGCGCCGAGCTCGACCGCGAGCACCTTGGCCACGCCCAGCAGCGCCATCTTCGACGCGGTGTAGACACCGAAGTTCTTGCGGGTCCGGCGGGTCGACATCGTGTTGATGAACACGATCGAGCCGCCTCCTCCCGCCCGCATGGCGGGGAGCGCGGCCTGCGTCATCTGTACGTGCGCGAACACGTTGATCTCGAACGCCGACCGGAACGACTCGATCGACGACTGCTCGATCGTCCGGAACGGCGGCTGCACGAACGCCGAGTTCACCAGCACGTCGAGACCGCCGAAGGTCTCGACCGCGGCCGCCGCGACCCGAGCGCACGCCGCAGGGTCGGTGATGTCGGCGGGCACGGCCACGCAGCGGCCACCGGCCGCGACGATCTCGTCGGCGACCGAGGCGAGCCGGTCGGCCGACCGGGCGGCGAGCACCACGGCTGCCCCCTGCTCGGCGAGCGCCAGTGCGATGCACCGGCCGAGACCGGGTCCGACCCCGGTGACGACCGCGACCTTGGAGGGGAGGAGGTCGACCCCCATCAGCTCTGCACCGATCCGCCGTTGAGGTGCACCGTCTGACCGGTCATCCACGACGCCTCGTCCGACGCGAGGTACGTGCACATCGCCCCGATGTCGTCGGGCCGGCCGAGGCGCCCCACCGGAATGCTGCGCGCCAGGTGTTCGGTGACCTCGCGCGGGCCGCTCATCTCCATCAGCCCGATCGCCACGGTGTTGGCGGTGACACCCGAGCGGGCGTTCTCGACGGCCAGGTGGCGCATGAACCCGATGGCGCCGCCCTTGCCCGCGGCGTACGCCGACACGCCGATCGTCAGCCCGGTCATCCCGGCCCCCGACGAGATCGTGATGATGCGGCCCCGCCCCTGCTCGCACATCGGGTTGATCGCAGCCCGGCAGCAGTTGAGGACGCCGAAGAGGTTGACGTCGATCGGTCCGCTCCAGTCCGAGGGAGAGGAGTCCTTGAACTGCACGGTCCTCATCCCGGCCACCCCACCGTTGCCGGCGTTGTTCACGAGGATGTCGACCACCCCGTGATCGGCGGCAACGCGAGCGAAGGCCTCGGCCACCTCGGCGTGATCGGTGACGTCGAACGCCGCCGCGACCCCCCGCAGGCCCGAGTCCGTGAGCGACGCGACGACCTCGGCGGCCCGCTCCGCTCGGGCATCGTTCACGACCACCATGGCGCCCTGCCCCGCGAGCGCGCGGGCGATTCCCGCCCCGACCCCTTGGCCGGCGCCCGTCACGAGTGCCACTCGTCCTGTCAGATCGAACACGCCCACCCCTTTCCCCACAAGGTTTCTGACACCCTGTCACATCGGGAATCGGGCACCGCCACCGGCAGGCTCAGGCGGCGAGCGAGTAGTCCTCGACCCTCGGTCGAGTGTCGGGAGCGGCACTGACCGACCGGCCGATCCAGGCCGTCACCGCGTCGGTCACCAGGTTCAGCCCTTCGAGCCCCGGCAGCCGATCGATCCGCCGGTCGATCCGCTCCACGGCGGAGCGGCCGTCCGGACCGCCGAAGAGGTGGCCGATCAGGAACGCGACCTCGGCATCGGGCATCACATCGGAGCCGACCGGCTGCCACGCCCGCCGCAGGGCGAAGCGGGTGAGGCGCCGGGCTCGGGAGTCGACCGCCAGCCGGTCGTGGGCCCGGGAGGCGTAGAAGTCGATGTGACGGCCCTCCTGCCGCATGATCCGACGGAGCAACTCGTTGAGCGTCGCGTTGCCCGACCGCGCCGCGAGCCGCCCGTAGCCCGCCTGCGTCGTCCACTCGTTGATCGCCCCCCAGGTCACCTGGACCGCCGTCAAGGATCGCTTGACGAGCAGTGAGAGCACGAGATGGAGGACGGGCGAGACGACGTCGCGGTGGCCGAGCGAGCGCCGCAGGGGTGCGACCCGATCGGACCCGCCCGGCTCGCCGTGGGCCCGCAGGACGCGCGCGATCGCCTCGCCGTGCCAGTACTCCTCGTACGCCCACATCGACAAGAAGGCCGTCATCTCCGGATCGCGGTGGGCCTCGGTGACGAGGAGGTCGCGGAGGTAGCAGACGGTGTGGTGCTCGACGTCGTGCATGTACCGCAGGCACCGCAGGGTCTGTTCGTCGAGCGGCTGTTCGACGAACGACCCGAAGTCGATGCCCGTGAGGTCGAGCCGGGCGGAGCGGGCGGTCAGGGTCTCGATGTCGATCTGCATACCCGCGCGTTCGGCACGGGCAGCAGATCGGATGCCTGGAAGGGCATCAGGATTTCGACGCCAGCTCCGCCTGGTACTTCGCCGTGGACGCCTCGACGGCGGCGAGGTTGCTCTGGGCGAGCACCTCGCGCGCGGCACGGGCACGCGCCTTGGCATCGATGGTCGCCGCGTACTGGCCCTGGAACCGCGGCGCGACATGGCGGGCGAAGAGCTCGAAGCTGCGGAACTTGGCGGCCGGGGCGGCCCAGTCGTGGGCGAGCTGGAGGTAGGCCCCGAACCCGCCGTTCGACTGCTTCACGAGTCGCTCGATCTGGTCGACGGCGTCGTCCGGCGTACCGATCGTGCCGAGTCCCGTCTCGTTCACGAAGTCGATGCACTCGCGCACGGTCGTGCCGTCGCCGACCGCCATCTGCGGGAAGGCGGCGGTGTGCTGGAAGTAGTCGAACCATTGCAGCATCCCGTGCTCGACATCGCGGTACGCCTGCTCACGGGTCTCGGCGAGGTGCATGAGGCCGACGAGCCGCCACGCGTTGCGGTCGACGCCGACCCCGTAGTGGGCGGCCCGCTCCTCCATGACGTCCCAGTGCAGCCCGAGCACGTCGAACCCGGCCGCGGTGGTCGCCCCGATCGACAGCAGGCCGTGCCCGTATCGACCGGCCAGACGCGGGCCCGCCGGCGAGGCCACGGCTGCGATCACGATCTCCGGGTGCGGATCGGAGTACGGCCGCAGATGGAGCCGCGCATCACGCAAGGTCCAACGATCGTTCTCGAAGTTGATCGGCTCGTCGCTCGTGAGGAGCTGGGTGATGATGCCCACGGCGTCCTCGAGCAGCTCGCGGGTGCGCGGCATGTCGAGGCCGATCATCGCGGCGTCGCTGGGCAGGGCCCCCGGGCCGAGGCCGAGCATGAACCGACCCCGGGTCATGTGATCGAGCTGCACGGCCCGCTCGGCGACCCACAGCGGATGGTGGTAGCTCGCGCTGACCACCCCCGTGCCGAGCCTGATCGTCCGGGTCCGCCCGGCGGCGGCGGCGATGAAGATCTCGGGCGAGGCGATGGTCTCGCTCCCCGCGGAGTGGTGCTCCCCGATCCACGCTTCGTCGAACCCGAGCCGATCCAGGTGCTCCACGAGCTCGAGGTCGGACTCCAGCAACAGCGTCGGGTTCTCGCCCGCCGGATGGAACGGTGCCATGAATATGCCGAACCGCATGCGCGTCATGCGCGTACCCCCAAGGTGTCGGATCAGGCACCAACCCCCATGACCGGTGCTCCGATCAGCTCCGAACACTAGAACGGCGGGGGCAACGTCCCGACAGAGCAGAGGTGGAAGCGACCTCGACCCAACCGACGACCGTCCCGGGCAGCGAACTGGCCGCCCGGATCGATCGGTCGATGGCCGACGACCGTGCCCGGAGCCGCCGCACCGGCGTGATCTCGGTCGACTTCGGCACGCCGCAGCCCGACGCCGTGGTCCGCGTGCTGCTCGCCCGGCTGGCGTCGATCGCACGCGAGGGCGACGCCGTCGGCCAGATCTCGCCCACCGGCCTGCTCCTGCTCGCGCCGGGCCTGCGCGAGGTCGACGCCCTGGCCCAACTCGTCGTACGGGTGACGGCCGAACTCCGCGGCCCGGTCGAGGTGCTCGGCACGTCGTACCCGTGCTCGTGCTCGGTCGGCGGGGCCATCTCCGACGCCCGTTCCACCGTCGGGGCGCTGGTCGACGCGGCGACCGGACGGGCGACCGGCCGTTCCACCGCGGCCTGAACGACCTCGGTCCACCGGTCGAGCGCACGTCGGCGTAGCGGTTCGCGGCGGTGTCCCCTATAATTCCGACTACTCCGATCGGAAATCACAAGTTTCCGGTCGGGCCCAGGGATCCCTCGCCCGTGACGGAGTCGGCCATGACCACTGCACTCGCACCGCTCGCCACGTCGCTCGACCTCGACGAGCTGAACGCCCGCTTCGAGCACTGGTCGGCGCGTGACATCGTGGCATGGGCGCTGGGCACGTTCGGGAGCCGGCTCGCCGTCACCGCATCGATGGGCGACACCGTGCTGGTCCACCTCGCCACCTCGGTCGACCCCGATGTCGAGGTGGTGTTCCTCGACACCGGATTCCACTTCGCCGAGACCATCGCCACGTTGCGGCGGGCCCAGTCGAGGTACCGGTTGAACCTGCGGGTCGAGCGTCCCGACGCCGATGCCGCCGACCTGTTCGAGGTCGGCACCGAGGGGTGCTGCGCGGTCCGCAAGGTCGCCCTGCTCGACCGGGCCCTGCGCGGTAAGGAAGCCTGGATGACCGGTGTGCGCCGGGCCGAGGCGG
>Ga0209023_10004295_pt1 | contig 16312 bp, 12 predicted proteins | sample LakOneMetagenome_FD_187468 | JGI IMG/M metagenome (GOLD analysis project Ga0209023, IMG submission 187468) | Freshwater and sediment microbial communities from Lake Erie, Canada (SPAdes) (version 2) | ecosystem: Environmental > Aquatic > Freshwater > Lentic | place: Lake Erie, Canada... | reverse complement strand
TGCACGATATTGCTGCTTCACTATGTGAAATAAAGAGTATGTAGTACAAAGTGATACAACTGAAGTCGACCCCCGAGGAACCAAGGAATTTATTTATTTTCCTTGCTACCCCTGAAACCACAACATTAATGATTTCGTTACTATCCTTTGAACTAATTTTTTGTACAAGTCGAATAAAAAACTCCCTTTGGACTCGGGGAGTTTTTTTATTTTAATTCAGTTTGCAGAAATTTGCCTGTAAAACTTTCTTTAACTTTTACCAACCCTTCGGGTGTTCCTTCATACAAAACCCTTCCGCCACCATCGCCGCCTTCGGGACCAATATCAATAATATGGTCGGCCACTTTTATTACGTCCATATTGTGTTCAATCACTAAAACGGTATTTCCCCTGTCAACCAGTTTATACAATACCACCAGTAAATGCTGTATATCCTGGAAATGCAAACCCGTGGTGGGCTCATCTAAAATATAAAATGTTTTGCCCGTATCTTTTTTGCCGAGCTCTGTAGATAATTTTACACGCTGCGCTTCTCCCCCGCTTAAGGTTACTGCGCTTTGTCCTAATGTGATATACCCCAGCCCCACTTCCTGCAGCACTTTTATTTTACGGTAGATGTATGGTACCGCCTGGAAAAATTCCACGGCTTCATCCACCGTCATGTCCAGCACATCGCTGATACTTTTTCCTTTGTAACGTATTTCCAGTGTTTCCCTGTTGTACCTTCTGCCATTGCATTTTTCGCAATGCACATACACGTCGGGTAAAAAATTCATTTCAATCACCCGCATACCGCCCCCTTCGCATACATCGCATCTTCCGGTTTTTACATTAAAAGAAAAACGGCCTGCATTATAGCCGCGGATCTTTGCTTCGGGCACTGCTGCAAATAATGTGCGGATATCAGTAAAGAAACCGCAATAGGTAGCAGGGTTACTTCTTGGTGTACGTCCAATAGGGCTCTGGTCAATTTCAATCACTTTATCCACCTGTTCCATCCCTTTGATATTTTTATAGGGCAAGGGGTTGGCCTTGCTGTTGTAACAGAACTTATTCAGCAGCGGGTACAATGTTTCATTTATTAATGTTGATTTACCACTGCCGCTTACACCGGTTACCAAAATCAATTTACCCAAAGGAAATTTTACAGAAACATTTTGCAGGTTATTGCCGGTTACGCCGGTAAGCTCAATAAATTTCCCATTGCCTTTCCTGCGTTCTTTTGGTATGTCGATATTTTTTTTGCCACTTAAATACTGCGCTGTATCCGAATTGGATTTCAAAACAAACTCAGGTACCCCTTCGGTTACAATCTGCCCGCCATGTTTACCTGCCTTTGGGCCAATATCAACCAGGTAATCAGCCGCCATCATAATATCTTTATCATGTTCCACCACCAATACACTGTTACCAATATCACGTAAGTTTTGCAAAGCAGTAATCAGCCGCTGGTTATCTCTTTGATGCAGACCGATACTCGGTTCATCCAGGATATAGGTAATACCCTGCAACTGGCTGCCAATTTGTGTAGCCAAACGGATGCGCTGGCTTTCACCACCGCTCAGTGTACGGGAGGGGCGGCCTACGGTGAGATAGGTTAATCCCACATCCAGTAAAAACTGCAGGCGTTCCCTTATTTCTTTCAATACATCTTTTGCAATGGCATTTTGTTTTTTATCCAATCGCAATTCTAATCCATCAAACCATGCGGCAAGATTATCCAGATTCATGTCACTCAGTTCAGCAATGTTTCTGTTATCTACCTTAAACCAAAGGCTTTCTTTTTTTAAACGGGTGCCATTGCAGGTAGTGCAGTCGGCCAGCTGCATATATTTTTCCACCCATGCCCTTAAGGCTTCATTACTGTTAGGAGAAGAGAACCATCTTTTTAACATGGGAATTATTCCTTCATAGCTGCCGGTATATTCTAATGGAACCGTTTCATCACTCAAATCCAGGTTCAGGTCACCATTAATGCCCAGGTCGCCATACAACAACAAATCAACCTGTGCCTGTGGTAAATCCTTTAATGGCTTATCTAAATTTATTTTATGTTTTTTTGCAAATGCCACCACCTGCTGAAACACACTGGCTTCCCGTTCTTCCCCCAATGGAACAATGGCGCCGTCTTTTACACTTTTATTTTTATCGGGCAGCACTTCATCCATGTCGATGGTATACACATTGCCCAATCCTTTGCAGGTGGGGCAGGCGCCATAAGGACTGTTGAATGAAAAAGCATTGGGTGAAGGCTCTTCATAACTGATGCCGGTATCGATACACATCAGCTGTTTGCTGAACTGTACAATCTTATCATTACCCTCCACCAATAAAAAAAGCAGGTCTTTGCCTAACTGCAATGTTTTTTGTACACTCTGGCTCAACCGGAATTTCATTTCATCATTTACAGGCAACCTGTCCACCACCAGTTCTATATCATGAATTTTATAGCGGTCCACCTGCATTTTGGGCACCAGGTCTTTTATCTCTCCATCCACCCTAACTTTTAAAAATCCTTTTTTCCTTACTTCTTCAAACAGTTCACGGTAATGACCTTTACGCCCACGCACCAATGGCGCCAATAAACTGATTTTTTTATTTTCATACCTGTCAACAATGGCTGATACAATTTCTTCTTCACTGAACTTGACCATTTTTTTACCGGTATTGTAACTGTAGGCCTCTCCCACCCTTGCAAATAAAAGGCGCAGGAAATCATAAATTTCGGTAACGGTGCCCACGGTACTCCGCGGGTTTTTGTTGGTGGTTTTTTGTTCGATGGAAATTACCGGAGAAAGGCCCGTTATCTTATCTACATCGGGCCGTTCCATATCGCCAACAAACTGGCGGGCATAGGCACCAAAGCTTTCCATATAACGGCGCTGGCCCTCGTTATAGATAGTATCAAATGCCAGCGATGATTTACCGCTGCCGCTGAGGCCGGTAAAAACCACCAGCTGGTTTTTAGGAATCTTTATATCAATGTTTTTAAGATTGTGTTCCCTTGCGCCGTATACTTCAATAAAATCGTTGCTGACTGCTTCCGCAACGGAAGTCTTTTTTGCCTTTGCCATTTGTACTTACTTGTGGTAAAGATACAAACAAAAACTAAAGTATTTAGTTTGGTGAATAAAACAAATTTCGTTAATGCTTTGCAGCACTTTGTCATTGTAACAGGGCTTCCAGCTTTTTGAAATCAAAAGTTTGCTTAAACAGCAAAGCTGCCTTTTTTTCTACTTCTTTTTCCCCTTGTGCCCAGCTGATCGAAAAGAACTGTGGTACAGAAGGCGGTAGTTTTTTATTAATATAGCCCGGATTTATCATTACCCATTCTCTGCCTTCACCAGGAAAGTCGAAAAAATAGGTTATGTCCTCTGCAAAGGTTTTTCCGTACAAGCTTTCAAAATTATGATGGGTGATGCAGGGCTTATTTAAATATTCAGCACTATGGGCCCCGAGGAATGCATCTATTTGTTTAATATCATTTAAAGTATAATTGATAACAGGCGTAATTGCCGCTTCAATTCCCAGCTTTTCTTTTATAGACTCTGCCAGTGATTTTTTTTGCACTGCAAGCGACAAATCTGCATATTTCTTCATCAGAATAAGATATTGCCTGCGGGTGACCGGTAAAAAAAACGGGATACCTTTCTTTGTAACTAAAACTGCATTGAGTGCGCTAGTGTAAACTGCTTCAATAAAAGGATAGCCATCTATTAAAGCGCCGGCCTTATGTGATTGCAGTGTATAAATAATATTATTATCCAGGTACACAAAATGATCGCCTCCAATACCCAGCAGCTCATTACGTACTTCATCTCCAATACTTTCAATAATATTATTTGACGTGATTTTAAAACTCAGGTTATACAATCCCTTCCATTCAAGCTTACCATCTTTAGTGCAATACACATAAAAAAGTGCTGCATATGCATCATAGCTTAAAAGTCCGGGAACATGATTGTTACCTTGTGCAATACTAAAATTACCATGCAATCCTTTCGATTGCTGAATGGCATTTGCAAATATGGTATAGAAAGTATCGCCTAGTTTTTTTCCGTAAGCGTCTTTTAAAGGATAGGGTTTTTTATCAAATCCTTTTTCGAGAATGGTTGAAACATTTTGCGCTATTTCCCGGGTGCAATTCTGTGACAGGCTATCAAAAGAACACAACAGGATTAAAATGGTTACTGTAATTTTCATTAATTATACAATTGAATGTACATATAGCTTAATCAGTCCGTAACAGGATCATGTATCACTTTTATTTTGATGACAGCTTTTGTTAATTCCATTATTCCGTCTTTATGTTTTTTATCAACGCTTTGATCGATTAAAGCAGACGAACCAGAAACAGCATTAAAAAGAACAATAGCCTTATGGCTAAAACTTGCTGCAGTTTTTTGTTCGGCTTCCTGTTTTTGCTTCATCAGTAAATTTCTCTTTTCTAAAATCTCTAATGGTGTATCGCTGGTAGAAGCGTTAGTTACATTTGCAAATTTGCCCATCATTTCAGTTGCCACCGCCAGGATATCTTTAACATCCCCCGGTTCTTTTACTATATCAATAAAAATATAGTTCATAAAACCTAACAGCTCTTCTTTATAAGTTTCTGTTATATCACTGACCCCTTTTGGCTCATTAAGATACCGTACAGGCTCCAAAGTGACCGAATCCTGTTGACCTCCTTCGGAAAAATCTATAGAAAAAACAGGGAAGTGCAGCAGCATATCTTTAGGCCCGCTGTAAGGATAGTCTTTCCAATTACCTTTTCCATCATTTACCAATTTTACACCTGCTGTTACCTGCATAGGAATATAATATTCTTCTTTTTTGGCATTTCCATAATCAATTTCAGAAAGCATGAGTGTCCATTTGCATCCGTCCCTGGTCCTGGACAGGGATACATAAACTTTATCAGTAGTTTCTAATGTTCCATTGGCTTTTATTGCAAGCTTATCATCTTCATCGGTGAACTGAATGTTGAAATTAATATCAGCAGTAAGCGCAAAACGGTTCAATTTCAGCACCTTTAGCCTAAGATCGTATAATCTCTGATTTGCTTCACTGTTACCCAGCAATTGTGCCTGCCTTTCCCGGCCAAGAAAAAAAGATATGTTCAATATCACATCCCAATTTTTTTTAGCAATTTGCTCATTGATGTAATTTTCAAATTCAGGACCAAAGAAAAAGTCGATATCCAGGGATTCGTCTGATGACCTACCCATTAATTGTTTTTGTCTTTCGTTCTGCAAAACAGCGCTTACCACACACTCCTGCCTAAAAATATCTTTACCATATTGTGCAGTTAGTAATTTTATTTTTTCATCCCTTCTGGAGAAAGCAATATCTACACCTTCATCCAAATCCGCTTTGAGTGATGCATCAGCATCCCGGTTTATACCAGTCAAAGCCAAGGTGCGTTCAATTTGCAAGTCTGTCCTGATTAATTCGTCCTCGTATGCGAAAAATCCCTCTTCCCATTTTTTCCATTCTTCGGTGTAACGGTGTTGTGCATTGGTATCGCACAAGTAAGCAAGGCTAAATTCTTTTTTTGGAGGCGGGTCAAAATTCAGCGCTGGTTTGTTTGCTAAAAGTTGCTTGAGCTGCTGGTGCATTTGGTTAAGATCTTCCATCGTTTCAATATCTGATTCACCATCACTACCTTTTGACTTTTGTGGCACTGTCAAATTACCTTTAGGCAGATCAATGGTGTTTTTAACAATATCTTTCAGCCTGTCGTCAATCATCTTAAATTCTTCAATTGCCATTTTTATCAAAGGATAATTCATGTAACTATTTTTCTTAGCCAATTCCTTATTTACATAATCATCAGTCATCTGTGCTGTTTTATCTAAATTACCCACCAGCTTGGCAAATGGATCTTTTTTTGGTAAAGGCTGTGCAGTAACCTTATCCTGCTTTTTACTATACAACACAAGCAGTCCCTTGGCAGTAACAATCATACTATCATTCATTTTTTTTCCTTTGTACCATAGTAGATGATCTTTTGCCAGTGCTGTAGTTGGTATTTGCAAAGGTTGTTTTAAAGGAATGATTACTATTGCAGATGCAGGTTGTACAGGCTCATACTTTTTAGCTGTTTTTTTAAATGAGGAAGAATCTTTTGCCTGCTGCTGAAATTTTGCCAACATCGCCTGTGCATCTTTCATCATTTTATCTATCTGCGCCTGACTGGGTTCCTGGCAGAACCCATTTTGCAACAACATAAAAAGGATAAGGGTGGTGAGAACAACTTTTTTCATGATATTTTGGTGCTAACGTAAAAGTTTATTTTAATTCTTTTTTGGAATAGCTTTATTTTATGACCGCAGACTACTCTTATTTACTATTTAATTTTACTCCCTGTGCGCTAGTGTAGCTTTCTTTAATAATATTTTTTAAAGGGAAAACAATTAACTCTTGTATGATCTGCATTTAAAGAATTTATATCAACAAATACATAGTCCCCCGGGGGTAGTAAATCTAGAGTTATGTAAGAAGTAACATTCAAGAAATAACGCTGATTCTGTGGTAAACTAACACATGAACTTTGCCATCCCCATCCAAAACTATTGGATATTTCCTTTGCGTTATTTCCATTAGCCCCGGCAGGTATAGAAAAAGACAGTATGCCATTGTTATCTACTTCAGTTTTGTATAGCCTGTTATTAAGAGGAGGATATCTCGCCGGAAGACGATCTTCTCTACTAGGAGGAAAAGGAGGATTTACATTTGAATAAAACCGGTACTTTATATTTTCCTTCGGTGCCTTGCTTATTACGCTATTATTAATAACATAAACAGTAGTGTTTTTAACCATCGTTATCTGAACATCTTTTTTTGTAACTACTTTTAGTGGCACATCCTCTTCTTTTAGTGTGGCCTCCGTCTTTGCAATTTCGCCATAGTAGTTGTTACAGGAATCTATAAAGTACATTCTGGTTACCTGCTGTGCTTTTGTAAAAAGGTAACATAAAAGTATTGCAGTAATGAAAAATAGTTTTTTCATTTGTTTTATTATTTGTTTATAAATAGTAGTAGTTTATAGTAATCTGTCAAAAAAATTATTTCAATTCTTTCTGGCAGATATATACCTGATGGCCACCTGCAGCTTTCATCATTTCAAACCACACGATATAATCCTTGCCATTAAAATTTATCAGTTGTGCATCACCCACATTGTCGATGGTTTCTTTAGTTCCGTCGGGATAATATAAGGTATGCTGATTGTATACTACAGATTTTGAAGGGTTGCTGGCAATTAATAAATTTTTCTTGGTAATATTTACAGGGTAAGTTAGTTTGGTTGTATAATCTACCCAAGCTTCAGTAGTGTTTTCAGCTTGTGTCATGCCTTTTAGTTTTACTATGCTAACTACATGCCCACTATCTGTGCCATAAATTTCTGAATAGAATTTATTATCTGCTGTGTACAGATTCATTAAACCATCTGCAATGCCGGCAATCTTGATAATCGTCACCGTTTTACCATTAGAAAAAGTATTCACTTTTCCCCCAAGTGCAAAAGCCATTGTTCCGGCAGGATAAGTAGGTGCAAGAGTAGTGATCATATAATCTTTTATACGTAATACTTTTGTTTCGGTTTGTACTATCCCATTTACAACCATTTGGCTTTTGCCTTTGTCGTTTTTAGCAGCATACATTTCTTGTCCAAACCCATAAAATTTTTCTGTGGGTTTACCATCTGTCATTGATTTTAAGACCTGCATATTTTCTCCTGAACCTTCAAATGGGCCGTAGGTGTTTCCATTCCATTTAAAACTGAATGTAGCTTGAGTAGTTTGCCCCCCCATTGTTTTAGCAAATTCCGCCTCTTCTTCTTTTGTTAAAGGTTTGTTTCCTTTTGCCTGTACCGCTGCTACCGCTGCCATAGGATCAGGTGTGCCCGCTTTAGCTTCCGTTGACAAAAAGAATGCTGTTTTATTAACTTGGTAATTAATAAACTCCGGCCGCAGCGGAATTACTAAAGAATCATTTTCGGTACGCCTTCCTTCAACATAAATAGCATAACTGCTTATTTCTCCTTTGGTATAAAAGCTACCCACTCTTGGTATTACATAGTCTAAAATAGTAGTATTGGGCACTGCTTTTTTAGGCTGATCCTTTAATTGAATATAGCCTCCCCAAAACCGGTCGTCTTTTTTTAATTGCAAAACCAACCTGCCATTATCCGGTGCTTTATCAACAAAGATGGGCTTCTCATTATTTTCTGTTGCATCACTGTATTGATCACTTGCAGCATTTTCTTTCTTTTCTGTTTCGGTGGTGGGTTTGTCAACACCAGCAACTTTATCAATTTTATTATCAACGCCTTTATTGACTTTGTCTTTTATTTTTTTAAAAAATTGAGCTTGTGTATTTGCCACGCATGAAAATACAACAGCAAGAAGAATTAATTTTCGCATACAGATAATTTTAAATTTCTTTTTATTATTTATTATTGTTTTACAGTAAACGCAAAACAAACTAATGCAGAACCATCAGCCTTAAGAGAACCTTTGTCAATAAAAGCGTATTCGCCAGGTTGCAAATAACCACCATTAGGTATTACTACCATATATATACTAGGTTTACCGTAAGCGCCACCAACATTAACGCTGGCACCTGCAACAACTGGTTGCCCGTTATCAGTCATCTGTATGGGTATATTTACTGATAAACAACTACCTGCAGGAATACAAAATGTACGTGTATTGACGCCTTTCTCTAATTTATACAATTCTACTGCTCCTGCAGGATTGGATGGAGCTCGACCAGGGCCAGCAGATGAATTGAAATAAATAAAATGAAAGTTTGCCTGCAAACTGGTGTATTGATTACCTGAAGTATTACCCGGGATATCATAAATTGTTGACAGGGTCCTGGTCACCGGTGCTGCAACAACTTGTTGGGAAACTACTTTTATGGAGTCCTTATTAATAGCAACCGGGTCAATATTACCATCAGTATTCACCAGCTTAGGGTCAACAGGTACAACAGCATTCTTATCAATTTTAGGTTTAATTATTTGTACTCTTAAAGCGGCTATTGCAGAGGCAATTCCTCCTTTAAGATTCAATGAACCGTCAGGATTAACAATCTTATATCCTGTTAGTGTTCCAATAAATAAACCACTGGTCTGTGCTTCTGCTTTAGTTACAGCTATGTAAAGAACTATTACTAAAATAAGTTGTTTTACATCATGCAGTACTGCCAGGCTTTTGATATACATTTTCATAAATATTTTTTTACTTATTAAATAAAGGAGTTATCGTGTTTAGATAAATACAAAATAGTTTTATCAGTAAAATTGCAAAGCAATACATTTCTATTTTTATTAGCTTGCATTTTCAGTATTTCTTTTCTGGTAAAACTTAAAGCAGTTTTATTTTGAATGCTATCTTTTACTTCATCATTTTTTGCCTTTTTTATCTTTATACTATCCACCTTATCCACTGTGTTATCTACTTTAGTATTGGCTTTATTTTCTTTATTATCAATTTTGCTTTCTGCTTTTGTTTGCACTTTGTTAGCGCTATGATCAATTACTCTATCGGGGGCAGTTTCAGCCTTATCTTTTACTTTAGTTTTTACCCCGTTGGCAGACTGATCTACTTTAGCTTTTAATTTTTTTAAAAATTGTGCATGGGCTGGTATAAAACACACACTCATAATTGAAACAAAAAGAATTGTTTTCATTGCTGGTAATTTTGTATTGTAAAAATGATAGAGAAAATAACAGGAAACAATATAACATTACTTATACCCCATAAGTGTTATCAGTTATTTTTTCACCCTCACCCGCTTTTTGATAATTTTCCAATCGCATTCCACGGCTGTGTTACATGTTTACCATAAGCCATCTCTGCTTTTTCAAAGCCGTAAAAAACTATCCCCATTATTTTCCCTAATGGTAATTAATAAAGACTTCTGCCGCCATAATTTTCCTTATTCCGGTTTGGGCATAACAATCCAGGTACAAGCTTAGCTTTGCCTGCAATGCTTTTGTTGCTACTAAAGTTTTTTTAAAAAGGATACTTGTTTACCTGAGAATACTCCGGTGGTTATTACTTATGACGGCACATTCATTACGCTAATTGTTGCATCATTACATCAGTTAACATATAAATTCTGCCATTTTTAATTAAACCATCTTCATTAAGATCATATGTTACACATAGTGGAACATTCACTTGTTTGCCAGTTGCAGCTATGCCTGCAAATTCGCCAATGTGTTTGCCTGCAAAACTGGCTTCCAGCAAAGCATTATTTTCCGTAATAACTGTATTGTTCACGATAGCCTTAGCGTCAAAAGCAACATGATACATGTAATTCAGCATATCTGCTATTGCTTTACGCCCATGGATTTCTTCTCCGGTAGTCATATTTTTAAACACAGCATTCTCTGCTACATACATGACATCATGAGTTTTAAAAAACTCTTTTAGGTTATTGATTGTGTTTGTTTGTAGGTTGATATCTGTTTCCATTAGATGCTATTTTAGTATGATATAAACTTTTACTTTTATTGATTAGAATAAGTGGTATGTAATAAGTGCTAGTGAACTGCCTCAGCCGCAAGCACAACCCCGAGTTGTTGCATTAGCGCCATTTGATCAGCAATAAGCCAGTGGTGTACGATTTTTTCATTTTCAATTTCGTAGCTAATTGCGAATGCAAATTCAACAGCACGATGTGTAGGAAAAATTCCATTTAATTCGCCTTGATGCACACCTTTCATTCTTGCCTTAACTACCACACGGTTACCCTCCGCAGTCATCTCATCGGCTATCACTTCATAGCCCGGAAATACTTTTTCGAAAAAAGCAATATGCTGAAGCAGTTCTTCATCTGCAATATACTTTTCCAGCAGTTCTTTTGTTTTGGGGCCTCCGCCGGCTAAAGCTTTAAAATAGCGGGTGATGAATTCTTTGTTTTGTTTTGATTGTTCCATGTTAAAATGTTTTATCGAAGCTACATGGCAGAACAAGGCAAAACAATCTAACATTCCTTATACACTATTGAGGGTGTGAGAAAACACGGCCAGTTTATTTTCTTCCAAAAGCTTTATTAATAGCTTCTGTCCGGTTGGCCACGTGTAATTTTTCATAAATACGGTGTATATGCTGGGTAACTGTACCTACTGTAATAGATAGCTGTGCAGCAATTTCTTTGTATAAAAAACCTTTTGACAAAAGCAGCAGTACTTCATTTTCTTTATTGGTTAAATCACTATGCCCCTGTTGCTTCGTTTCTTTAAAATTGCCAATCACTTTACGGGCTATCTGGCTGCTCATAGGGCTACCGCCATTGTATAACTCCTTTACAGCTTCTATAATTTTTTCGTGAGGTGTTTTTTTCAACAGATAGCCACTTGCGCCTGCAGCTAACGCATCAAAAATTTTTTCATCATTTTCATAAATCGTAAAAATCATAAACTGTGTACCTGGGCAGTCGTCTTTTATTTTACGAATACAATCGATGCCACTAATACCCGGCATATTAATATCCATGATCACAATATCTGGTTGTAAATTGATTATTTCGGGACAGGCATCTATGGCATTAGGGAATGCAGATAATAATAGTATGTCATCCTGCTCTTGCAATAACTGCACAAGGCTGTTTCTTATTTCTGTCAGGTCTTCTACTACAATTACACTTATCATTATGTAAAATTATAAATAACTCCACAGATAATCTGTATAAGTTTTGTTAGATAAAAATTTATGCTAAGGGCTTTTGAAAAATTATCGTTGTGCCATTTTCTCCGGATTGTAAGGATACTGTTCCGTTTAGCAATAGCATTCTTTTTTGATAATTACTTAAGCCATTACCTTTAAATTTTTGCTGTTCAGGGTCAAATCCAATACCATTATCCGATACGGTAATTATTAAACTGCCAGTAATTTGAGCTGCCAGTTTAATATTTGATGCTTTTGAATGTTTAATGGCATTGTGTACAGCTTCCTTTACCACCAGGTAAATATTTCTTTTTTCTTCACTGCTGATCATTCTAAGAGGAATAACATCCGGAATACTGTAAGCAAAATCAATATTGGCATGGTCAAGCATTTCGCTGCATTGGCTGCGGATATAGTAAAGTACATCTTCCAGCGTTTCATCGCCACTGTTCAGTGTCCAGATTATTTCATTCATTTTATCTACCAGTTCATCGCTACCCGTAATTAATTTATCAAGTTCTTTTTTTATTCCTTCGTCATTGATATCGATTTTCATTGCGCTACTCAGGTACCGCATACGGCTTAGGCCAGATCCCATATCGTCATGCATATCGGCGGCAATACGGCTGCGCTCGCTGTTGATTGCGTTTTGTTTATCAATGATCGCTTTTTGCTGCACTATTTTTCCTTGGTAATAGAGACGCATAAAAGCCCACGCTATAAAAACCGCTATACCTATACAAATAAAAATAAACCAGGCAGTATTATACCATACAGTTGCAATAGTAAAATGAAAGATATTGCTGCCGTTGATATAACCTTCGCCGGACTCGTCCTGCATTCTTACCAGAAGGGTGTAAGTGCCGGGCTTTAACCGGCTGAACGCAATAGTATTAGTACCCTGTAATCTTTGCCAGTCTGCGCTTTCATTATTTCTTTTTAAAAGATACTCATAGTTTTTATATGAAATTTTATTAGCAAGATCAAGAAGCGTAAAGGTGAACTGCAGGTTATTTTCATCAGGTTGCAGTGAAATGTTTTCAGTATTTGTGAAATAATACGGATGGTTATTTACATACATGCCATCAATAAAAAGTTTTACGCTGCTTTGCTTTTTACGGGCCAGTAACGCATAACTGTTTATCTTATACAAATAACCTTTGCTGCTGAAATAAAAAGAAGAATCTGCACCGTCAAAAAACAAATAGCTGTGACTGAAATCTGTAAACGGCAGCCCATCCTGTTCCGTAAAATGTATAAATTTATCAGTGGAGGTCAGCAGGCAGTAAAGACCCCCTGGCGATGGTATCCATATATTATCATTAGCATCCGCCACCATATTGTCAAATATGTTGGTAGGTAATCCATCTTCAGTAGCATATAATTTCACTTTGCGGTCAGTGAGGTTATATTTTACTAATCCTCCCTGTTCATAAGAAAGCCAAAGGTTTTCCTGGCTGTCAATAGTATGGCAAAACAGCGGGCCAAAATGAATGCCTTTCACCGGTACTATGCTGTCAATTTTCCATTCTTCAAAATGTTGGGCTTCTTTTTTCCAAACTAATACATCGCTTCTCTTATTTACCGAAAAATAAAGATTTCCATTCTTGTCTTCAGCCACTTTGTTTACATACCGGAAATGAAAAGCCGGTGTATTATTGCTCTCGGAATATTGGGTAAATTGATCAGTGCCTGACTGCTGCCTGACCAGGCCACCTCCACCATTAATACTATACCATACATCACCATTCTTTGCCTGGTAAACTAAGGTAACGAGTTCCTTTTCCATTATGAATGAATCAAGGAAAGAAGGGGTGGATATTTTTTTTGTTTGGGGATTGTATACAATAATTTTTATCGTATAGGGCTGATGGTGTTTAAATACAGAACTGTTTCCATGAATATATATTTGATTGTTTACCGGAGCTGCGCCCCAGCAGTATTTAATTGTGTTACTGTCTATAAAATGAAATTTTTGCGTGGCACAGTCTAAGTAATAACTGCCATACCATTCTGCAGCCATCCATATTTTATTATCATATTTTGCATAGCGGCTGGTGGTAGCGGGGTATGCCAGTTTCCAGAATTGGTGGTTTAGCTGCTGCAAACTAAACCTGCTAACACCTTCATCACCGGTGCTCCAGTAATTTCCTGTGTTATCCGTATATACAAAATAATGGCTGCCCGGTAAAATGCTGTTTGTATTGCCTGGAATACTTTGAACCAAAATTTCTGGCTGGCCTGGCTGTAGTATGGTTAATCCTTGCCCGGTAGCAATAATGCAAATGCCATTTTTATAAGAGATATTACCGTCGCCATTTAAATAAGAATGTGGTATGCTTTTGCGCTTTAAATATCCGGCACTTGCTTTATCGTAACTCATTTCGGTAGCACCATAGCCAACACCATTTACATATATGAGTTTTTTTGAAGTATCCGCATCAAAAAAAAAATAGTGAGGGTTCTGCTCATGAGCAGGGTTATCCATTTTCCATTCCACCATTTTTTTGTCTGTTATAGAACAAGCGAATGCCTGGAGACCATTTTCAAAAAGAATATTATTATCACCTAAATAAATAACCTGAGGATGCCCAGGAACAGGATTATTTAATGAATCAATAATATCAAGGTTAAGTGAAGTGATATAAGTTTTATCATCGTTTGTAATTGCCATCAAATCTTCTTTCAATAAAAAAAAATCGGCAACCCCTTTCTTCTGCCAAAACACAGGCGGCGGGTGCTGCCTGCCATTGGCGGGGTTTAGCGTCCATAATTTTCTCCCGCTTAAAAAAAGCAGTTCATGGTTGTTTAATTCTGTACATTTTAATATATCATCAAATGGCATAGTACTGCTGTCTTTACTAAAGTGCCTGTAAACTATAAAGTGGCTGCCATCAAAACGGGCCAGTCCCTGGCCGGTACTAAACCAAAGAAAGCCGCGGCTATCCTGCATTACATCATTTACGTTATTGGAGGGTAAACCTTGGGCAATGGTATAATTGGTGAAATGGAGTGGAGATGCAAATGGAAGATTTGTGGTTTGAGCCTGAATAACCAATAAAGAAAAATTTACCAGTAAAACAAGCAGGCAGTATTTATCAGGCAGTTTCAATAATAGCATTTTTAAATCAGCAACATTGCGTTACCCATCATTTTAGTATAATAAAAGATATCTTTAAATACTTCTTTTTAATATGTAATATAATATTAAAATTTGAAGGTTTTATATAAGTATTGTTAGATGTTGCCAGCCATAAAATTGATATTACCGATAAAATTGTAAAAAAATATTATTGTCTCTGCCTGCCTTAATTTGGCTTATTGTAATTTTTTATGTCACTTTACAAAAATTTACTTTTTTATAACCGCATATTGATATGGCATTTAACTTATTTGGAAAGAAAGAAGAGGCAGCACCGGAAGGGATTTTTACCGACAGGACCTATATGAGCACCGCTGCAAAAATTAATGCCTGTGTGGCGTTGGCAAAAGAACAGCCCGGTACTGTATTCATTTGCTGGTTTAACGATACACTTAAAAATTTTAAAGCTGCTTTTTTACAAAACGGGCTGGATGAAACTTTAGTAATGGATGCCAAACAGGTACACAGCGCCATGCTGCAGCATAAAACACCAGTTTTTACTGAGCACTTTCCTTTACATGCAAAAGAACTGGCACTGGTGCAACACTGGCCACAGCAAAAAATTGTGGTATACAGCGCCATGGATGAACCCCTGTTTAAACATTTTGGAAGCGAAAGAATGATCCCGCTGATGAAAATGCTGGGCATGAAAGAAGATGAAATGATTGAACATGCACTGGTTACCAAGTCGATCATTAAAGGACAGGCTAAAATTGCCGGCCTGGTTACGATGGAGCAGCCTGCTAATTCGCAGGGAGAATGGCTGGAGAGAAACTTAAAATAATTATCTCCCTGTAATGCAGTACCCTGCTGCATTAGAGCATAGTTAAAAAATATTTTCCGGCTTTATTTTGCTGTTTCGGCCACGGACATTTATCTTTGCGCCAGCCTGCCTGCCGGTAGGCAAGTTCTTTACACATCTCTTATCAAGAAAGGCAGAGGGTAATGGCCCGTTGAAGCCTTGACAACCTATCTTTTTCATCTTTCGACAAGCTCAGGATGACAAAGGAAAAGGTGCCAATTCCATCCCGATTAAAATCGGGACAGATAAGTCAGATTAAAAGCCTTAAATACTTTACTCAAGATATTAAAAGCTCATCTGATTTACGGATGAGCTTTTTTGTTTTAATAACCCCGCAGCGGCAACGGCCCTGTTTTTGTTAAAACAGGCAGCCCATCACCTGAAGCGTCTTTCTGCAAAAAGAGTGTAACCCTGATTAACTAATTAACAGATTAACCAATTAACTACAAAAGATGGCAACAAATCAATTAAATATCGGCCTTTTCGGCTTTGGCGTAGTAGGTCACGGACTGTATGATGTACTGCACCGTACGCCCGCTTTACAATCCACTATCAAAAAGATCTGTATCAAAAATGCTGGCAAAAAACGAAGCATTGGCCCGGAAAATTTTACCACAGATGCACAGGTTTTACTGAACGATGAAAGTATTAACGTGATAGTGGAACTGATTGACGATGCTG
>Ga0209023_10004294_pt1 | contig 16315 bp, 16 predicted proteins | sample LakOneMetagenome_FD_187468 | JGI IMG/M metagenome (GOLD analysis project Ga0209023, IMG submission 187468) | Freshwater and sediment microbial communities from Lake Erie, Canada (SPAdes) (version 2) | ecosystem: Environmental > Aquatic > Freshwater > Lentic | place: Lake Erie, Canada... | reverse complement strand
GAGGCCGGTGTCGCGGGCATCGGCGCGCTGGCCGGCCACGGTGCACAGGTCCAGCGCGGTGCCGGTGACGACGGTGGCGGCCTCCTCGCCACCCCGGAACGCCCACCCGGAACCGTCGGGTGCCTCGAGATCGAACGCCACGGGTCCGGCCGGATCGATCCCAGCCTGGGCCAGGGCGTAGGGCACGGTCCTCCATGCCAGGCGGGCCACGTGCCAGAGCCGGTCGGTGGGGGCCGGCGGCTCGCCGAACGCCACCGCAACGTCCACGGTGTGGATCCAGGTCTCGGTGAGCCGGGTGGTGGCCAGGGAGCGAGCGGCCAGCTGGCCGGCCACCCAGGTGAGGCGTTCGGCGGGATCGCAGGCGGCGAAGGCCGCCACCTGGGCCTCGGCGCTCAGCACCCAGCGGTCCAGTGACACCCGCGGCTCGGCGCGCTCCTTGGCCACCAGGGCGCCGGCCCACTCGTCGACCGACCCCACCGCGTCGAGCCCGGCGGCGGCGTCGTCGACGAACTCGGTGAGCCGGCCGTGCACGCTGGCAACCGCCATCTCGTTGGTCTGGGCCAGGTGCAGCAAGACGTCGGCCACCGTCCAACCGTCGCAGCGCGACGGGCACAGGAGCGCGTCGTCGTCGAGGCCGCTGACGATGGTGCCGAGCTCGGCCTGTTGCTCCCGCAGAGCACCGACGATCTCATCCATGGCGCCAGTCTCGTCCACGGGTCAAGTCGGTGTCCGTGGGTTTCACGGGTGGCGCGTGACGCGGGCGTCGGTCCGGCGTAGCGTCGCCGGTGCGGGAGTGTCGGTGGGCAGGGGTGCGGGCCAGGTCTGCCGACGAAGGGTTGACCGATGACGCACTGAGGAGGAGCTGTCGTGGACGATCAGAGGCAGACGTTGGAACCAACGGGGACCACGGGGCGGGCGCGGGCGGTCGTGCTGGCCGCGGTGGCGGCGGTGGCCGGCCTGGTGCTCGTGGCGAGTGCTCCGGTGGGCGCGGCGACCGTGTCGGCGTGGGGGGTGCCGGGCGATGTCGGGCAGCCCGCAGCACTCGCGTTTCGGCTGACCCCGCCGGCTGGCGTCCGGTACGTGCCCGGAGCCATCGCCATGCCCGATCGGATCATGCGGGAGTCCAACAAGTACCGCTCGTCTCGTCAGAAGCTCTGCGTGCTGTACGCGGTGGAGGCCTGGGATGACGAGTTGTTCGGGCACTCCTCCGATTACGGGGTGGGCATCGACTGGCACGTGCAGACGACGACCGGGTCGTGCGTGTGGATCTCGGCCAAGGCCAACCGCGCCGTGCTGCCCGGAACGTGGTTCGCCGACCTGATCTGGCACACCAGCTATCGGGTCAGGGTCGCCTACGCCTGGTACCTGCCGAACGGACGGCAGATCGGCTACCGGAGCGCCCTGCTGGACAGCGCAGCCGACTACCAGTGCAACACGACGAACTGCCTCTTCGGTCCGAACCCCGAATCCCAGTGGGAGGGCGACCCCGGCGGCCTGCACTTCACCTGACGGCGAATTCCTAGTGGATCGGTCGGGTTTGTGGATCGTTCGGGATAGGTTTTCGCCATCAAGACCCAGCCAGGCGCGCTCCCGCGCCAGACGCGGTGGAGCTTCGGGATCTGCACTTCGCAGGGAGGAGCCACCGAGACCTCGGCCCGACGTGGTCGGGGCGCGTCCCTGGGGCTGGTGACCGGAGTAGGTCGGTGAGCGGCGGCGAACCGATCGAGCTCCGCTCGGTCACCAAGACCTTCGACGGGTCCGACGTGCCCGCGGTGGCACCCCTGGACCTGGTGATGGGTGCGGGCGAGATCACCGTGCTCATCGGGCCGTCGGGCTGCGGCAAGACCACCACGCTGCGCATGATCAATCGGCTCATCAACCCCACCGACGGAGTGATCACCATCGGCGGCACCGACATCCGCGAACGATCCCTCACGGATCTGCGGCGGAGCATCGGCTACGTGATCCAGCAGATCGGGTTGTTCCCGCACCGCACCATCGCCCAGAACATCGCCACCGTCCCCAAGCTGCTGGGCTGGGACAAGGCTCGCACCGCGGCACGGGTGGCCGAGCTGGCCGAGCTGGTGGGGATCGAGGAGCCCATGCTCGGGCGCTACCCCGCTGCGCTCTCGGGCGGGCAACAGCAGCGCGTCGGGGTGGCGCGGGCCCTGGCCGCCGACCCGCCCGTGCTGCTCATGGACGAGCCCTTCGGCGCCGTCGATCCCATCGTGCGGGCGCACCTCCAGGCCGAGCTGCTCGCCCTGCAGTCCCGAGTCCACAAGACCATCGTCTTGGTCACCCACGACATCGACGAAGCGGTCCTGCTCGGTGACCGGGTCGCCGTGCTCAACGTCGGCGGCGTCCTGGAGCAGCTGGCCGCCCCCGACGAGCTGCTCGCCGCGCCGGCCAACGAGTTCGTGGCCGAGTTCGTGGGCCACGAGCGGTCGATCAAGCGCCTGGCTCTGTCCACGGTGGGCTCGCTCGAGCTCGGCTCCGTCCCCGATGGTGGGGCGGTGGATGCCACGGCAACGGTCCACCCCGATGCCACGCTGCGCGAAGCGCTCGACGTGATCCTCACCTCCCGTTCGGCCACCGCCGTGGTGGTGGGCGACGACGGCGACGTGCGGGGCTCGGTCACCCTGGACACCATCCGCGACGGCCTGGCCCGATGAGCACCCGCCGCAAGGTGGTGATCGCCACCGTCGCCGTCATGGTGCTCGCCTTCGGGCTCTGGGCCCGTTCCCGCATCGCCGGCCTGAGCGAGAGCACGCAGGCCACCAACCCCATCATCCGCTGGGAGTACTTGTTCTCCCGGCAGCGGACCCGTGGCGAGCTGTGGACCCGAGCTCGCGAGCACATCGAGCTCACCGTGGTCCCGGTGGTGCTGGGCACCATCATCTCCGCCGTGCTCGCCACGCTGGTGCTGCGGTTCCGCAAGCTCCAGGGCGTGATCTTCACCTTCGCCGGGCTGCTCTACACCATCCCGAGCCTGGCGCTCTTCGGCGTCCTGGTCACCTACAACTCCAACTGGACGGCGGCGGTCATCGCCCTCACCAGCTACACCCTGCTGATCGTCACCCGGAACATGGTGGCCGGCATCGAGGGCGTTCCACACTCGGTGGTGGACGCCGCCGATGGGCTGGGCATGAGTCGCTGGCAACGCCTGCTCAAGGTGGAGCTGCCCCTCGCCCTGCCGGTGATCCTCACCGGCATCCGGGTGGCCACCGTGACCACGGTCGGCTTGGTGGGCATCTCGGCCGTCATCCAGCTGGGCGGCCTGGCCTATTACATCTTCGATGGCTTCCGCCGGGACTTCACCACGCTCATCGTGATCGGGAGCGGGTTCTCGATCTTGCTGGCCATCACCCTCGATCTCATGCTCCGTGGCGTCGAACGCATCACCACCCCCTGGAACGCCAAGGGGGTGGCCCGGTGAACGCCATCCTCGCCCAGGTCACCGACGGCACGTCGCAGCCCACCAACCTGTGGCAGTGGCTGTCTGACAGCAGCCAGCGCACCGTCAGCGGCCCCATCCCGAGCCAGCTCTGGACCACGCTCTGGCACTCCCTGCTTGCCTTCTCCATCGCGATGGCCATCGGCATCCCCCTGGCCGCGATCCTGGGCCACTACCGGCGGGCCGAGGTGGCGGCGTCGTGGGTGGTGAACCTGGGACGCATCATCCCCACCGTCACCATCCTCGGCTTCGCCGTGCTGATCTCGCTGCGCAACGGGTACGGCTTCGAGCCGTGGCCGATCGTGTTCGCCCTGGTGGTGCTGGCCCTCCCGCCACTGTTCGCCAACACCTACACCGCGGTGCGCGAAGCCTCGCCCGACGCCGTGAACGCGGCCCGCGCCATGGGTCTCACCGAGGGCCAGATCCTGCGTCGCATCGAGCTGCCCCTGGCCTTGCCGCTGATCCTGGCCGCCTGCCGGATCGCCCTCACCCAGGTGGTGGCCACCGAGGCCCTCGGCGCCCTGTTCGGCAGCGGCGGCTTGGGCATCTACGTGCGCTTCGGTTTCGCCAACAACGAGATCTACCAGATCCAGGCCGGCGCGCTGCTGGTGGCGGGCGCGGCCATGTCGGTCGACCTCGTCTTCTGGTTCCTCACCCGCTTCATCGTGCCCAAGTCACTCCGTCAGCGCCCGGCGAGCGAACGAGTTCCCCGGGCGGTCCGGCTTCCCAACCAACCCCAACCCCAAACCCAATCCCTTGGAGGGATCACATGAAACCCAGCTCCCACTCACGTCGATGGAAGGTGGCAGGCGCCATCGCCGTCGTCGGCGTCCTGGCCCTCGCATCGTGCAGCGACAAGAGCTCCGACAGCTCGTCGGACACCACCGCCAAGTCGGGCGGCAGCACCGCGGCGTCCACCACGATCCGAATCAGTGGCCAGGACTTCCCTGAGCAGCGGACCTTGGTGCAGGTCTACGGCCAGTACCTCCAGGCCCAGGGGTTCAAGGTCGACATCCAGGATCCGGTCGGCACCCGCACCCAGCTGTTCGCCGCCCTCAAGAGCGGCAAGCTCGACCTCCAGATCGACTACTCCGGCAGTGCGGTCGTGGAGCTGGGCGGGAAGGCCTCCGGCGATGCCGACGCCACCTACACCACCCTCACCGGGCTGCTGAAGCCCAAGGGCCTCGAGGCCTCCGAGCAGTCCGAAGCCGCAGACGCCAACGCCCTGGTGGCGCTCACGTCGTGGGCCAAGGCCAACAACGTGAAGACCATCTCGGATCTGTCCAACGTGAAGGACCCGCTCACCCTGGGCGGCGCCGCCGAGTGCGCCAAGCGCCCCGAGTGCCTCCCCGGCTACCAGACCACCTACGGCCTGACCCTGAAGTTCAAGGTGGTCGACTACGGGCCCCCGCTGGTGGCCGCGCTCAAGGCCAACGAGATCCAGGTCGCCCAGTACGGCTCCACCGCTCCGGAGATCGCGGCCGGCACCATCGTCGAGCTCGAGGACGACAAGCACCTCCAGGATGCCCAGAACGTGGTGCCGATCTTCAGCGCCAAGATCAGCTCCGACAAGCTGACCAAGGCCCTGAACACGCTCAGCGCCAAGATCACCACCGATGACCTGGCCGCCTGGAACAAGTCGACCGACGTCGACAAGGAAGACCCGGCCGACGTCGCCACCGCGTGGCTCAAGGACAACAACCTGAACTAGCTACCTCGCGGTCGGAAGGATGGTGCACGTCGCTCCCTCAGCGGGGGTCAGGTGCACCATCCTTCGCGTCGGAGGTCAGGTCCGGCGGGCCGGGTTGGCTTCCAGGCCGTCGGCGATGCCGGGCCGGCGGACGGAGCGGTAGGCCTCCACCACCGGAGCCAGGTCGGCGGGGGTGGAGCCGTGGAGGATCACGCCGTCGACGCCGAGGTCGAACTGTCCGTCGACCGACTCGGCGCACCGCGCGGCCGAACCCGTGGCCGACGGGGCGAGCCACTCCTCGGGAATCAGCGCAGCGAGGTGCTCGAGCTGCTCGGTGGTGGCCAGGACATCGATGGCGCCGGGGATCGATGTGGTCACCGGGTCGGCTCGGAACCGGTCCAGCACTGCCGGGTCCCAGCCGTTGGTGCGGACCAACAGGTCGCCGTAGCCCTGGAGGTAGGTGGCCAAGCGGCCGATGGTGCGCTTGAGCTGGGTGCCGTGGTCGATCGTGTCGGGCACGGTGGCGAAGCAGGACCAGATGCGGACCGTGGCCGGGTCCCGACCGGCCTCCTCGGCGGCGCGGCGGACGGTGGTCACGGCGCGTTCGGTGGTCTCGTCGGCGAAGAAGGTGTGGAGTACCACGGCATCGAAGGCGCGGCCGGCCAGGGCCAGGCTCTGCGGCCCGAACGCCACCAGCAGCAGGGGGATGTCCTCGTCGAACGCCGAGTCGAGGTGGAGCACCGGGTAGCTCCCGATCGGGCCCTCGTGGTTGAAGATCGCCTCGCCGTGCCAGAGGCGGCGGAGCACGGCCGCCATGTCCTCGAGCCCCGCGGTGGTGATGGGTTCGAGCCCGTAGGCACCCTGCAGGGCGGCGATGCCGCGGCCCAGGCCGAGCGCGAACCGCCCCGCGGTGAGGCGGTGCATCGTGGTGGCGATCGACGCCGTCACGAGGGGGTGGCGGGTGTTGTGGTTGGTGGCCGCGGTGGCGATGCCGAGGTGTTGTGACGTGGCGCCCACCGCGCCGCACAACGTGGCCGCCTCCTTCACGTTGAACCGCTCCGACAAGAAGCAGCTGCCGAAGCCCAGCGCCTCCGCGGTGCGGACCTCGTCCAGGAGCGGGGCCGGTGTGGTCGGCCCACCAGCCAACCCGTAGAAGCCGATCTCGTGCAGAGCCGCGTCGCTGGTCACCACCTCAGCATGCCCTCGTGGCTGCGTGCCGCTGTCGGAAATGGCGGGATATGGTCCCGAGCTGTGCCGCTCGAAGCCGAGACCTGTCCGAGTTGCGGAGCCCCGCTGTCGGTGGTGGCCGGCCGCTGCAGCTACTGCGACGTCCCGCTCTTCACGATCCCGGCGCCGGCCGCGCCCGGTGCACCAGCGCCCCGATCCGAGGCCGCACCCGAGGATCCGAACGCGCCGTTCGCCCTGACCGTCGAGGACGTGTTCGTCATCAAGGGCAAGGGCACGATCGTCACCGGCAAGGTCACCTCCGGGACCCTTCGCGTCGGCGACGCCGTCGTCATCGCCGGGGGCAAGAAGCCGTGGCCGGCGACGTGCATCGGGATCGACATGTTCCGCAAGCAGATGGAGTCGGCCACCGCGGGCAACAACGTCGGGCTCGTCCTCGACAACCTCGGCAAGAACAAGCCCGAGCGTGGCAACCACGTCAGCAAGGCCTGAACTCGGCCCGTCGGCCTCCAGCGGACCGGTCGTAGGGTTGTAGCGATGACGCCAGAGGAACTCGCCGATCTGGCGCACCTGCGTCGAGCGCGGGACCTGATGGACCGCGAGTACGCCCAGCCGCTCGACGTCCCGGCCATGGGTCGGGCTGCCCTGATGTCGCCGGCGCACTTCTCCCGCAAGTTCCGCGCCGCCTACGGCGAGACGCCGTACTCGTACCTCATGACCCGACGCATCGAGCGGGCCAAGACGTTCCTGCGCCAGGGGATGTCGGTCACCGACGCCTGCTTCGCGGTGGGCTGCACGTCGCTCGGCTCGTTCAGCTCCCGCTTCACCGAGATCGTGGGCCAGACGCCCTCGCAGTACCGGTCACGTGATCACCGTCACCTGGAGGCTGTCCCCGCGTGCGTGAGCCAGGTCGCCACCCGGCCGCGACGGACCCCGACCACCGTCTGATCCCGCCGGGCAGGCAACCGAGCAGGATCCGAGAAGCACCGTCGGCGCCGCTCGTCGTACGTTCATCCCATGGCAGTCACCCTCTCCACGATGTTCATCTCCGTGCACGACCCGGATGAAGCGCTCGGCTTCTACCGGGATGCGCTCGATCTGGAGGTCCGCATGGATGTCTCGTCCGACGGGTTCCGCTGGGTCACGCTCGGCGCTCCGGACCAGGACGTCTCCATCGTCTTGTCCCAGCCCCACGGCGGCCGATCGCAGACCGAGGGCGACGCCCTCCTGACCCTCGTCACGCAGGGTTCGATGCAGGCGGCCATCTTTCGCGCCGACGACCTCGACGCCACCTTCGAGAAGGTTCGGGCCTCTGGTGCCGAGGTGCTGCAGGAACCGACGTCGCAGCCGTGGGGCGCTCGGGACTGCGCCTTCCGCGACCCGTCGGGCAACCTCGTCCGCATCGCCCAGGCCTGACCCCGAACACCCAAGATCCGGAGACGAGACCATGAAGACCATGACCTGCGCGCAACTCGGTGGACCGTGTGATCACCCCCACCACGGTGAGACGGCCGATGAGGTGATCAAGGCCCAGGACCGGCACCTGAAGGAGATCGTCGCCGGTGGTGACCAGGTGCACGCCGGGTCGCTGAAGGAGATGAAGGGTCGCTGGAAGCACCCGATCGCCGGGATGTCGTGGTACAAGAACGCCAAGCGTGCGTTCGCCGCCCTGCCCGAGGACTGATCACGCCGACGGCGGACGACGGGGCGGGCTCGCCCAACAGATGGAGACCCTGAGCATGGCCACGCGGACCCCAAGGAAGACGTCGCCGGCGCCGCACGTGGCGGACACCCACGACCTCATCCGGGTGCAGGGTGCGAGGGTCAACAACCTCAAGGACATCAGCGTCGAGCTGCCCAAGCGTCGGCTGACGGTGTTCACCGGGGTGTCGGGCTCAGGCAAGAGCTCCCTGGTGTTCGGCACCATCGCGGCCGAGTCGCAGCGGCTCATCAACGAGACCTATAGCACCTTCGTGCAGGGCTTCATGCCCACGCAGTCCCGGCCCGACGTCGACGTGCTCGAGGGGTTGACCACGGCGATCATCGTCGACCAGGAGCGCATGGGCGCCAACCCTCGCTCGACGGTCGGGACCGTCACCGACGCCAACGCCATGTTGCGCATCGTGTTCAGCCGCATCGGCAAGCCGTACATCGGCTCGCCCCAGGCATTCTCGTTCAACACCGCGACCATCAGCGGCGCCGGGGCGGTCACCTTCGAGAAGGCCGGGAAGAAGACGCGCGAGAAGCGCTCGTTCACCCGCACCGGCGGCATGTGCACGCGATGCGAGGGCCTGGGCAAGACCTCCGACTTCGACCTGACCGCGCTCTACGACGACACCAAGTCGCTCAACGAGGGCGCCCTCACCATCCCCGGCTACAGCATGGATGGATGGTTCGGCCGGATCTTCCGAGGCTGTGGATACTTCGATCCGGACAAGCCCATCAAGAAGTTCACCAAGAAGGAGCTCGACGACCTGCTCTACCGAGAGCCGACGAAGATCCAGGTCGACGGCATCAACCTGACCTACTCCGGGGTGATCCCGCAGATCCAGAAGTCGATGCTCTCCAAGGACGTCGAGGCCATGCAGCCCCACATCCGGGCGTTCGTCGACCGGGTGATCACGTTCACCACGTGCCCGGACTGCGGTGGCAGCCGCCTCAACGAGGCGGCCCGGTCCTCGAAGATCGCCGGGATCAGCATCGCGGAGGTCTGCTCCATGCAGATCAGCGATCTGGCAACGTGGGTCGGCGACCTCGACGAGCCGTCGGTGGCGCCGTTGCTCCAGTCGCTGGGCGAGACGCTCGACTCGTTCGTGGAGATCGGCCTCGGTTACCTCTCGCTCGACCGGCCCTCGGGCACGCTCTCGGGCGGCGAGTCGCAGCGCACCAAGATGATCGGCCACCTCGGGTCTTCGCTGACCGACGTGACCTACGTGTTCGACGAGCCGACCGTGGGCCTCCACCCGCACGACATCGAGCGCATGAACGCCCTGCTGCTCCGGCTGCGCGACAAGGGCAACACCGTGCTGGTGGTGGAGCACAAGCCCGAGACCATCGACATCGCCGACCATGCGGTGGACGTGGGGCCGGGTGCCGGTCCCGCCGGCGGCTCCGTGGTGTTCGAGGGCACGGTCGAAGGCCTGCGGGCCAGCGGCACGCTGACCGGTCGGCACCTCGACGACCGGGCCTCGCTCAAGCTCGAGGTCCGTCCCGCCGCGGGAGCCCTGGAGATCCGCGGCGCGAGCACCAACAACCTGCTCGACGTCGACATCGACATCCCGCTCGGTGTGCTGGTGGTGGTGACCGGGGTTTCGGGATCGGGGAAGAGCTCGTTGATCCACGGGTCGATCTCGGGTCGGGACGATGTGGTCTCGATCGACCAGACGGCCATCAGGGGGTCGCGGCGAAGCAACCCGGCCACCTACACCGGTCTGCTCGACCCGATTCGCAAGGCCTTCGCCAAGGCCAACGGGGTGAAGCCGGCGCTCTTCAGCGCCAACTCCGAAGGGGCCTGTCCCACCTGCAACGGCGCCGGGGTGATCTACACCGACCTGGGGGTGATGGCCACCGTGGCAACCACGTGCGAGGAGTGCGAGGGCAAGCGCTTCCAGGCCGAGGTCCTCACGTACCGGCTCGGCGGCAAGGACATCACCGAGGTGCTGGGCATGCCGGTCTCCGAGGCCGAGGCGTTCTTCGCGGCCGACGGTGAGGCCAAGACCCCAGCGGCCGAGAAGATCCTCTCGCGGTTGGTCGAGGTGGGCCTCGGCTACCTCGCCCTCGGCCAGCCCCTGCCCACGCTGTCGGGCGGGGAGCGTCAGCGCCTGAAGCTGGCCACCCACCTGGCCGAGAAGGGCGGCGTCTTCGTCCTCGATGAGCCCACCTCCGGTCTCCACCTGGCCGACGTGGAGCAGCTGCTCGGCCTCCTCGATGGGCTGGTCGACTCGGGCAAGTCGGTGATCGTGATCGAGCACCACCAGGCTGTCATGGCCCACGCCGACTGGATCATCGATCTCGGCCCCGGTGCGGGCCACGACGGTGGCCGGGTCGTGTTCGAGGGGACCCCGGCCGACCTGGTCACCGCCCGCTCGACCCTCACCGGCGAACACCTCGCGGCATACGCCGGATGGTCATGATGCGGGATGCCTGGCCGGATGTGGAGCACTACTCGATCAACCCTCAGGCAGACCCCGGACGAACCGGTCAGCTCGGCTCGGCGGTGGTGGGGTTGATGATCTGGTCGACGCGGCGGACGTTGGTGCAGGGGAAGCCGCCGGCGCTGGCGTGCTCCCGGACCGAATCGGGTCCATCGGCGACGTAGAGGCAGGTGATCGCGTCGTCGGTGACGTAGCTCTGCACCCACTGGGCCCGGCCTGCCATGCCGCTCAAGACGTCGTTCGACTTCTGGGAGATTGCCTGCAGGTCGTCCTGGCTCAGCTCGCCGGCACCGGGCAGCTCTCGTTCGATCAGGTAGTAGGGCATGGTTCCTCCGAATGCGGTGGTGGTCTGGTGCCTTGATGGTGCGCCGCCGGAACCGGGCGGCACATCGGGCAGGTGCCCCATGTCTGGGTGGCGGTCGGCTCAGGCCTCGAGCGCGACGCCGGCCCGAGATGCCGCGGCCACAGCCGCAGCACGGCTCGGAACGTCGAGCTTCACCAGCAGGTGCGAGACGTGGTGCCCGACCGTCTTGGTGCTGATGGTGAGCGCAGTCGCGATCTCGCGGTTCGACAAGCCCTGGGCGACGAGCCGCAGCACCTCGAGCTCGCGGTCGGTCAGCCCGGCGGCGTTCCCCTTGGTCGCGGCGTTGGGCCCGCGCGGGACGACCACACCCAGCTCGCGCATGCGTCGGACCACGCGGGAGCGCGCCGGCGCGGCGCCGAGATCGTCGAGCACCCGGAAGGCCGAGAGCAGCGATGCGGACCCGTCTCCCTCGGCGCGGGCACCGGCTGCTTCGTAACGACAGCCGAGCGCGTCCCAAGACGACGCGGCGTCCTCGTAGCGGCCCGATGCGTGGAGCCCGAACGGCGTCACCCCCTCGACCGGTTGGAAGCGACCGAACCGCCAGAGCCAGAAGCCCAGCTCCTCCTGCGCCCAGGGATAGTCGAGCGACGCCGCCACCTCGTGGACCTCGCGCACCAGGTCGGCATCGGCATCGGCATCGTCGTCGGCCAACCACCGAGCCTCGATGCGGGCGGCGGCCACGGGCCAGAGGCGCTGGAGGTGACCGGTCGAGCGAGCCAGCTGGAGCGCCTCGTCGAGCACGGCCCAGACATCTGGATCTCCCCGCCTGGCTCGCAGCCTGCCGACGGCGGTCAACGCCGTCATCCGGGTGATGCCGGTGCAGCGCGGCGAGCGCAGCACCTGGCCGAGGATGATCCCGGCCTGGTCCCAGCGCCCCTGTTCCAGGCAGCAGCGTCCGAGCCATGCCTTGGCGTAGAGGCCCGAACCAGCCAGCTGGTGCCGGTCGGCGAGATCGATGCACCGCTCCAGCGCAGCCGTCGCCTCGCCATAGCGGCGGATCTCACCGCCGCCCGATCCGATCTGGCTCAGTCCGAACACCACGAGGTTGGGGCGGCCAGCTCGCTCGGCGAGGGCGATGCCCCGCTCGATCCATGCCAGGCCGTCCTCGTTCCCGCCCATCCACCCCGCCACGCCGGTCTGGATGTGAGCCAGGGCCAGCTCGTCGGAGAGACCGAGCTCCTCGGACAGGGCGATCGCCCGCTCGCCCCATGGTTCGGCTTCGGTCAGCTCCCGCGCCAGCATCAGGCCGCCGCAGCGTTGCACGAGGGCTCGAGCCAGCGACGGGGTCGGGCCCAGCGGTTCGAGCAGGTCGATCGACGCCGTGACCGCGGCGTCGGATTCCTCGACGCGGCCCAGCGCGGCCAGTGGAGGTGCCGACTGGGCCAGCAGACCGCCCTGGTGGACCAGGTCGCCGAGGTCGGACGCCAGCTCGATGGCCCGGCGGTAGGCGGCCGCCGCCTCATCGTCGCGGCCGAGATCGCTCAGCACCTGGCCGAACTCCTCCCACAGGTCGCACTGGGTGGCCGCGTCGATGATGGCGGCATGGCTGAGCACCAGCTCGAGGTGGGCGGCGGCCTGGACGCGGGCACCGGCGCGCAGCGCGTCGGCCGCGGCGAGCGGACCGTGGTGGAGCACCGCGCCGACATCGCCGGCTTCTTGCGCGTGGTGGACGACCCGTGCGTGATCGACGGCGCCAGTCGGCGGGTGGGACAAGGCCGAGGTCGCCCGACCGTTGACGGCGCGACGGCGCATCGGGGGGACATCGTCGAGCGCGGCGGAGCGAGCGAGCTCGTGGCGGAAGCGAACCCGTTCGGCGTCGAGGACGAGCACCCCACGGGCGATGCACTCGTCGAGTCCATCGGGGTCGGCACCCATGGCCTCGAGGAGCCACAACTCCGCCGACCCGGGGACCACGGCCACCAGGTCGTAGACGGTCCGGGCCGCTGGCGTCAGACGCTCGGCCCGAGCCAAGACCGCGTCGTGGACGCTGTCGGGGACCAAGGCGTCGGTCGCCAGGCACTCGGTGACGAAGAACGGGTTGCCGCCGGTTCGCTCGAACAGGGAGTCCGCATCGCAGCCCGCACCGCCCAGCACGGCGATACCTGCGACCGAGAGCGGTGGGACGGCGATCCGGATCGGTCGGGTCGTGGCCAGCTCGCCGATGACCACCGCGGCGGGGTGGTTCCGGGCCACCTCGTCGCTTCGGTAGGTGAGCACCAGGGCGGCCGAGGTGTGGTCGATCCGGCGGCCGATGAACCCGACCAGGTCGAGGGTGGCCTCGTCGGCCCAGTGCAGGTCCTCGATGATGACCACCGACGGCCGGGCCATCAGCTCCAGCAGCCGAGCGGCGATGGCGGGTGCGGCGGCGCCCTGGCCGAGGAGCGCTCTGAGCGTGGGATCTGAGCCGGCGATGTCGGCTACCGGGCCGAAGGCGCGGGCCGTGTGCAGATCGTCGCAGCGCCCCCACAGGATCTGGCGAGCCGGCGTGGCATGCAGTCCGCTGACCAGAGACTCGACCACCGACGTCTTGCCGGCACCGGCCTCGCCCGAGACCAGGAACACCCGGCCGCGGCGCGCGGTGGCCTCGTCGACCTCAGGGCGCAGCTTGGCGAGGAGCGCGTCGCGTTCGATCAGTCGGTCCACCAGGCAAGACCTCCGTCATCGAGTCTCGCAGCTGGTTCACCACACCCGCGGTGGGACGATGCTCAGCTTCGGCCAGAGGCGCAGGCGATGCAGCGATCGGTGCCGAGCACGGCGAGGAGGCGGTCCATCGGGATCGGCGACCCGCAGCTGGTGCATGCGCCGTACGTGCCGTCGACGAGATGGTCGAGGGCTACGTCGAGCGCGGCCGCGCCCTGTTCGGACGACGAACGCAACGAGCTCACCTGAGCCCGTTCGTAGGCGGTGGTCCCGTCGGGGTCGTGCTCGTCGTCGGGCGGTTCGAGGTCGGCGGCGGCCACCAGCTCGTCGAACGTCACGGCCATGGTGGTGGCCTGGGCGGCCAGGCGCGCCCGCTCCTCGATGATCAGCTGCCTCAACTCCGTGCGCTGCGCGTCGCTGAGCGGGCCACTCGTCATGCGACGGTCAGGACCGGAACTCATGCCCGGCCTGGCGGTCCCGAGCCCCGGTGCCGATCGGGTCGAGCAACTGGGCGAGCCCCTGCGGGTCCTCGACCGTGACGGTCAGCCCGGGGTGGCGGAGGAGCCCGAACGGGTCCATGCCGCGGACCGGCTCACGGAAGCTGAGGCACACGCCGGCTCGGGAGTTGGTGGCGAAGGTGAGGCCTCGATCGCGGAACGACAGGTGCGCCGGTCCGATGGTCTTGGGCACGGAGTAGGGCCCGCTGACCACGGCCGACGCCACGTTCGATCGCTCGGTCTCCACCGTCCACGGGCCGAACCGTGCCCGCACCACGTCGTCGGTCACCTCCACGAAGGCGCGGTCCGGCTGCACTCCTGCCAGACGAGCGGGCAGGACGTAGCGGGAGTCGAACGCGAACGAGAAGCGATCTGCAGCAGTCATGCTCAGCTACTGCCCCGATCCGGCGGAACCGATCCCGCCAACGGCGGTGATCGCGGACACACCTTCCCCTCGCGTCGCGGTCGGGCACGAGGACTCGTGGGATGATCGTGCGATGAGCGATCGGAACCCGAAGGACGTCGTCGAGGAGCTGCTCCAACGCTCGGAGGCGGGTGATGACACCGTCCTGGACGAGCTCGTGGCCGAGGACATGGTCAACCACGCTGCGGGGCCCCAAGGCCGGGCCGGATTGCGCCTCATCCTGAGCATCATCGATGCGGATCTCGGTCCGGTGGTCGCAGAGCAGCACCACTTGATCGGTGAAGGCGACCTCGTGGTGCAGCACCTGACCTTGCGCGGGACGCACCGGGGCTCCACCATGCCGCTTCTTGCCGGCACGCCAGTGTCCGGCCGGCCGACGACCTGGACGTTCATCCACATCTGGCGCGTCGCCGAGGGCATGATCGTGGAGCACTGGGCATGCCGCGACGACATGGCCCTGCTGGCCCAGGTGCGGAGTTGACCCGTCCTCCGGCTACCTCGCCATCGGTCGGTGCTGAGGCGGACCCCTGAACTCGCCGATTGCAAACGATTCCGGGAGCCACTCCAGGGTTCAGAAGCCATAGCTGATCGGTTGCCAGCTGCCCGTCGGGTCGAGTCCCTCGAGTGCCGTCGTAGCGTGGTCGACGATCTCGGGTCGGTTCATCGCCGCGCCGCGTGCGATGAGCGCGTCAGCGTCGTCGAGGTCGGCGACCGCCGTGAGGAACGCTGCTCGGCTCTGGGCCTCGGTCACCTGCGTGGGTCTGCGCTGTTCGATGTAGCCGAGGATGATGGCCGCGTTCGAAAGGTCCGAGCGCGAGATCAGGTGGAACGCGATCCAGTTCAGGCCGACGTCGATCATCCGCGGATGCCGGATCTCGTTGGCGAAGCGCAGTGCGTCGATCTGCAGCATCGAGACGTCAGCCTGTCCGGTGATGGCAGCAGCGAGACCGAGGGCCATCAACGCCCAGCCCTCGACGGTTCGGGTGCCGTTCGAGGCCGCCATCGCCGCGGACTCGCGGAAGCACTGAATCGCGCCTGGGACGTCGGGTGGGTCGATCCAGAACGCCAACCGAATGCCGTCGAGCCGTGCTGCGTTGGAGATCAGCAGCGGGGACGCGCTGTGTTGAGCTGCGGCGACGAGTTGCTCGGTCTCGTACGCCAGTGCTGTGCGGTCGGTGTGCGCTTCGATCAGTGCATCGAGGATGAAGAAGCGTGCCGCCGGATCGTCGATGGTGGCCACCGCGTGCCGGGCCTCATCGATCGCAAGGGCCGTGTCGGCACCGGTCGCCGTGAGGGCTTCGAGGCGGGCGGCTCGGGCCGCCGCGGCCTGTAGGACGGTGGGTCCGCCCGCTTCGACGAGATCCCAGGCCCGATCGGCGAGGTGGAGGCTGCGATCCACGTCGAGGTTGCGGTAGGCCCAGATGGCTCCGCACGTCAACGCACCGACGTTCGCTCGGCCCAGCTCATCGGCGAGCGCGATCGTCTGGTCGATGAGCAGCGACGCATCGTTGCGGCAACGGCCCCAGGCGTGGTGGTGGATGCCCGCCACGATGTCGCCGGCCGCGTCGAGGTCGTGGGTGGTGATGGCCCAGTTGTGGGCGGCGCGCAGGTTGTCCCACTCGGTGGTGAGGGTGGCATCGATCTCGTGTTGGGCGGCGGTGGGGTACCGGGCCCACATGGGTCGCGTGAGCGCTGCGTGGTGCGCCAGGTGTCGGTCCCGCAGCCCCGCGGTCTCGTCACGGTCGGTGAGGCGTTCCTCGCCGTACTGGCGGAGGGTCTCGAGGAGCCGATACCTCGTGGTGCTGCCAGCCCGGTCGGCGATCACCATCGACTTGTCGACGAGTTCGCCGAGGAGGTCGATGATGTCGAGCTCGTCGAGGGTGTCGTCGGCGCAGATCGCCTCCGCG
>Ga0209023_10004293_pt1 | contig 16318 bp, 7 predicted proteins | sample LakOneMetagenome_FD_187468 | JGI IMG/M metagenome (GOLD analysis project Ga0209023, IMG submission 187468) | Freshwater and sediment microbial communities from Lake Erie, Canada (SPAdes) (version 2) | ecosystem: Environmental > Aquatic > Freshwater > Lentic | place: Lake Erie, Canada | collected... | reverse complement strand
GCACGCGCGAGCGGCTGGCCGACGCCAGTGCCGTGCAGTTCACCCGCCAAACCGCAGGGCTGGCCGGCGCGCTGAAAAAAATCGCTGGCCTGGAAGACGGCTCACGCCTGCAGGATCGTGGCAATACCGAGGAAGTCAGCCACATGCTGTTTGGCGATGGGATTGGCTTTTCCGGCTTGTTTGCCACCCATCCGCCGTTGATGGAGCGTATTCGCGCGCTGGAGCCTGGCTTTGTGGATGCACGTCTGGCGCAACTGCAAGCACAGTGGCGCGCAGCGCCCCCCGATGGCCTGCAGGAAGACCTCGCGCTGGGGTTGAGTGACACGGGTCATGCGCAGCTGCCGCACCCGGCAAGCAGCGTGCAAGTGGCCCCCCTGCAAGTGTCGGCACAAGTGGCGACGCCGGCCACCGATGATTACCGGCGCGCCAATGCGATTGCTGCCTCGATGCCCGAGGCGCTGCGTGATCTGGCACGTGGCCGCGACACGGTGATGCCGCTCCTGCTGGCCATGTTGCTGGCCGAGGATGAACCCCTGCAGGCCGCGCAACAGCAGATCATGCGGCCGGCACTGGGTGACGATGTTGCCGAACAGGCGCTGCGCATCCACCAGCAACTCACCGTGGATCTGCACCCGATGTTGCGCCTGCCGCTGGCGTCGCTGGCCTTCCCGGTGCTGCGCTTGCGCCCGCGCCCGCAGTTGAATGGGTTCTTGCAGACCGTGCAAGCAGTGATTCACGCCGATGCGCAGGTTTCACTGTTTGATTATTGCCTGGGCAAGCTGCTCGATGTGCAAGTACGCGAAGCCCTGGATCCGGCACGCTACGCCCGCTTTGGCCGCAGCAAGCCCGGCAATGTGCGCAATGAATTTGCCACGTTGCTGGCGGTGGTGGCGCACTACGGCAACAACGATGCGGCCGCCGCCAAACGCGCTTATCTGGCCGGCTTGCAGCGCGTGCTGCCGCGTGACCACGTGCCGTACGCCCCACCCGCACAAGGCGTGCATGCGTTGGAAGCCGTATGGGCACCGTTGGATGCACTGGATCCCTTGGCCAAGCAGGTGATGGTGGAAGCCATCACCGAGGCCATCAGCAGCGACGGCTGCGTTGCCGTGGCCGAAGCCGAACTCTTGCGCACGATCTGCGGCGTGCTGCATTGCCCGCTGCCGGTGATGTTGGGGGAGTGAATGCGGTGATCATGGGCAGGTTCAGCCGGCCTTGATCAAATCCGCCGCGCGCTCGGCCATCATGATCGTCGGCGCGTTGGTGTTGCCGCTGGGCAGGCAGGGCATCACCGAGGCATCCACCACGCGCAGGCCGTCCACGCCGCGCACGCGCAGGTGCGGATCCACCACGGCGGTTGCGTCATTGCCCATGCGGCAGGTGCCAATCGGGTGGTACACGGTTTCGGCGCGCTGGCGCACGTAGTCGATGTAATCGGCTTCGCTGCGTGGGGGTTGGGCCGGGTAGATGGGCGCACCGCGATACGGGGTGAAGGCGCGTTGCGAAAGGATGTCCTGGCTGAGCTTGGCGCATTCCACCAGCATTTTCAGGTCGAAGCCTTCCGGATCGCCCAGGTAGTTGGGGTCGATGATCGGCGCATCTGCTGCGCGGTTGCTGGCCAGCCGCAGCGTGCCACGGCTGTGTGGCCGCAAGAAGCACGCATGCATGGTGTAGCCATCGCCGGGCAGGCGGTTGCGGCCGTGGTCGTCGATCATCGCCGGGATGAAATGCAACTGGATATCGCAGCGCTCATCGCTGGCCAGCGGCGAGCGGAAGAAGCCGGCACCTTCGGCCACATTGCTGGTGCCGGGGCCTTGATGGCCACCCAGGAAATAGTGCAGCGCGGTTTTCACTTCGCTGATGCGGTCGTAGCTGATCGGCTTGCTGCAATGCTGCAGGGTGGTGACATCCAGATGGTCTTGCAGATTGGTGCCCACGCCGGGGGCATCCAGCACCACGTCAATACCAAGCTTGCGCAGATCATCGGCCGGGCCAATCCCCGAGAGCATCAGCAGTTGCGGCGAATTGATCGCACCACCACTCAAGATCACCTCGCGGCTGGCGACAAAATGATGGCCTTGCCCATTGACGCTACAGGTGATGCCGGTGGCGCGGCCGTGCTCGAAGGTGATTCGGCTGGCGGTGGCATGGGTGCGAAGGGTCAGGTTGGGGCGCGCCTTGACCGGGTTGAGATAGGCCACCGCGGCCGAGCAGCGTGCGCCGTCGCGTTGGGTCACTTGATACAAGCCCACGCCGTCCTGGCGCGCACCGTTGAAGTCATCATTGAGGGTCAGCCCGGCTTGATGGCCGGCTTCGATGAACACCCGCGTCAACGGGTTGACGTGGCGCAGGTCGCTGACCGACAGCGGGCCATTGCCGCCATGCCAGGCGTCGCTGCCACGGCTATTGCCTTCGGCACGTTTGAAGTAGGGCAACACATTGTCCCAGTGCCAGCCGTCGGCACCGCCTGCGGCCCAGCCGTCGTAGTCGCCCGCCACGCCACGGATGTAGCACATCGCATTGATCGAGCTGGAGCCGCCCAGCAGCTTGCCGCGTGGGCACCACAGCACGCGCCCACCCAGTTGCGGCTGCGGGGTGGTGGTGTAGTTCCAGTTGATCGAGGTCAGCCCGGCGATTTTGGCCAGCCCGGCCGGCATGTGCACAAACGGGTGCCAGTCGCGGCCGCCGGCTTCCAGCAGCAGCACCTTGATGGTGGGGTCTTCGCTGAGGCGGTTGGCCAGCACGCAGCCGGCAGAACCGGCACCGATGATGATGTAGTCGTATGTGCTGTCCAACGGTCGCTGCCCTGGTTGACTTCAAGCTTTGACGCTATGCGCCAGCGCTAGAGTAAATGCTCGGTGGCGGATTGCCGCGTCTGCGGGTACCGTTGCGCATCCACGCCTTATCCATCGGCCCGCATGACCGACACCGCTGTCGCTTCCAGCCGATTGGGCCACTTCAAGGCCGCACTGCGGCAATCACCGCCGCTGCTGTGGTCGTTTTTGTATTTCTTCTGCCTGCTGTGTGGCTATTACGTGCTGCGCCCGGTACGTGAAGCGATGGGCGCATCCAGCGACGTCAATGCCCTGTTTCCGCCGGCGATGATTGGCTGGTTTGCCGGTCACGGCATTGCACTCAAGGAATTGCAGCTGCAAGTGTTGTTCACCTGCACCTTCCTGATCATGCTGGTATTGCAGCCGGTGTATGGCTGGGTGGTCAGCCGCTGGCCACGGCGGGTCTTCCTGCCGGCGGTGTACGGGTTTTTCATCGTCACCCTGCTGGGGTTTTATGCCCTGTTCGATAGTGGCGTTGCCGGGCGCGGGATGGCGTTCTTCCTGTGGATTACGGTGTTCAACCTGTTTGCGGTCGCGGTGTTCTGGAGCTTCATGGCCGATGTGTGGTCAGACACCGAAGCGCGCAGCTATTACGGTTATATCGGCGCGGCCGGCACCGTTGGCGCCATCCTCGGGCCAATCCTGACCCGCGCATTGGTGGAGCGCATCGGCATCGCACATTTGATGCTGGTGTCGGCTGGATTTTTGGCGCTGTGCATTGGCTGCCTGCTGCGCTTGCGGCGTTATGCCGTGCAGCGGGAAACCCGGCGAAAATTGGTCAGTGGCGAAGTGCCGATGGGGGGCACGGTGTTTGCTGGCCTGAAGCTGGTGCTGCAAGAGCCGTTGCTGCGCTGGATGGCGGTGCTGTGCATCTTCGGGGTGGGCGTGGGCACCTTGCTGTACAACGAACAAGCCGCAATCGTGCGCCAGTTCTACCCGGATCCGAAAGCCGCCACCGCCTATTACGCCACGATTGATCTGGCGGTGAACATCCTGACCTTGCTGATCCAGCTCTTCGTGACGCGCCGTCTGCTGTCGCGGTTCGGGATTGCGCCGGCACTGTTGATTCCCGCCGGCGCAATTGTGCTTGGCTACGCCGCGTTGGCTGCGTCGCCATTACCGCTGCTGGTGGCGGTGGTGCAGGTGATCACCCGCAGTAGCGAGTTTTCCTTGAACAAGCCCGCACGCGAAACCATCTACACCCGGGTCGCGCGCGAGTGGCGCTACAAGGCTGGCGCGGCGATTGACACCGTGATCTATCGCGGCGGTGATCTCACCTTCGTGTGGGTGCACAAGCTGCTGGCGGGCTTCGGTTCCGCGGCGGTATTTGGCGCGGGCACATTCGTTGCAGCCGCATTCGCGTTGGGTGCATGGAAAGTGGTGGGCGAGGCGAAGAAGCTGCCACAGGCAAGAAGCCGATGAAGGGATGCAAAAACGGCGAGCCTAAGCCCGCCGTTGGTTGAACTCCGATGCCCTCATGCCACCGCGCGCGTACCAGGTTGCGCATGGCCATCGTAATAACTGGCTGCGCGTAATTCGTGCGCATCAAAATCATCCACGCTGATGGTGTCGATGGTCAGCTCACGCAGCTCTTCCAACTGCTTGCGTTCGTCCTGCGTGATCCAGCCTTCGCGCACGCCTTCGTCCAATTGCGAGGCAAAATCCAGCGCTTCGATATCCTTGGTTTTGAGCGCCTTCAAGAATTTGCGCTCCACCGGCTCGGCCAGGATGGCGCGGGTCAGATAGCTGTTGATGCGGCCGCCGGGGTTGTGTGCACCCGGGGTCAAAAACACCCCGTGAGCCAAGCGGTCGCGTGCCTCGTTCGGGTTCATCAGCAAGCTGGCCACGCGGTGCGACAGGCGGTCACCGGGTGCCACGGCGCGGCGGCCCCACGGGAAGACCACCGGCCACAACAACCAGCCCAGCGGTTTGATCGGGAAGTTGCGCAGCGCCTGCGACAGTGCCAATTCGATTTCATAGGCGCTGTTGTGGAAGGCCCATGCCAGCAATGGCTTGTCGGCCTCGGGGCAACCTTCGTCATGATGACGCTTGAGCACCGCACCCATCATGTACAGATGGCTGAGCACATCACCCAAACGGCCCGATAGCGATTCCTTGAACTTCAAGCGCCCGCCCAGCGCACCCAGCGACACATCGGTCAGCAGCGCCAGATTGGCAGCATAGCGGTTGAGCTTGCGGAAGAACTTCCTGGTGTAGGCATCCCCCGCGGTGGCTTGCAGGCGCGACCCGGTCAGGCCAAACCAGAACGAGCGCGTGGCATTGGACATCGCACCGCCAATATGCGCATACAGCGCACCATCCAGCGCCTCCAGCCCGGCCTTGCCATCCGGGTCTTGCGCTGCCTTCATTTCCTTGAGGATATAGGGGTGACACAGGATCGAGCCTTGGCCGAAGATCAGCAGGCTGCGGGTCATGATGTTCGCGCCTTCCACCGTGATCGCAATCGGCGCGGCCTGCCATGAGCGCCCGGCAAAGTTGCGCGGGCCCAGGATGATGCCCTTGCCGCCGATCACATCCATGATGTCTTTGGCGATATCGCGGCCGGCATTGGTGCAGTGATATTTGGCAATGGCCGACGGCACCGACGGCACATCGCCGCGATCCACCGCCGCCGCCGTGGCCTGCGACAGTGCACTGATCGCGTAGGCTTTGCCGCCGATCCGCGCCAGTGCTTCTTCCACACCTTCAAAGCGACCCACCGACAGCCCGAACTGCTTGCGAATACGCGCATACGCGCCAGTCACCACCGCGCCGGCTTTGGCACCGCCGCTGGCGGTGGAGGGCAGGGTGATGGAGCGACCCACTGCCAGACATTCGTTGAGCATGTTCCAGCCTTTGCCGATCATCTCCACGCCGCCGATCAGCTGGCTCAAGGGAATGAACACCTCGCGGCCGTGGATCGGGCCATTCTGGAACGGCGAGTTCAGCGGGAAGTGGCGACGCCCCACTTCCACCCCGGGGGTTTCCCGCGGCAGCAGCGCCAAGGTGATGCCGATATCGCGGGTATCGCCCAGCAGTGCGTCCGGGTCATACATGCGGAACGCCAGCCCGATCAGGGTGGAGACCGGGGCCAGGGTGATATAGCGCTTGTCGAACGTGAGCTTGATGCCCAGCACATTGGCACCATTCCACTGGCCCTTGCAGACGATGCCGAAGTCCGGGATCGAAGTGGCATCGGAGCCGGCAAACGGCCCGGTCAGGCCAAAGCAGGGCACCTCGATGCCGCTGGCTAGGCGAGGCAGGTAATAGTCTTTCTGTTCCTGCGTGCCGTAATGGTTGATCAGCTCGCCCGGGCCCAGCGAATTGGGCACGCCCACGGTGGCGCTGACTACGCTGGAGATCGAAGCGATCTTCTGGATCACCTTGTGGTGTGCCAGCGCGGAAAAACCCAGCCCGCCGTATTGCTTGGGGATGATCATCCCGAAGAATTTGTTTTGCTTGATGAAGTCCCACAGCGGCGGCGGCAGATCGGCATGCACATGGGTGATTTCCCAGTCATTGATTTGCTGGCACAGGGCTTCCACCGGGCCATCGAGAAAGGCTTGTTCCTCGCCGCTGAGCTGCGGCTTGGGGTAGGCCAGCAGCTTGCTCCAATCGGGTTTGCCACTGAACAGATCGCCCTCAAATCCCACCGAACCGGTTTCCAGCGCAATGCGCTCGGTCTGCGACAGGGGCGGCAGCGCCTTGCGCAAGAAGCCCAGCGCCGGGGCCGTGATCAGCGGCTTGCGGATGGCTGGAATCAGCAGCAACACCGCTACCGCGGCAGTCAGGGAGGCCAGCGCAATGACCGTGGTGTGGTTGGCTCCCAGCAGGTGGCAGGCGACCAGCAAGCAGGCTGCAAGTGCAGCCCATACCGCCAGCCGCAGGCGGTGATAGGCGGCAAAGGCGCTGGCAACCAGCAGGGCGAGGATGGGCAGGAAGATGCTCATAACGGGGCTCTCTTGGCGCAGTCAATCGGAAGGGCAGAGGTTGCGATGGCATCCGGCAACCTCTACCATACGCCCTAGTATGGGCATTGCGCGTTAGCTGTCAACGCGCAAAAAAGAGTGAAAACTCAGCATACTGGTACCGACGCAGGCGTATGGAAGTATCACTGATGACTGAAACCGCACTTCGCAACAAGCGCTTGAGTGCCGACGATTGGACTCGAGAGGCGCTTGCGCAGATGGCCGAATTGGGGGTGGCTGCAGTGGCCGTTGAACCCATCGCGCGCCGATTGAAAGTCACCAAGGGCAGCTTCTACTGGCACTTCCCGTCACGCGATGCGCTATTGCAGGCAGCACTGGAGCGCTGGGAACGCGATGAGCAAGCTGCCTACGGCGCACTGCAGTCGATCCAGGACCCTGGCGAGCGCTTGCGGGCACTGTTTCAATTGATCACCCAGCACAACAAAACCCACATCATCTACTCCGAACTGCTCAAGGGTGCCGAGCATCCCGCAGTGCAGACGGTATTGGAACATGTGCTGGAACGCCGCATCGGCTTTCTGTTTTCCTCCTTTCGGCAGGCCGGGCTCAATCAGAAAGATGCGCTGCATCGTGCGCGCATGACGTATGCCGTGTATGTCGGGTTCTTGCAGTTGGAACAGGCCAACATTCGCAACCGCAAACCAGTAGACGGCGCGGAGGGCTATATCTCGCACATGATGGCGACTTTGATTCCTTCCACCTGAAGCCACACCTTGCGCACCAAGGGCGCGCTCGGCATTTTTCTGCAAACGATTTCAATCCAATAAACGAGCCCGCAAAGGGCCGGGAACCTACGCCAATGACCAGCAAGCTTGAATCCCTGAACCAATGGGTGGCCGATGTCGCCCAGCTGACCCAGCCCGATGCCATCCACTGGTGCGATGGCAGCGATGCCGAAAGCGCCGCGCTCAAGGCACACATGCTGGCTGACGGTACCCTGATCGAACTCAATCAGCACACCCATCCGGGCAGCACCTTGCATCGCTCCCATCCCGACGATGTGGCGCGCGTGGAGCATCTCACCTTCGTCTGCACGCCCGAGCGCGAAGACGCCGGCCCCAACAATCATTGGATGGCCCCGAGTGAAGCGCACGCCAAGATCGATGCACTGTTTGACGGCTGCATGCGTGGCCGCACGCTGTATGTCATTCCCTATTGCATGGGCCCGATTGATTCGCCCTTGTCGCGCTGCGGTGTGGAAATCACCGACTCGCCCTACGTGGTGGCCAATATGCGGATCATGACCCGCATGGGCGCGCCGGCACTGGCGCGCATCGAGCGTGAAGGCGCCGAGAGAGCCGCTCGTGGCGAACGGACAGATACGTTCGTGAAGGGCTTGCACTCCACCGGCGAGCTGGACCCCAACCGCCGCTTCATCATGCACTTCCCGCAAGAGCTCACCATCAAGTCCTTCGGTTCCGGCTATGGCGGCAATGCGTTGCTGGGCAAAAAGTGCCACGCCCTGCGCATCGCCAGTCATCAGGCGCGGCAAGAAGGCTGGTTGGCCGAACACATGCTGATTCTTGGCATCGAAAACCCGCAAGGCGACACCCACTACATCGCCGCTGCGTTTCCATCGGCCTGTGGCAAGACCAATCTTGCGATGTTGATTCCGCCGGAAGGCTATCTGAAGGACGGCTGGAAAGTGTGGACCATTGGCGATGACATCTGCTGGATGCGCCCCGGCCCCGACGGCCGCCTGTACGCCATCAACCCCGAAGCCGGCTTCTTCGGTGTGGCGCCCGGTACCTCGAAAAAATCCAACCCCAACGCGCTGGCCTCGATCCAGTCCAACACCATCTTCACCAATGTCGGCGTGACGGCCGACAACCAGCCGTGGTGGGAAGGCATCGACAACGGGCAAGCCCCGATGACCGATTGGCAGGGCCAGCCGTATAACCCGGCGGTGCGTCCGGCCGCGCATCCCAATTCGCGCTTCACGGTCAGCGCCAAGCAGTGCCCAAGCTATTCGGACATGGCCGAAGACCCGCACGGCGTGCCGATTTCCGCGATCGTGTTTGGTGGCCGTCGCGCCGCGCTGGTGCCGTTGGTATTCGAAGCCCGCGACTGGACGCACGGCGTGCTGGTCGGTGCCGCGATGGGTTCGGAAACCACGGCGGCCGCCACTGGCGCGGTGGGCGTGATGCGCCGCGACCCGATGGCGATGAAGCCGTTCTGCGGCTACAACTTCGCCGACTACTTCGGCCACTGGCTGTCGTTCGACACGCAAGGCGCACAGCTGCCCAAGGTCTTCCACGTCAACTGGTTCCGCAAGGGCGACGATGGCAAATTCCTGTGGCCCGGCTTCGGCGACAACCTGCGCGTGCTGGAGTGGATGATCAATCGCGTCGCTGGCAAGGTGGGTGTGCAAGCGACCCCCATCGGCAATCTGCCCATCGAAGCCGACCTCAACCTCGACGGCGTGACGCTCAGCGACGAAGCCCACGCCAAATTGTTCGGCATCGACCACGCCGGTTGGCAAGCCGAATTCGCCAGCATTGGGGATTACCTCGCCGAATACGGCCCGCGTCTGCCGCAGGTGCTGAAAGACGAACAGCAGCGGATTGCACGCGCCTTGGCTTGACCGGCACATGCCCTGAGCCCGCCCCAGGCCCCGGTGCGCAAGCCCGGGGCTTGTTGTATCTGGTGGGGAGAAGTGGTGCATGTAAAAGCATCTTGCTTGCAGAGTGCTGACGCTCGCGCCTAGCAAATAAGCCGCCACACTGCGATTACAAAACCGTAATGCAAACTTTGGATTGTGAATGCGCAGAGACGATTGTTAAGGATGTGTTGTGCGCATAGAGTCGCGGGGTCGGGTTTTTCGAGGCCGGGCACTTCTGTTTTTCACCGCTTCATTCTGCAATTTCGTCCCAAAGAAAGGGGTTAAAAATAATATGGCTTCCAACTTATCCAGAGGCTTAAAGAAAAGCGCCTTGACTGTTGCGCTGGCGATGTGTTTTGCCGGTGGCGTGCAGGCACAAAGCACCACCGGCGGCATTTACGGCACAGTGCCGGCCGGCTCTACTGTGACCATCAGCAACACCAGCGGCCTTACCCGCACCGTGACCGCCGATGCAAACGGGCGCTATAACGCCAGCAGCCTGCCGATCGGTACCTACACCGTTACAGCTGGTGCCAACAAGCGCGAGATCGTGGTAACCGTTGGTTCCAATAGCAATGTGTCATTCGGCACCACCACCTTGGATACCGTGACGGTCACCGGCAGCACGGTTTCGCCCATCGATGTGGCTGCGGTTTCCACCAGCACGGTGTTGACCTCCCAACAGCTATCCCGCCTGCCATTGGCCCGCAATGCCGAGGCCGTAGCACTGCTTGCTCCAGGCGCAGTGCAGGGGAATGCCTACCAGTTCGGTAACAACCATGGTGGTGTGCCGATTTCCTTCGGTGGCGCCAGTGTGGGTGAAAATGCCTACTACATGAATGGCTATTACGCCGGTACACCGACCACCAATGTCGGCGGCTACAGTTTGCCGTACGGGTCGATCGATCAGCAAGAAACCTACACGGGTGGCTATAGCGCCAAGTATGGTCGTTCCGATGGTGGCGTGATCAGCCAGATCGGAAAGAGTGGCACCAACGAATGGCATTTTGGTGGCCAGGTCGTCTACGTACCGAAAGATATGCGTGGGGATGTCCCCTCTACCTTCTATCCCAACGAGACTCTGCCGGTACTCGACGGTCATCAGTACACCTATCAAAACGCAGCATTTCCCGGGAAAATTTATTCGCGCGGAACCCATGGCAAGAACTGGTACACAACGTATAGCCTGTATGCCGGCGGCCCGCTGATTCAGGATCGCTTGTTTGGCTTTGTTTCGATCGAGCAGCAAGACACCAACGCCGATGGCAACCCAACCTCATCTTCGGCAACGATTGCACACAGCAACGCCAAGGATCCCAAAATCTACGCAAAGCTGAACTGGAACATCACCGACAACCATCTGCTTGAGTACACGTACATGGCACGCAAGTACCAGTACGAGTCGAATCTCTACGACTACAACTTCGGCTCCGATGTCACTGGCGCCTTCAAGGCACCTGCCGGGCTCGAGAAAGAGAACGACGAATTTTCCATCCTCAAGTACACAGGCTATCTCACCGATAATTTGACGTTCAGCGCAACCTATGGCAAGCAACGCCTGAGCTACTTGTCGCAGGGTGGTATCCCGCCGCTCAGCTTGGCCTATGTTCTGGGGGCGACAAGCCAAAATCCAGCCTATTGGCCTGCTGGCACGGATCCCAGCAAGGGGGTTTACAACGCGCAATCCACACCTTCCGTGACGGATGCGCGCGATTACACGCAAGGCCTGCGTGCTGAGCTGGAGTGGGTATTGGGCAACCATACGCTGACCTTCGGTATCGACAACATGAAGTTCAGGGCCGCCAATGAAGGATCCACCCAAGTGGGTGACTACTGGTCGTATCAGCACACCGATGATCCAAGCTTGAATATTTCGGATGAGCTGAACGTTGGTAAACCGAACGGCAACTATTACGTTGACAAGATCATCTACTCGACATCGACATCGATGTCGTTGGAGCAGAAGGCGTATTACGTGGAGGACCGCTGGCAGCTGACCGACCGCTTGTTGCTGTCGCTGGGCCTGCGTAACGACAAGTTCTCCAATTACAACGTGGCGGGCAAACCGTTCGTGGAAAGCGGCAACCAGTGGGCACCGCGCTTGGGCTTCAGTTGGGATGTGCACGGTGACTCCACCCTGAAGATTTTCGGTAATGCCGGTCGCTACTTCTTGGCGTTGCCGATGGAGGTCGCCGTACGCGGCGCAGCTGCGGGGTACTACACCGATCACTACTTCAACTATACCGGTATCGATGCCAATGGCGTGCCGACAGGGATGACGCCGATTGGTTCCGCCGATGGCACCAAGACGGATGCGGGTGAAGTGTCGGCCAACCATGAGTTTGGGCAGGCCAAAGATCCGGCCACGGTGGCGGCGTCCAATCTGAAGAGCGAATATCAGGACGAGTTCATCCTGGGCATGCAGATGCAGCTGACCAAGGACTGGACCTTTGGTGCCAAATTGACCTCACGCATCCTGAAATCCGCCATCGACGATTTCTGCGACCCCGACCGCATGGTTGCCAAGCTGACTGCCGATGGCAATTTAAGCAAGGTCAACGTTGATGCGATGTACAACACCTACTGCTGGTTGGGTAACCCCAATGCGACCAACACCTTCAACTTGATCAATGCTGCCGGGAATGGCTATTTCACGCTGTCGATGTCGCCGTCAGACTGGGCTTGGCCGTCGAAGTTGAAGCGCACCTACACGGCGGTTGATCTGTTCTTGGAGCACCCCTTCGATGGCAAGTGGGAAGCCCGCATCGACTACACCTACAGCAAGAGCAAGGGCAACACCGAGGGGCCGGCCAATTCCGATACTGGCCAGGGTGGTAACGAGCATGACAGTGGCATCTCGTTGAGCCAAAACTGGGACGCGGCGGAAATCATGATGTTTGCGGACGGCTACCTTGCCAATGACCGTCGTCATCAGCTGAAAATGCGCGGCAGTTACGCGTTGACACCCGAGTGGACATTCAGCGGCAACGTAACCATCCTCTCCGGTGCGCCCATCAGTTGCTTTGACTACTACAGCGCCAACGGCGGCCCGCTGACCGACCCAATCGGCTATCGCGGTTCTTACCATACCTGCTTCGGTCAGCCATCGCCCCCGGGCAAGACTCGCTTGCCCTGGCAGCACCGGTTGGATCTTGGCGTGACCTATCGGCCTGCCTTTGCCGATCACAAACTGGCGTTGAGCATGAACGTGCTGAATCTGCTCAACGAGACCAACCCGACGGTCATCAACAGCAACGTCAGTGGCATTCGTCTGCCCAGGTATACGGTGCAGAACACCTACAACATGCCACTCAACTATGCGACGCCGCGGTATGTGATGTTCAGTGCTTCCTATGACTGGTAAGCCCTAGGGCGCTGTCAGCGTTGCAATCCGGCCGGCCCTCGCATAGAGGGCCGGCTTTTTTGTGCGTATCCGTGCTGCAGATTGCAGGCCAGGATGCGCGGCAAATCGAGTGGAGTGCTAGGCACTGGCAATGGGGATTGCGCAGGCAGCTACCGTTGCGAACGAAACTGAATGCGCACAAGGTTGCATGAATGCGAGGTGAGGGGCTTGTTAAGGATTTGTTGATTGGTCTATAGTCGGCAGGTCAGGCCACTGTAGGCCGGGCGGTTTGTTAAGTTTCGGTCACTTTTATCCCATGGGGGTTACACACAATGGCTTCTAACTATCTCTCCAAAGGCCTGAAGCGCAGTGCGCTGACAATGGCTCTGGGGCTGTGCTTCGCTGGTGGTATTCAGGCGCAGAGCACTTCCGGTGCGATCTTCGGTAAGGCCGCGGCTGGTCAGACCATCACCATCGTCAGCGATACCGGTTTGACGCGTACTGTCACTGCAGACTCGGCTGGGCGTTACAACGCCAGTGCATTGCCGGCTGGTCACTATAAAGTGACATCTGGTGCTGATTCTCGTGATGTTACGGTTCTAGTCTCCTCTGGCGCGCAGGTCGATTTCTCGGCTGATGCAACAACTACCCTCGGCTCCGTTGTCGTGCAGGGGGACAAGTTCCAGAGTATCGACGTCTCGCAGACGGATACGCGTACTGTGTTCACCGCAGAGCAGCTGCAAAAAATGGCTGTGCCGCGTGACGTCAATGCTGTCGCCCTGCTCGCTCCTGGCGTGATCAACTCCACGGCTTACAACAGCTCGCAGTCCAATATTGGTAGCTTCGGCGGTTCTGCTGCTTCCGAAAACGCGTATTACATCAACGGGTACCCGGTTACCAACCCTCTCACCAGCATTGGCGCAACATCACTGGGCTTCGACTCCATTGCTCAACAGCAGGTGTTGTTGGGTGGTTACGGTGCGGAGTTTGGTCGTAGTACTGGTGGTGTGATCAGCCTTGTCACCAAGCGTGGTACTAACGAATGGAAGGGAGGCGTATACGCGATCTACACCCCACGGTCGTTGCGGAGTAATGCAAAGGATATTTTCTACCCGGATACGGGGCATTGGAGTGAGGCCAACCATTACCCGGCCTACAACACGCGCCCGCAAAACTGGACCGACGGCAAGTTGTATGATTTGAATCGCCTCAATCGTACTGAAAATATGACTTACGGTGCATATGTCGGTGGCCCGATCATTAAGGATCGTCTGTTCATTTACGCCAATGCCGAATGGAGCCAGACAGACGTCGAACAATCGCGTTTGACTGGTAACTTGACTGGTAAGGATGCATCTGGGAATTCTGCCGTATCGGCCGCAAACCTTGCGCAAGCGTGGGGTGTATACAAGTACACTTATCCGCGCTGGACGGCCAAATTGGATTGGAACATCACGGACAACCATATTCTTGAGTTGACCGGTGTTCAAGACAATAGCAAATCCGAAGCCGCGTATTACGGCTTCAACTATGGTACAAATACGCGTGATAATGTGCTCAACAGTAGTAATCTCACTGAGCAAAAGTCTCGTCTATATGTTGCCAAATACACCGGCTACTTGACCGACAATTTGAGTATTTCGGCCATGTTTGGGCAGCAGTCGATTGATCTTTACCCGAACCCGATGGCTGGGTATGATCCAACCAAGATCTATTCGAATATTTCTACATCGGTTGTCCCTGCTGCATTTGGTAGCATCAGCAGCCCGCAAAAATATGGCCCGACGTTTGATTATGCCGGTTATGACAAAACGAAGGCCCGTCGCTTTGATGTTAACTACACGCTGGGTAACCATGATCTGCGTGCAGGCTACGACTACTTCCAAGCAGAATCCTTCCGTGGCGATAACGTAGTCGGGCCTTCGGGCTACTACTGGGTGTATGGCAAGACCAATCTAGCGACTGATGCGATCGATGCCAGTCACTATGTCGGCTCGCCTAAATCCGGTGGTGGTTACGGCAGCGATGGCTATTATGCAGCCAAGACTTTCTACAAACATGGTGGCTCAACCACGGTTAAGCAAAAGGCATTTTACATCGAGGATCGCTGGCACATTAGCGATAACTTCTTGTTGAGCCTCGGCCTGCGTAATGACGGTTTCACCAACTACAATGGTTTGGGTCAAGCCTACGTTGAGCAGAAGAACAACTGGGCACCGCGCGTTGGTTTCAGCTGGGACGTAAAGGGCGACTCCACGTTCAAGGTCTTCGGTAACGCTGGTCGTTACCATCTGGCACTGCCCAATAACGTTTCCGTGCGTGGTTCTAACCCGTCACTGAGCAGTGCGCAGTACTTCACCTACACAGGGATCGATGCCGATGGCAACCCGACAGGCCTGAACGCGATTCCTTACACGAACGCCAACAGCCCGTATACCTGTGCAGACGGCAGCATGTCGTCAAACGTGGAGTGCGGTTACAATAAGGATCCGCGCACAATTGCCCAGGTTGATCTAAAGGCACATTACCAAGATGAATTCATCTTGGGTATGGAGCGGGTTGAAAGTGAGAACTTCTCGTGGGGTGCAAAAGCCACCTATCGTGACCTGAAGAGTGCGATCGATGATATCTGTCCGACCGAGTGCTTTATTTTCAATGCAGGCTCGAACAAGGCTACCTTCTGGGAAGACGACGGTACTGGCAAGCTGGTTAAAGTGACCCATGATTTCGCCGTTGATTTTGGAACGCCATTTCCGAAGTTGAAGCGTAAATATGCGGCATTGGATCTGTATGCGCAGTATCATGAAGGTAACTTCTTCGGTAAGATTGATTACACCCTGTCGCATAACTGGGGTAATGCTGAAGGTCAGCTCAATTCGTCGGTGGATACCGGTAACGGTGGTCAATCTGACGTCTCGGTGACGCAAGACTGGGACTTGCCGGAATTGATGTATGGTGTTGCCGGCAGCTTGCCGAACAATCGCACCCACCAGATCAAGGTTATTGGTTCGTACAAGTTCACGGATGAATGGAGCGTGGGTGGTTCGGCTATCATTCAGAGCGGTCGTCCGCGTAGTTGCTATAGCTACTGGCCGTACGCCAAGCCGGGTATTTATAACGGCGCGTATTACTCCTATTGCGGTGTTCCGGGTGCTCAAACGGGTGTCAATAATCCCAACGTGACCCCGGATCCTGGCTACGTGTTCTCGCCCCGCGGTAGTCAAGGTGAAACGCCGTGGACAGCAACCTTCAATGTCAATGTTGCTTATACCCCGAACTGGGTTAAGGGCTTGACCTTGTCGATGGATGTGCTCAATCTGTTTAACACGCAAACTCCAACTGCGTATTACGAGCGTTCGGCTTCCAGCCGTACAACTTACAATGCGCGTTATGGTCAAGAGCTGTACTACAGCACTCCACGTAGTTTCCGTTTCACCGCACGTTACGACTTCTAATCTCGTTCCTGGATGACTGTCGTATTGAAGCCGGCCCCGTAAGGGGCCGGTTTTTTATTGGGTGTATTTTGGGGTGATCGTCTAAATTCCATGTC
>Ga0209023_10004292_pt1 | contig 16319 bp, 15 predicted proteins | sample LakOneMetagenome_FD_187468 | JGI IMG/M metagenome (GOLD analysis project Ga0209023, IMG submission 187468) | Freshwater and sediment microbial communities from Lake Erie, Canada (SPAdes) (version 2) | ecosystem: Environmental > Aquatic > Freshwater > Lentic | place: Lake Erie, Canada... | reverse complement strand
CCACGCGGCAGCGAGCGGATGCATCAACTCGGCCTTGCTTAAATCCTCAGTTACTTTCGACAGGACATAGAGCAGAAACCCTGCTGCAACGCCACTTAAAACCATCTTTTGCACGCCGCCGAACCGGAAGAACCGCAGGCTCACGGCGGCTGCGAGCATCACCATTGCAGCCAGCAAAAACGGGCGTGCGATGAGTTTCTGATACTGCAGGCGGTAGCCCGCTGTGGCCTGTCCGGAGTTCTCCGACGACCGGATGTAGTCGGGCAGTTGCCAAAAAGACACAGTCTCGGGGGTGGAGAAGCTATTCCGAACCTGCGCCAGGGTCAGGGTGGTCGCCAGAGTCAGCCTGTCCAGCTCCTCCATCGGGCTGTCGAGCCGGTAGCGGCGCACCTGTTTGAACACCCAGTGGCCCGGCTCAAGTGTGGCCTCGTTGGCCTCGATTCTCTCCTTGAAGGAACCGGATGGGTCGTAGCGGAAGACCGTGATGCCCGTCAGGAGTGAGCCCTGTCCCTGGCTGCGGGCGGCATTGATGATGCTCTGCCCTTCATTGGTCGACTGATTGAGCCAGAAGCCTGCACCGTCCTGAACGCGCGGCGCGCCGTCGGTGAAGATTCGGGTCTCCATGACCTTGGCGCGTTCAAGCATTTCCGCGGACATGGGATTGTAGAGGACGGTGGCGAGCGTGCCGAGGAAGAGGGCGCTCAGCAAAGCGGGTGTCGTGAACTGCCAGGCCGAGATTCCGGCTGCACGCGCAATCACGAGTTCAAGCCGCCGCGACAGGGCGAGGAAGGAGACCATCGCCCCGATCAGAATGCAGAACGGCATCAGTTTTTCGAGCGACAACGGCACGCGGAAGAGGGCAGTTTGCGCGACAAACAGACCCGAGACATTCGGCAGGCTTCCGGCGCGGCGCATCAGTTCGATGTAATCGACGGTGATCACGAGCACGAAGATCGAGGCAAACGTCGCGACCGACGCGATCACGAAGCGGGCGGCGAAATAGCGTGCGAGAATTGTTGTGACCATGCGCAGGGCCGCCTTACGCCAACGCCAGCCGCGGAGCGGCTTGTGTGGTCGTGATGCTCTCGGCGGACGACAGCGCAGTCGTCCGGTCTTCAGTGGTGTCGATAGACCCCATCAAGCGGCAGTATCCCCAACTCAGCCGGATTTCGCGCTCACCCCCACCTTTTTCAAGGTTCCCCAGGGGACGCGGAATCGCGCTGTCCGGCACATTCTTAAGTCATAGCATCCCTTTGATTGGTCAACAAAATGGCTGACCTGAGGCCGGGCGTGAAGTGTGGTTAATAAAAAGCCATCGTTGCTTCGGGGCCACGCCGGAGAGGGGCGATTGTGCCCGGCAGGCCAGCTTGTCCCGATCACGATGCGCGCAATGCTTGGCAGCGCCCGCCGGAAAGCGCCATATAGGAGAATCCCACGTTCCGAATCCCGATGCTCGGTGGATTCGGATGTCTTTGCTGCGCAATCGCGATGATCTGGAGGATTTGCCTATGACCGACGCCGTCAAGGTCGGCTTCGTACCGTTTTCCGCTGCCCCACGCGGCGTTCTGGTGGTGTTTTGCGACGATACGCTGAAATTCGGACCCGCCACCGTCAAGGCGCTCGGCGCCACGGTCAACGCGGTCAAGCGCGCAGCCGCGGCCAACCAGTTCAAGGGCAAGAACGGCGCGGCGCTGGACATTCTTGCGCCGGAAGGTCTGAAAGTCGGTCGCCTGATCGTGGTCGGCGCGGGCAAGCTCGCCTCGCTCAAGGACGGAGACTTCATCAAGTTCGGCGGCAAGATCGCCGCGAAGATCACCGCTGGCACCGAAGCGGTCACGATTCTCGCCGAACTGCCGTCGGGCGCGATGAAGGGATCGCAGGCGGCATCGATTGCGGCAGGCGTTCGGCTGCGCGCCTATCGGTTCACACGCTACAAGACGACCAAGAAAGACGGCGACAACGCGCCGCTGCGCGCGCAGGTTTCGATTGCCGTGGCCGATGTCGCGGCTGCCCGCAAGGCGTTCGCGCCGGAAAGCCAGGTTGTGGACGGTGTGCTGGTCGCGCGCGAACTCGTCAATGAGCCGCCGAACGTACTGTTCCCTGCTGAATTCGCCCGGCGCGCGACACAGTTGCGCAAGCTCGGCGTCAAGGTCGAGGTGCTCGACGTCAAGGCGATGACAAAGCTCGGCATGGGGGCATTGCTCGGCGTGTCGCAGGGCTCGGAGCACGATGGCCGGATGGTCATCATGCGCTGGAACGGCGGCAAGGCCGGCGAACAGCCGATTGCCTTCGTCGGCAAGGGCGTCTGCTTCGACACCGGCGGCATTTCGATCAAGCCGGCCGGCAGCATGGAAGACATGAAGGGTGACATGGGCGGCGCGGCTTGCGTCGTCGGCCTCATGCATGCACTCGCTGCGCGCAAGGCGAAGGTCAATGTCATCGGCGCCATCGGTCTGGTTGAAAACATGCCGGACGGCAATGCGCAGCGCCCCGGCGATATCGTCACCTCGATGTCGGGACAGACCATCGAGATCATCAACACCGACGCCGAAGGCCGTCTCGTGCTGGCCGACGTGCTCTGGTATGTGGCGAAAAAGCACAAGCCGAAATTCATGGTCGATCTGGCGACGCTGACCGGCGCGATCATGGTTGCGCTCGGCGTCGACTATGCGGGCATGTTCTCCAACGACGACAAGCTTGCGGAACGCCTGACTGCGGCGGGGCAGGAGACCGGTGAGCGCGTCTGGCGCATGCCGCTCGGTCCCGAATACGACAAGCAGATCGATTCACAGTTCGCCGACATGAAGAACACCGGAACCCGCAACGGCGGTTCGATCACCGCAGCACAGTTCCTGCAGCGCTTTGTGGATGGCACGCCGTGGGCGCATCTCGACATCGCCGGAACCGCGATGGGTGTTCCGGCGTCGGACCTCAATCGGAGCTGGGGCTCGGGTTACGGTGTGCGGCTGCTGAACCAGCTCGTGGCCGATAATTACGAGGCGAAGCGATAACGTAAAAGAACGTCATTGCGAGAAGCGCTTGCGAATCCATTCTGGATAGCAGGATTGCTTCGCTTCGCTCGCAATGACGGTTCGGTTGATTGGCCGAGGCGATGACCGAAGTCCTGTTCTATCATCTGCAAGACACGACACTGGAGAAGGTGTTGCCGCCGCTGCTTGAGAAATCCCTTGAGCGCGGCTGGCGTGTTGCAGTGCAGACCGGATCGGAAGAGCGCGCGGAGGCGCTGGACGCGCATCTGTGGACCTATCGCGAGGATTCGTTCCTGCCGCACGGCACATGGCGCGAGAGCGACGCGGCGAACCAGCCGATCATTCTCACAGTGGACGACGGCAATCCCAACAACGCCAATGTCAGGTTCATTGTCGATGCGGCGGGCCTGCCGAAGGATTGTGCAACCTATGACCGTGTGGTTCTGGTCTTTAACGGCGATGACGATGAAGCCCTGAGCGTCGCGCGGGCGGCCTGGACCGACGGTAAATCGCGCGGCCTCGATCTGACCTATTGGCAGACCGATGAACGGGGCAAATGGCAGAAGCGAGCTTAAAGCGAACCTGGAATGCTTCTTGATAACGCCGGGTCTTCCGGGCTGCCGTTAAACATTACAGTCTTTTTCGTTGACCTGACGGACGGTTAGCCACCATGGTGCCGCAAAGGGGTGTTGGAAGGCCGTGCTTGTGCCGAGATTGGCGCACGACCCGCCATACGACGCGCAAATGATTCTTTAGGCATTTGCTTTATGTGGTGTTCCGGTTCCGTAACGCGCTTTGAAGCGCTGAAGTTGGTGTGAGAGCGAAGATTTGAGCGTCCTGCGTAAAAGCATCCACGCCCGGCAGTTGGCAGCCCTTGTGATCGTGGCTCCCATGGTGACGGGCTGCGGCGGGGTTGGGGCGCTGTCCGATTTCTCGCTCAAGGATCAGGAATGGTTTGCGCGACCGGGCAAGATTTTCAAAGCCGGTAACAGTTCGATCGAAACGCCGCCGCTGAGTGCGACCAGAGAGGTTTCGCCCAACGACCTGATTTCATCGGACGGTCAGTGCCCGGGCGCGGTCGCTCCCGGTCCAGCCGATGCCAATGCCTCGACCGAGGGGCAGGTGGCTGCTGCAGCGCCGGTGGCGCTGGGACACACGGAATGCGACGTCGCGCGTGCGATTGCAGTTGCACCGGACAATGTGAACCTGACGAACAATGAGCGCGGCGATCGCGTTGCTCAGATCACATGGCGGACGGGACCGCGCCCCGGCGCGTACACCTTCACCTCGGGCCGCCTGACGTCGATCGAACGTGTCGATGTTCCGCCGCCGGAAAAGCCCGCGCGCACGGCGAAGAAAAAGCGCGCGTAATCTTTCAGCCTGCCGCTTCGTCGTAGGACGAGCTTGCTTCCAGCCATTCATCCTCAGCGCGCTGCAGCGCCTCCGCAGCGCTTGCGCGCGCCTTGGTCAGTTGCGTGGCCTGTTTCGGATCGCGTTTGAACAGATCGGGCAGGGCAAGCGCCGTATCGATCTTCTCGATGATGCCGGTGATCCGCGCGATCTCGCTTTCAGCCTGCGCAATCTTTTGCTTGAGCGGAACGCGCTTTTCCTTCGCACGCGGCTGCGGTTTGTCACGGCTGGTATTGCGCTCATTGGTTCCGCGGTCGCGTTCTCCGGAACGCGTGGTGAGCACCGAGCGGCGATAGTCATCAAGATCGCCGTCGTAGGGCGTCACCGCGCGGTCGGCGACCACCCAGAGTTGATCGGCACAGGCCTCGATCAGGTAGCGGTCGTGCGAGACCATGATGATCGCGCCGGGAAAGTCGTTGATGGCTTCCGCCAGCGCAGCGCGGCTGTCGATGTCCAGATGGTTGGTCGGCTCGTCGAGGATGATCATGTTGGGGCCGTAGAAGGTCGCAAGCCCGAGCAGCAGCCGCGCCTTCTCGCCGCCTGACAGCGAACTGACCTTCGTGTCGCCGGCCTTTCCGGAAAATCCGATGGCGCCGGTGCGTGCGCGGACCTTGGTTTCGGTCTCGTTCGGCATCAGCCGCCGCAGATGATCGTAGGCCGAGCCTTCGAGATCGAGCTCATCGGTCTGATGCTGCGCGAAGTAGCCGACCGACAGATTGGCGGCGCGCACGACCTTACCGGAAAACGGCGCAAGCTTTCCCGCCAGCAGTTTCACCAGCGTTGATTTGCCGTTGCCGTTGGAGCCGAGCAAGGCGATGCGGTCGTCGTTGTCGATGCGCAGCGTGACCTTGTTCAATACGGGCTTGTCCGGATCGTAGCCGACCGACACGCCATCCACGGCGATAATCGGCGGCGAGAGTGTTTTCTCCGGCTCCGGAAAGGTGATCTCGCGCACGTCTTGCGTGACAAGCGCCGTGACCGGTTTCATCCGCTCCAGCATTTTCACGCGCGATTGCGCCTGCTTTGCTTTCGATGCCTTCGCCTTGAAGCGGTCGACAAACGCCTGCAGCCGCTTGCGCTCGTCCATCTGTTTCTTCGCGTGTTTCGCGTCGAGCATTTCGCGCGTTGCGCGTTGCTCCTCGAACGAGGAATAGGTGCCTTTGTAGAGCGTAAGCTTGCCGCGATCGAGATGCAGGATCTGGTCGACGGAGGTGTCGAGCAGGTCGCGGTCGTGGCTGATGACGATCACGGTGCGCGGATAATTCGCAAGATGATCCTCGAGCCAGAGCGTGCCTTCAAGGTCGAGATAGTTGGTCGGTTCGTCCAGCAGCAGGAGATCTGGCGCGGCGAACAGCGTTGCCGCCAGCGCCACGCGCATGCGCCAGCCGCCGGAAAATTCGGAGCAAGAGCGCAACTGATCGGCTGCGGAGAAACCGAGGCCTGAGAGAATGGCCGCGGCACGTGCCGGCGCGGAATGCGCGTCAATGTCTACAAGCCGGGTCTGGATGTCGGCGATGCGATGCGGGTCCTGCGCGGTTTCCGCTTCGTGCAGCAGCGCGGCGCGCTCGAGGTCTGCCTTGAGCACCACGTCGATCAGGCTTTCGGGGCCGTCGGGGGCTTCCTGCGCAAGGCTGCCCACACGCCAGCGCGGCGGAATCGAAATCGATCCGGATTCCAGTGCCAGATCGCCGCGAATGGCATGAAACAGGGTCGATTTTCCAACGCCATTTCGACCGACAAAGCCCACGCGCGCGCCCGGCACGATCTGAACCGTGCTCTGGTCGATCAGAAGGCGTCCGGCGATCCGGATGGAAATGTCGTTGATGGACAGCATGGCGGGCTTTTACGGAACAGCCCGCCGAACGCAACAGCTTTGTCGGCCAGATTGGCGAGGAATCGCAACGCTTCCGCGTGCGCGATCCGGCCGATTTCAGGACATTGTTCTAGTGCGATTCGAATTCTGGCACGAGCGAGGGTGCTGCTTCGCCGTCGAGTTCGGGCAAGCGCGCGATCAACGCGCGCAAGCGTTGCGGCATGTCCGGCGGCTCGCGGCTCAGCGCATCGCGCAGTCTTTCACCGATGCCCTGCCGGATGGCTTCACAGTGGAGGTGATCGAGATGGACATCGGGAGCATTCAATCGAGTCGCCATGATCTGTTCCAATCCGGCCTGGTTCAATTGGCTTCAAGTTTGAATCAATACCACGGGACAATGCTGTCACCGCGCTCCGGGTTCGTGACTTTGCCGCGCATGGTTTGAATCCGGTAAAAATTTAAATATCCGGGAACCGGGAACCCGGGAGGCAATAAGAAAGCCCCCGACCAGTTTCACCTGATCGGAGGCCCAAGTCTGCGGGGAGGAGTGATCCGCTCAGTAGCAGACGTTCACCACGCGATAGCGCAGACCGTAAGGCGTGCTGACGAGGCGCTTCACATAGCAACCGCCATAACCGGGGCCGTAACCGCCGACATAGAGGCCGTAGCCGCCGCCCCAATGGCCGTGATGGTGATGATGATGCCAGCCGCCTTTCCAGCCCTTGGCGGAAGCCTCGGTGGACATCAGCGAGGTGGTGGACAGAGCAGCGACAGCGGCCAGTCCAAGAACGAGTTTGCGCAACATGACAAGTCTCCTTCGGTTCGGGCGCTGGGCGCCGTTGAGGTGTCCCTGCATGTCTGTCGATGCGTGCTCGCAAGCGGTTCAATCTGACCGGTGAGCGGGGTGCGACAAAAAGACCAGCCGCCTTTCGGCGGCTGGCTGGGGATATCGGACGCGCGATTGCGGGTCAGTAGCAGCGGTTCACCAGCCGGTAGCGATAGCCCCATGGCGTTGGAACCAGTCGCTTCACATAGCAGCCGCCATAGCCGCCACCGAAATAGACCGGGCCGCCGATGAAACGCGGTCCGCCCCAGCCGCGGTGGAAGCCGCCGCCGTGCCATCCGCCATGACCGCCGTGCCATCCGTGTGCGGAAGCCGCGGAGGGCGTAAATGCAGCCGCGCCAAGGGCCACGGTCGCAGCGCATGCGAGAATGAGTTTGCGCAACATGATAATCTCCTCGTGTTCGAGGCCGGGTGAATTGAGCTGTCGAAGCCTCGTTGGCCACAACGTAATCCGGTCATCCTGAACTCAGCCGTGACGGGCCGGTCAGTCTCGGTTCATGTCGATGACATCGGCGCAAGCGATGCCGGAAAAATCCGTGCGGGTCTCCATACAGGTCTTGGCATCCACGTGCGGCAGAGGTATCGGGGGCGGGATGCCACCCATCCCGGGCGGGCTGCTGGTATGCCAGCTTGCCGTTGCATCACCGCGCCGTTATAAGCGCGGCAAACCTTCCAACAGACATGCTTCGAGGACAATACAATGGCGATTGAGCGCACCTTTTCGATCATCAAGCCGGACGCGACCGCGCGCAATCTCACCGGCGCCGTGAACGCCATCATCGAGAAGGCCGGCCTGCGCATCGTTGCGCAGAAGCGCATCCTGATGACCCGCGCGCAGGCTGAAACTTTCTATGCCGTGCACAAGGCGCGTCCGTTTTTCGGCGAACTGGTCGACTTCATGGTCTCCGGTCCGGTCGTTGTTCAGGTTCTCGAAGGCGAGGGCGCCATCTTGAAGTATCGCGACGTGATGGGCGCGACCGATCCGTCGAAGGCCGCCGAAGGCACCATCCGCAAGGCGCACGCCAAGTCGATTGGTGAAAACTCGGTGCATGGTTCGGACGCTGCGGAAACCGCGGTGATCGAGATCGCCCAGTTCTTCTCGGGCAACGAAATCGTCGGCTGATCAACAGCCGGGATCAAAACTAAAACGGTCGGGGGGCCATCAACGTGAACTGGATTGCGCAGATTTTCGATCCCGCCACAATCGGCGGTCTCATCACTCAGTTCGAGAATGAGATTCAGCAACCCCAGTTCTGGGTGGCCCTGACCAAGATCATCTGGATCAACGTGCTGTTGTCGGGTGACAACGCGCTGGTGATCGCGCTGGCGTGCCGCGGGCTTCAGCCCAAGCAGCGCGTCTGGGGCATGATCCTGGGTGCGGGTGTCGCGGTGTTCCTGCGCATCATCTTCACCTTCATCGTCGTAACTCTCATGACGATGCCGTTCCTGAAACTGATCGGCGGCCTCGCGCTGCTGGTGATCGCGGCGAAGCTTCTTGTGCCTGAAAAGGAAGACGAGGACGGCGTGCAGGCCGCCGCCCACTTGTGGGCTGCGGTGCGCATCGTCGCTGTCGCCGACATCATCATGAGCCTCGACAACGTCATCGCGGTGGCTGCGGCCGCCAACGGCAGCGCCATCCTGCTGATCCTCGGCCTTGCCATCAGCATTCCGATGATCGTTGCCGGTGCGGCGCTGATCATGGCGCTGCTCGACCGCTTGCCGGCGCTGGTCTGGCTCGGTGCGGCATTGCTCGGCTGGATCGCAGGCGAGGTGATCGCCACCGATCCTGCGGTAGCGCCGTGGCTGCATCGCGTGCTCGACGGTCATATCGCTCTCGATGTCGATACGACCTCGGCGATGTTCGGCTTCGCCAAGCATCTCAAGTTCAACGGCGAGATCGGCGAGCTGGCGCTCGCGGTGCTCGGCGTGATCGTGGTGCTGGTGGTCGGCTCGATCTGGCGCAGGCGGGCGCTGCGCGCGCACCACGAAGCGCCCGCGGCGGCGTAATCAGTAACGTGAGGTCGTCCCGGCTTTCGCCGGGACGACGCTGTTGGGATATCTCCGCGTCGATTATCGCTAAGCTGCAACTTTCAGCCGCCTACCACTTCAGCTCGACGCCGACTGTGCCCTGATGGGACTCGAAGCCGCTGCGATAGCGGCCGTCGTAATTGGCATAAAGCCGCGCCGTATTGCTCAGGATCCACGATACGGCGGCGCCGGCGTCGGCCCCGTTGCGGCTCTCGCGGATGCCCGCGACGTTGATCGCATTGTTGCCGAGGCTGACCTGAACCGCGCCGATATTCTGGGTGAAGTTGTCGACGAACTTGCCGTAGGCCGACACGTCGATGGCCTGCTGACCGACGATCCAGTAATGGCCAACCTCGGCTCCGGCCAGCACGCGGGCGCGCTCGCCAAATCCATCCGCGACCTTGACCGGATTCAAGCCGCCGGTTTCGGCAAAGGCATCGGTGCGCGCCGAGACATATTCGAGCGCGACCTTGGGCACGATCCGGCTCTGGCCGAAGGAATAGGTGTAGTTCACTTCGCCCAGAACGCCGTCGATGCTGCCGCGATAGTTGGCGACAGCGCCGCCAAGCGCCGTGGTACGGATCGAGTTGATATGCGCGAAACCATGAACTGCGGCCATCGCCACCGTCCATGGACCGGTGGAGTAGGACGCATTGACGCCAAGCTGGGTCATGCCGAGCGTCGCGGTTTGCAGCGCGAGCGGCACGTCGATCCAGGTGTTGCTCTGGTCGACCGAGAATCCGACGTTCAGGCCGGGAGCGATGGTTGCGCCGATGCCGCCGACAACGCCGAGGGTTCCGCGCTTGTCACCGACAAAGGTTCCCTGTGCCGCCGTTCGCGCGCGTGTGCCGTAGGTTTCGGCCCAGGTCCGGTAGAGAGGCTCGGCGGTACTCTGCGAGGCTCCGCCGCCGCCGGAGTTATCCCGCGCTGCGTAACCATAAGTCGCCTCACGTCCGAGGCGCTGCAGGAAGCTGCTGCCGAGATCGAACTGCGATGCATTGACCGAAAGCTGGGAGGCGTTGTCGGTCACGTTGGGAACAGGGGCGAATTGCGCATGAGCGCTTGAAGCGCTGCACAGCACGGCAAGACCGGCCACGGTCGCATGCAGCGCCGCCGATCGGCTCGTTCCGGGATGCTGCGCGAAAATTTTCATGGAAACGGGAACTCAAAAAGCCTGCTGCAATCGTATCCCGCGATTTGCCCCGAATCCGGCGCCTGCGTCAACGCAGGCCCGCGCCCCGGCGGGCATTCCACCGGTCTGTGGTGCTTGCGCCACAGGACACTTGTGGCGTTGCGCCGTCTTGCTAAGGCGAAATTTTCGTGTTGGGATCAAGGCCAGCAATCGGATTTGGGCCATTCGGCTGTGCAATTTGACGACGCTATATCCAGCAAGACATTTGAAGCCCGCTAGCGGCGTGGCACGCGATGAGCGTGACCGCGCCTTCTTTTTATGTGGAGAGGAGACAGACGTTGGCAAAAGGTACGGTCAAGTGGTTCAACCCGACCAAGGGCTATGGGTTCATCAAGCCGGCGGTCGGCGACAAGGATGTATTCGTGCACATCTCGGCGGTCGAGCGGGCAGGACTTTCGACTCTCAATGAAAACCAGACTGTCGAATATGAACTGGTGGAAAATCGCGGAAAGGCCTCGGCGGAAAACCTGAAGGTTTCCTGATTTCCCGACCCTGGAACGTCACTTTGGAATGTTATGCCCCGGCAACCTGTGTGCCGGGGTTTTGCTTGGCCAAAGCTAGATGACGGTCGGCGCGATCAGCGAATCGTCAGGACTGCCGCCCGCGTCGGATTTGCAGATTCCGTTTTCAAGCCGCGTCCGTCCAGAGGCCACCAGCCGCAGCGAGTCCGGGTAGATGCAATGCTCGACACCGAGCACACGTGCCGCCAGGACGTCCGGCGTATCGTCATCGCGCACGGCGACAGCGCCCTGCATGATGATCGGGCCGGAATCCATTTCCGGGACCACGAAATGAACCGTCGCGCCGTGAATCTTCACGCCGTCGGCCAGCGCGCGTTCATGGGTGTGCAGGCCTTTGTAGGACGGGAGCAGGGCGGGATGGATATTTAGCATCCGGCCATCCCATTGCCGCACGAACCAAGGCGTCAGCAGGCGCAGGAATCCGGCGAGACAGACCAGTTCGATGTCGTGAGCGACGAGCATCTCGTGCAGCTTGCGCTCGAAAGCTTCGCGGTCCTTGCCGAACGGCTTGCTCTCGACGGTGACGGTCTTGATCCCGGCCTCGCTGGCTTTTGCCAGCCCGCCGGCGCCCGCGATGTTCGAAACCACCAGCGCGATCTGCGCCGGATAGTCCTGCGCCGTTGCAGCTTCGATTAGTGCGGTCATGTTGGAACCGCGCCCGGAGATCAGAATGGCGACGCGGCGTCTGGTCATCTCAATCCGCCAGATTGAGGTGACCGCTATAGATCACGCGCTCATCGTCGGAAGCTTCGACGACTTCGCCGAGATCGACAACGGTTTCGCCGTTCTGCGCGAATACATCCATCACCTCGACAAGCTGTTCGCGCTTGACGATGGCGACCATGCCGATGCCGCAGTTGAAGGTGCGCAGCAGTTCGAGTTCGGCGATATTGCCTTCGCGGGCCAGCCACTTGAACACCGGCAGCACCGGGACGGCATTCAGGTTGATCCGCACGCCGAGATGCTTCGGCAGCACGCGCGGAATGTTGTCGGTGAAGCCGCCACCGGTGATATGCGCGAGGCCTTTCACCGCGCCGGTCTGGCGGATCGCGGCAAGGCAGGACTTCACATAGAGCTTGGTGGGCGCAAGCAGCGCGCCGCCGAGGGTCAACACGGGCGCGAAGGGCGCCGGTGCGTCGAACGCGACACCCGATTTCTCGACCACCTTGCGGACCAGCGAAAAGCCGTTGGAATGAACGCCGGACGAGGCAAGGCCGATCACGGCATCGCCGGGGCCGATGTCCTTGTGCGGGAGCAATGTGCCGCGCTCCGCCGCGCCGACCGCAAAGCCAGCGAGATCATAGTCGCCATCCTTGTAGAGGCCGGGCATCTCGGCGGTCTCGCCGCCGATCAGCGCGCAGCCGGATTCACGGCAGCCTTCGGCGACACCCGCCACGATGGAGGCAGTGGCCTCGGGATCGAGCTTGCCGCAGGCAAAATAGTCGAGAAAGAACAGCGGTTCCGCACCCTGAACCACGAGGTCGTTGACCGACATGGCCACAAGGTCGATGCCGATGCCGCCATGGATGCCGGTGTCGATGGCGATCTTGACCTTGGTGCCGACGCCGTCGGTCGCCGCAACAAGGACAGGGTCCTTGAAACCGGCCGCCTTGAGGTCGAACAAGCCGCCGAATCCGCCGATTTCGGCATCGGCGCCCGGCCGCGCGGTGGCGCGAACCATCGGCTTGATGAGGTCCACCAGCCGGTTTCCGGCGTCGATATCGACGCCTGCGGATGAATAGGTCAGGCCGGATTTTTGATCGGTCATGATGCTGACTTGCGAGCCGCTACACTGGGGATTCCGTGAGTTAGCCGGTGGTTACGTCGGATTTGACGCTGGCGCAATGGCTCCCGGATGGTCTTGTGCATAGCTATGAGAACCGTCCCCGGACAGGGAGCCGCAGCCCCCATGTCCTATGCAAGACGGGAGGGGCTCGCTAAAAAGACAAGGAGCCGGGAAACGTCGCGTGAATCTGCCGAACATCATTACCCTTGGCCGCATCCTGCTGGTGCCGGTTATCGTCTGGGCGATTGCGTCGAACCAGATGGCCATTGCTTTCGTGATCTTCGTGGCCGCGGGGGTCAGCGACGCTATCGATGGGTTCCTGGCCAAACGCTTCAACATGACGACCGAGATCGGGGCGCTGCTCGATCCGGTGGCCGACAAGGCGCTGCTGGTCTCGATCTATGTCACGCTCGGAATCTCGGGGGACATTCCCCGCTGGCTCGTCATTCTGGTGGTGTCGCGCGATTTCATGATCGTCGGCGCGGTGATCATCTCATGGATTCTCGACAATCCGGTTCCGATGAAGCCGCTGATGGTCTCCAAGCTCAATACGGTCGCGCAGGTCGCGTTCGCGGCATTGATCCTCGCATCGCTCGGTTTTGGTTTCAGCACAGCGCCTTATGAGATCGCGTTGATGTTGTGTGTGACGGTCTTGACGTTGCTTTCGGTGTCCTTCTATCTCGTGGAATGGGCGCGGCACATGAGTGCGGGCGCGCCGCCTTCACCTTAGATCTGGCCGGTAGGCTGTCTGTTGCGTAGCTCGGGAGTTTCTGCGTGGTCCTTCGCGTTCGCCCCCGTCAGCTCGCCTTTGCGCTGCCGCATGCGGAAAGTCTGACGCGCGACAATTTTCTTGAAGGAGCGGCCAACGCGCAGGCGCTTGCGCTGATCGATACGTGGCCGGATTGGCCCAACCGCGTGATGATGCTGGCCGGACCGGAGGGCAGCGGCAAAAGCCATCTCGCATCGATCTGGGCGTCGGAGGCGGGCGCTCGGTCCGTCGCGGCGCATGCACTGACGCCTTTGAGCGTGCCGGATGAACTGGCGACCGGCGCGCTGGTGGTCGATGACCTCGATCCGGCGTCGTTCGACGAACGGGCGCTGTTTCATCTTCTTAATCTGGCGCGCGAAGATGGGGCCTATATCCTGCTGACCGGGCGAGTGCCGCCGTCATCGTTCGACATCACGCTGCACGATCTGCGCTCGCGGCTGCGGGCTGTGCCGGTGGTCACGTTGACACCGCCGGACGATCAGTTGTTTCGTGCCCTGATCGTCAAGTTCTGCGCTGACCGGCAAATGACCGTGGACGAGAGCATTGTCAGCTATCTGGCCACCCGCATCGAGCGCTCCTCCGCCGCCGCGCGGCGGGCGGTGGAGCAACTCGACGAGGAGGCGTTGCGCCAGCGCCGCCCGGTGACTCGCGCGCTGGCCGCCGAGGTCCTGAAAGATCCTGCGGCCTGACCGCGCAGGGCTTGGTCGTTAAGACTTCCTACCGCATCATGTCATCGAACTGTCATGAGACTGGCACATTGTCTCAGTGGAACGGACGTAAGGTCCGGCTCGATGACATGGCATAAGGTTTTTCTTCATGGACGCCGCGCAAGCTGTTGTAAAAAAAGAAGAAAATATTGAGGTGACAAGCGCACCGTCCATTGGCGAAAGCCCCGAGCGGTTTATCAACCGCGAACTGTCGTGGCTCCACTTCAACCGCCGTGTGCTGGAGGAGTCGGTCAATCCGAACCATCCGGCGCTGGAGCGGGTCCGGTTCCTGTCAATTTCCGCCAATAACCTTGATGAGTTCTTCATGGTCCGCGTCGCGGGCCTCAAGGCTCAGGTCCGCGAAGGCATCACCGAGCGCAGCCCAGATGGCTCAACGCCGACCGAACAGCTTGTGAAGATCAACGAGACGGTTTCCAAGCTTGCCAGCGATCAGCAGGCCATCTGGCGCGACCTGCGCAGCATGCTGGCCGAGGTCGGGATCGTTCTGGTCGACGGCAAGGATGTGACCAAGGCCGAAGGCACCTGGATCGAGGATCATTTCCTTCACAATATCTTTCCGTTGCTGACGCCGCTGGCGATCGATCCGGCGCATCCGTTCCCGTTCATTCCAAGCCTCGGCTTCACCATCGCGCTTCATCTGGCGCGGGTCTCCGACGGCAAGGCAATGAACGCGCTGATCCGCATGCCGGGCAAGATCGACCGCTTCATCCGCATGCCTGCGGGCAAGGACGGCTCGGTGCGCCTCATCACGCTTGAGCAGGCGACCAGCCTGTTCATCGGGCGGCTGTTCCCCGGTTACACCGTCAAGGGGCAGGGAGCATTCCGCATCATCCGCGACTCCGAACTGGAAATCGAGGAAGAAGCCGAAGATCTCGTCCGTCTGTTCGAGTCCGCGCTCAAGCGCCGCCGCCGCGGATCGGTGATCCGTCTCGAGATCGAGGCGACCATGCCGGACGAACTGCGCGCTTTCGTGCAGCGTGCGCTGTCGACTCCCGACGACGATGTGCTGATCGTCGATGGGGTGCTTGCCATGAACGAACTGTCGCAGCTGACGCGGCTGGATCGTCCCGATCTTGAGTTCACCCCCTATGTTCCGCGCCATCCCGAGCGCGTGCGCGATCACGGCGGCGATATCTTCGCCGCGATCCGCCAGAAGGATCTGGTCGTCCATCATCCGTATGAATCATTTGACGTCGTGGTGCAGTTCCTGCAGCAGGCCGCGCGCGATCCGGATGTGGTTGCGATCAAGCAGACGCTGTATCGCACCTCGCGCGATTCACCGATCGTGCGGACGCTCGCGGAAGCCGCCGAAGCCGGAAAGTCGGTGACGGCACTGGTGGAGCTGAAGGCGCGGTTTGACGAAGAGGCCAACATCCGCTGGGCGCGCGATCTCGAACGCGCGGGCGTGCAGGTGGTCTATGGATTCCTTGAACTGAAGACCCACGCAAAACTGTCGCTGGTGGTTCGCCGCGAAGGCGCGGGTCTCACCACCTATGTTCACGCCGGCACCGGCAACTATCATCCGGTCACAGCGCGCATCTACACCGACCTGTCGTACTTTACTTCGGACCCTGTGATCGCGCGCGACGCCGCGCGCGTGTTCAACTACATCACCGGTTACGCCGAGCCGCGCGACATCGAGAAGATGGGCGTGTCGCCGCTGACGCTGCGCAAGCGGATGCTTGAGCACATCCACGCCGAGAGCAATCACGCGCGCCACGGCAAGCCAGCCGCCATCTGGCTGAAGATGAACTCGCTGGTCGATCCGGAAATCATCGACGCGCTTTACGAGGCCTCGCAGGCGGGCGTCTCGATCGATCTGGTGATCCGCGGCATCTGCTGCTTGCGTCCGGGAGTTCCCGGACTGTCGGAGAACATCCGGGTCAAATCGATCATCGGCCGGTTCCTCGAACACGGGCGAATCTACTGCTTCGGCATGGGCCACGGCCTGCCGAGTGCAAAGGCTGCTGTGTATATCTCCTCGGCGGATATGATGCCGCGCAATCTCGACCGCCGTGTCGAGGTATTGTGTCCATTGCAGAATCCGACGGTTCATCAGCAGGTTCTCGAGCAAATCATGGTCGCTAACCTGAAGGATAATGAACAGAGCTGGCAGTTGTTGCCCGATGGGTCGTCAACGCGTATGAAGGCCGCGAAAGGCGAGGAGCCTTTCAACGTGCACAATTACTTCATGACGAATCCGAGTCTGTCAGGCCGTGGAAAGTCGCTTAAAGAATC
>Ga0209023_10004291_pt1 | contig 16323 bp, 16 predicted proteins | sample LakOneMetagenome_FD_187468 | JGI IMG/M metagenome (GOLD analysis project Ga0209023, IMG submission 187468) | Freshwater and sediment microbial communities from Lake Erie, Canada (SPAdes) (version 2) | ecosystem: Environmental > Aquatic > Freshwater > Lentic | place: Lake Erie, Canada... | reverse complement strand
TTCCTCGATGTCGGCGGCGGCGCTGACAAAGCTAAGGTGGCGGCGGCGTTCAAGATCATCCTTGCCGACCCCAACGTGAAGGGCATTCTCGTCAACATTTTCGGCGGCATCGCCCGCTGCGACGTGATCGCCGAAGGCGTCATCGCCGCGGTGAAAGAGGTCGGCTTGCAAGTGCCGCTCGTGGTTCGCCTCGAAGGCACCAACGTTAACGAAGGCAAAGCCATCATCCGCAACAGCGGCATGAACGTCATCGCTGCGGATGATTTGGAAGACGCCGCGCGGAAGATCGTAAAGGCTGTGAAGGGGTAGCGTGGAAACGCGGCTGTCACTGACGCTAGACGAATTTCGTGCGGCCACGAACGAAGTCGGCAGGGATGGACTCACGAGTCTTGGGCTCATCCTAAAGCCGTTCATCGAAAGCAATGATCGAGAGTGGGATCGCTGGGAGTCAAAGACTTTTCGCCGGCTTACCCGAGCTCAACGCGCTTTGGTGATCTGGAGTACGTTGGCTCGCACATCGTGCAATGCCGCTGAACACGCGTACGCCTATTTCGAAAATCGTGTCGATGCTGCGCATTGCGGCGAGGTATTCAGCGCCATCAAATCGTTTGATTGGCCGGAGCTAACCGAAAGATTTATTCGCCTCTTTGCAAACTGCATTGGCGATCCAGATCGTCCGAAAGCCGCCTACGAGCAGTGGCGAAAGCGCGAGCGCGACGAGCGAAAGAAGATGCACGCGGACATTAGGAAAATTGCGTTGCAGCGTACCGGGCAGATCGTGAGAGACGAGCACGCACTAGACATGTTCGCGCTTCATCTTGCCGATGCCGGCGAACTGACTCTTCCTGAACGCAATTTCGACGCCGCCGAGGACTTCGCCGCGTGGTTGAAGTCACCCGAGGTGAGGAATGAGTCGGTCGTGCGTATTCGTAGCTGGATGTGGAAGCATCAGGGCGAACTCTGCATTTTACGCCCGGGCTAACTCTCCTCCGCCACAGCCTTCTCAATCCGCCGATCCGGCACCAGCCAAATCAGCGCCATGCCGAGATAGATGGCGTGCGCCACGGCGGGCGCAACGAACGACAACGCGATGCCGATGACGTAGGCGAGAGGGGAAAGCTTGCCTTTCCAGTCATCGCCGATGGCTTGCTTCAGCAAATGACCTTCGCCGTGCTCGCGCACCAGAAGCGTCTGCAGAACGTAATAAGCGATGCCGGACATCAGCAACACAAAGCCGTAGGTCGCCAGCGGCCAAGGCCCGCCGCCGGCTTCGCCGATCCACGCGGTTGTGAAGGGGATGAGCGACAGCCAGAACAGCAAATGCATGTTGGCCCAAAGGATGCCGCCGTTCACGCGCTCGACGGTCGTCATCATGTGGTGGTGGTTGTTCCAGTAGATCGCGACATAGAGAAATGAGAGCACGTAGCTGAAGAACACGGGCGCCACATGGCGCAGCCCTTCTAGCGTGTTCTCGTGCGGCGGCCGCAGCTCCAGCACCATGACGGTGATGATCACGGCGATGACGCCGTCGCTGAACGCCAGGACCCGTTCTTTTTCCATTTTCCGCCGCTCTCCCGGGCGCTAAACACTCCCGTCCGCTTATCACAAGAAAAGCTGCGGCAAAGGGGAGGTCTCCATGATCGGCTACGTGACGCTCGGCACCAATGATCTGAAACGCGCGTCGGCGTTTTATGATGCGCTGGCTGCGGAGTTCGGCATCAAGCGCATGATGGAAAGCGACACGTTCATCGCCTGGGGCGAGCCCGGCGGCAGCGCCGGCATTGGTCTCACCAAGCCATTCGACGGCAATGCGGCGACCGTCGGCAACGGCGTGATGGTGGCGCTCGAGTGCAAGGATCAAGCGCAAGTCCAACGCGTTTACGAACTCGCGCGCTCCATGGGCGCGCCCTGCGAAGGCCCGCCCGGCGATCGCGGCGGCGGCTTCTATGCCGGTTATTTCCGCGATCCCGATGGCAACAAGCTCAACGCCTTCGTCATGGGCGGCTGAGAAGAATAGGGCGCTCGATTGCTCGTCTCGCACAAATATCGCTTCATCTTCATGCGCACGGAGAAGACGGCAAGCACCAGCTTGTCGAAGGCTCTCTACAAGCTGCACGAAGGGTCGCCGGCGATGAGCGACGGGCGCCCACCTGCCGAAGGCGTGAAGAAGCGTCCGGGCTGGGCGAAGTTCTCGCCCATCCATTACGGCGCGCTCGAACGTAATCTGCCGGAGATGTTCGGCCTGCACTCGCACGCAACCGCCGCGCAAATTCGCTCCGTGCTGGGGCGCGACGTGTTCGACAGCTATTACAAATTCGCCGTCGATCGGAATCCGTGGGAGCGGCAGGTTTCGCTCTACACGCACCGCCAGCACAAACACGGCAAGCGCGTCGACTTCGATCGCGACATGCGCTCATGGTTCTACCGCGCCACCGAATATTGCCATCTACACAACTGGGATATTTACGCCATCGACGGTCAGATCGTTGCCGACAAGGTCATGCATTACGAGACGCTGGAGCAGGATCTAGCGGAGCTGACGCAGCGGCTGGAGTTCGAGAAGCCGCTCGATCTGCCACGCCTCCGCGAATACAGCGCCGACCGCGCGCATTATTCGACCTATTATTCCGACGTCACCCGCCAGCTCGTCGCCGATTGGTACGCGCCGGAGATCAAGGCGCTGGGATACGCCTTTGAAACGGCGTCCGAGGCCGAGCCCGCCTCATCCTGACGCCGCGTCGCTTCGTCCGCATTTGCCTTTGCCGCGCCATGCGCTAGGACCGCCCCGACATGTCCATTCTCGTCAACGCCGCCACACGCGTCATTTGCCAGGGCTTCACCGGCAAGAACGGCACCTTCCACTCTGAGCAGGCGATCGCCTACGGCACCAAGATGACCGCCGGCGTCAGCCCGGGGAAGGGCGGCCAAACGCACCTCGGCTTGCCGGTGTTCAACTCGGTCGCTGAAGCGAAGGAAAAGGCCGGCGCAGACGCCACCGTCATCTACGTGCCGCCGCCAGGTGCAGCCGCGGCGATCGAAGAAGCCATCGACGCGGGCATTCCGTTCATCGTCTGCATCACCGAAGGCATCCCGGTGCTGGACATGGTGCGGGTGAAAGCGAAGCTCGCGAAATCAAAGTCCATTCTGCTCGGCCCGAACTGCCCCGGCATCCTGACGCCGAACGAGTGCAAGATCGGCATCATGCCGGGCCAGATTTTCAAGAAGGGGAGCGTCGGCGTTGTTTCGCGCTCCGGCACGCTGACCTACGAGGCGGTGTTCCAGACCACCAACGAAGGTCTCGGCCAGACCACGGCCGTCGGCATCGGCGGAGACCCTGTGAAGGGCATGGAATTTGTCGACGTGCTGGAGCGCTTCCTCGCTGACGATGAAACCAAGTCCATCGTCATGATCGGCGAAATCGGCGGCTCGGCTGAAGAAGACGCCGCTCAGTTCCTGGCGGACGAAAAGAAAAAAGGCCGCTGGAAACCGGTCGTTGGCTTCATCGCCGGCCGCACGGCACCTCCTGGACGCCGCATGGGCCACGCCGGCGCGATCATTTCGGGCGGCAAGGGCGATGCGGCCTCCAAGATCGCCGCGCTCGAAGCCGCCGGCATCAAAGTCGCGCCGCACCCAGCTGCCTTGGGCCGGACCATGACGGAACTGCTTAAGGGCTGAGCAAGGACTGCAGCGTAGGCCAGCCATGCAGTGCGCGAGCCTTCAAACCAGCCCCGACGCGCTTTAGAAACGCCCGCGCCGGGACCATATCTCGCGTGTCGCACCGGCGATCTCCCGAGAGGCCTTTTTCATGGCGGATGACGCCCGCAGCCTGCCCAATACCGCTCTTCTAGAAACGAGCTTTCTCTACGGCGCCAACGCCGGGTTCGTGGAGGAGATGCATGCGCGTTATCTCGACAATCCGAACGCGGTCGATGCGTCCTGGCGGGCGTTCTTTGCGTCGCTGAAGGACGACACGCAGACGGTGAAGGCCGCCGTCGCCGGCCCGTCCTGGTATCGCGCCGATCTCGCGCAGCCGCAGGTTACTGAAAATACCGCGCTGCTGGACGGCAACTGGCAAGGCCTGCAGGCGAAGATCGAACACAAGACGCGTGAGCGTCTGCCGGAAGCCTCCATCGCCGATGTGCAAGCGGCGGCTCGCGACTCCATCCGCGCGCTGATGATGATCCGAGGCTATCGCACGCGCGGCCACCTCGCTGCCGATCTCGACCCGCTCAAACTCGAACAGCGCTTGGCGCCGGAAGAGCTGGAGCCCGCGTCCTACGGCTTCGGCCCCGACGATCTCGACCGTCCGATTTTCATCGACGGTGTGCTCGGCCTGCAGTTCGCGACCGTGAACGGCATGCTGGAGATTCTCCGGCGTACTTACTGTGGGACGTTCGGCGTCGAGTTCATGCACATCACCGATCCAAGCGAGAAGCGCTGGATCCAGGAACGCATTGAAGGACCGGACAAAACCATCAGCTTCACGCCGGAAGGCAAACGCTCGATCCTGAAGAAGTTGATCGAGGGCGAAGCGTTCGAAAAGTTCGTGCACAAGCGCCACCCCGGCACCAAGCGCTTCGGCCTCGACGGCGGCGAAGCGATGATCCCGGCGATGGAGCAGATCATCAAGCGCGGCGGCGCCATGGGCGTCGAAGAAATCATTCTCGGCATGCCGCACCGCGGCCGCTTGAACGTGCTCGCTGCAGTGATGGGCAAGCCGTACCAAGCGATTTTCCACGAATTCCAAGGCGGATCATCGACGCCGGATGACGTGCTCGGCTCCGGCGACGTGAAGTATCACTTGGGCGCCTCAAGCGATCGCGAGTTCGACGGCAACAACGTCCACCTCTCGCTGACCGCCAATCCATCGCACCTCGAAATCGTCAATCCCGTCGTCCTCGGCAAAGCGCGCGCCAAGCAGGCGCAGCAATCGGTGTGGAACGAAGAAGGCGAGGCGCTGCTGAAGTTGCGCGCGCGCGTGATGCCGCTCTTGCTGCACGGCGATGCCGCGTTCGCAGGGCAGGGCGTGGTGGCCGAGTGCTTCGCGCTCTCCGGTCTGCGTGGCTATCGCACCGGCGGCACCATCCACTTCATCGTCAACAACCAGATCGGCTTCACCACCGCGCCGCACTATTCGCGCTCGTCGCCGTACCCGAGCGATGTTGCACTAATGGTGCAAGCGCCGATCTTCCACGTGAACGGCGACGATCCGGAAGCCGTCGTGTTCGCTGCGAAAGTCGCGACCGAATATCGCCAGACCTTCGGCAAAGACGTCGTCATCGACATGTTCTGCTATCGCCGCTTCGGTCACAACGAAGGCGACGATCCGACCATGACGCAGCCGATGATGTACGCGCGCGTCAAAGATCAGCCGACAACGCTGACGATTTACGCCGATCGCCTGGTGAAAGAGGGCATCGTCAGCCAAGCGGAAGTCGATGGTTGGAGCGAGGACTTCAACACTTTCCTCGATCACGAGTTCGACGCCGGCAAAACCTATCGCTCCAACAAAGCCGATTGGCTGGACGGCGTGTGGTCCGGTTTCGCGCTGCCGCAAGACGATGATCGCCGCGGCAAAACCGAAGTGCCAGAGGCGAAGCTGCGCGAAATCGGCACGCGTCTAACGGAAATTCCCGCCGGCTTCCCGATGCACAAAACCGTGCAGCGCGTGGTCGAAACGCGCCGCAAGGCCATCGACGAAGGCCGCAACATCGATTGGGCGCTCGCGGAGCATCTCGCGTTCGGCACGCTGCTCGATGAAGGTTTCCCAGTGCGCCTCTCGGGCCAAGACTCAGGCCGCGGTACCTTTAGCCAGCGTCACTCGCGCTTCGTCAGCCAAACCGATGAAGTCCGCTACACGCCGCTCAACAACATCCGTGCCGGTCAAGCGCATTTCGAGTGCATCGACTCACTTCTTTCCGAAGAAGCGGTGCTCGGCTTCGAGTACGGCTACACGCTCTCCGATCCGAAGACGCTGACGCTCTGGGAAGCGCAGTTCGGCGATTTCGTGAACGGCGCGCAGGTCGTCATTGATCAATTCATCTCATCCGGCGAACGCAAATGGCTGCGCATGTCCGGCCTCGTGATGCTGCTGCCGCACGGCTATGAAGGGCAGGGGCCGGAGCACAGCTCGGCGCGCATCGAACGCTTCCTGCAGCAATGCGCGGAAGACAATCTGCAGGTCGTGAATTGCACGACGCCCGCGAACTACTTCCACGCTCTGCGCCGCCAACTGCATCGCGACTTCCGCAAGCCGCTGATCGTGTTCACGCCGAAATCGCTTCTGCGTCACAAGAAATGCGTCTCGACGCTGGCGGATATGGCGGAAGGCTCATCCTTCCACCGCGTACTGTGGGACGATGCGCAAATCCGCAACGGCAACACCACGATCGAGCTCAAAGGCGACAGCGAAATCCGCCGCGTCGTGATCTGCTCGGGCAAGGTCTATTACGATCTGCTCGATGAGCGCGAGAAGCGCGGGTTGAACGACATCTATCTGCTACGTCTCGAGCAATTCTATCCGTGGCCGATGAAGTCGATGCTCGCCGAACTCGCGCGCTTCCCGAATGCGGAAGTCGTGTGGTGCCAGGAAGAGCCGAAGAACATGGGCGGCTACACGTTCGCCGAACCGTGGCTCGAACTCACCCTTGAGAAGCTCAACGTGAAGGCCAAACAAGCGCGCTACGCTGGCCGCCCGGCCAGCGCTTCCACGGCTGCGGGCCTCATGTCAAAGCACCTCAAAGAACTCGAAACGCTGCTTGAGGAGGCGCTGGGATGAGCAAGCTCAACGGGTCCTGCCATTGCGGCGCGGTGCGCTTTGAAGTCGAGGAGCCGACGCAGGTGCTCGACTGCAATTGCTCGCACTGCCGTCTCTATGGCTCGCTGGTTGCGTACTATCCGCAACGCGACGTGCGCTTCGAAGGCGCGCCTGACACTTTCATCTATCAATGGGGCGATCGCGACCTCGAATTCCATCATTGCCGCACTTGCGGATGCGCGACGCACACGACGCTGACCGGCGTCGCCGATGCGGCGAAGATCGCCGTCAACGCGCGCCTGATCCGCGGCCTCGATCCGAAACGCACGACGCTTGTTCAGAAAAACAACGGCAATGACGGCGTGTTCTGGACGCACACCGATCAACCCGTTCTGCCCAGTCACGATGAGCCAACCAGCTAAAAACGAAGTGATGTGAAATGACCGATATTGTTGTGCCAACCCTCGGCGAAAGCGTCACAGAAGCCACCGTCGCGAAATGGCTGAAGAAGGCCGGCGACGCCGTGCGCAAGGACGAAACGCTGGTGGAGTTGGAGACGGACAAGGTCTCCGTCGAAGTCTCCGCGCCGGAAGCGGGCACGCTCACCGATGTGGTCGCCGGCGAAGGCTCAACCGTCACTATCGGCGCATTGCTCGGCCGCCTCGGCGCCGCCGGCGCACAACCATCCGCGCCACAACCCGCCGCCGCGAAGCCCGCGCCGCAACCAGCAGCCGTGCCCGCCGCACCGCCAGCGCCGCCGCCGAAAACGAGCAACGGGGCAGGGAGCGCGCCGCCGTCGGTGCAACGCATCGCCGCCGAAAGCGGCGTCGACATGTCAGGCCAAAGCGGCTCCGGCAAAGATGGCCGCCTCACCAAGTCCGATGCGCTCGCCATCATCGAGCAACGCGCGCAAGCGCCCGCGCAACAACAAGCGCATCCGCCATTGCAAGCGCGCGTGATCAGCGATCGCGAAGAGCGCGTGCCGATGACGCGCCTCCGCCAAACCATCGCGCGCCGCCTCAAGGAAGCGCAAAACACCGCAGCGATGCTCACGACCACCAATGAAGCCGACATGTCGGCGATCATGGCGGCGCGCTCGCGCTACAAGGATAGCTTCGAGAAGAAGCACGGCGTGAAGCTCGGATTTATGTCCTTCTTCGTGAAGGCATGCATCGCCGCGCTGAAAGAAATCCCAAGCGTCAACGCCGAGATCGACGGCAACGACGTCATCTACAAGAATTACTATGACATCGGCATCGCCGTCGGCACCGATCGCGGCCTCGTCGTGCCGGTGGTGCGCGATGCGGATCACAAATCGATGGCCGAAGTCGAAAAGGAAATCGGCGAACTCGGATCGCGTGCGCGCGACGGCCATCTGAAACTGGAAGAGCTGCAAGGCGGCACGTTCACGATCACCAATGGCGGCGTGTACGGTTCATTGCTCTCAACGCCGATCTTGAACGCGCCGCAGTCTGGCATTCTCGGCATGCACAAGATCCAAGACCGTCCGGTGGTGATCGACAAGCAGATTGTCGTGCGGCCGATGATGTATCTGGCGCTCAGCTACGATCACCGTATCGTCGACGGCAAAGAAGCCGTCACGTTCTTGGTGCGCGTGAAGGAAGGCCTCGAAGACCCAGAGCGCATGCTGCTCGATCTCTAAGCGGCAGCCTTCTTCTCTTTGTGCAATACGACTAGCGCGAGTCCAATCGCGCTGACGGCGACGGGCGCAAGCACCGCGAGCATGCCCGGTATGAAGTCCGGAAAATTGTAAGACGGCGCGTACCACGCCAAGCCGGTCGCGATGCCCCATGCGCCGCAGAGCAAACGTAAGCCGCCGCTCATGGCGTTCAATGTGCGCCATGCGCCGAGGCCCAAAAGGATCGCGGCCATGATCGGTCCAACGGCGCCAAACTCAGTGTAGGCGCCGCGCAGAATGATCGACACCACGATCACGGCCGCTGCGCCGATCGCCATCCAGGCGCTGATCTTCGCCATATGAAATCTCCCGCCCGCGCTTTCGCGCGGACGGGAGACAAATGCCTTTAATTGTGCGGTGGCGCTACATGGCCACGTGCTGATCGAACCCGCCGCGAACCGGTGGCGCAGCTTTGGCGCGGCGATAGCGCGCTTCCAATTTGCGTTCGCGCTCTTCGGCTTTTTCCATCGCGGCAGCGTCGCGCGCGTTGGCTTCGCGGAGCGAGCTGGCGAGCCGGGCGAAATAAACACCGGCCGGCGCGAGGCCGTTGTCGTCAGCGATGCGGATCTTATTCACTTGCATGGCGGCCTCCTGTGCTCGCCCCACCGCACAGACAACGGCCGATATCCACGGAAGTTCGGGTTTCGGAGGCGGATCGTTGTGGATAGGTCGCACCCGAGACGACCCGTCTCGGGCGGGGGGCGAAATGGCTGACTCTGGCCTGGCCGCCGTATAAAGTGGGCCGGTCTCGCTCGGGGGAGCAGGCGAGGAGGGGACCCATGACGTTCATTTTGCGGTGGCCGGCAGCCCTAGTGGAGCTGGCCCTGGTGTTCCTGAGCGCCGCAGGCGCGCTCGCGGCCGCTGGCGCCATTACTGGCTATCACGTCGACGTCGCCACAGTTGAGCAAGCGCAAAATGCTGCCAACGCCGCGGGCGCAGGCCAGGCAAGCTGGATCGATGTCGGCCTTTGGGCCGGCGCCGCGTTGTTCTTCCTGATCTCCGCGATCCGGCTTCTCCGCCGCACGCAAGGTTTTTGGACTTGGCTGCTGGGCTTCGCGCTTTACGGCGGGCGTTGGGCTTATGCGCAACGCGGCGGCATCGAAGAGACGATCCGCAGTATCGATCCAAATGTTTATCGCGCACCGCAAGCGCTGTTGAATGATCTCGGCTCACCAGCTGCGCAAGTTGGCTTGCTGGCGATCGTGCTCGTTGTTGGGCTTCTTGTGTTTATCGTCGACGCCGCTGACCGCGCGCACTGGGATCGCCAGGCCGGTTGATCTAGATATCGCTCCGCTACGAGGAGGCGTCTCGTGAAGTTTCTCACGCGGCTTGCTGCTGCGCTCGCCACCGCTGGCGCGCTTGCGCAAGTGTACGGCCTGCATCCGCTGTGGTGGTTGGCGTGGATTGCGCCGATCCCGTTGCTGATCGCGGCGATGGGCGCGCACCGGCGCACCGCGTTTCTGCTGGGCGCCATTGCGGGCGCACTTTCGATTGGCGGGCTGTTTTCATATCTGCTGCCCCTTGTTGGGCCCGCGATCATCGCGGCGTACGGTGCGGAACAGGCGCTCATCTGGGGCTTGATCGCGCTCGTGGCGCGCTTGTCGGCGCAGCGCTTGCTCTCGTTACCGGCGGCGCTCGCGTCCGCGGCATTGCTGGCCGCGGTCGAAACGCTCAACGGACAATTCGCCCCGAACGGCTCTTTTGGCTCGCTGGCGTACAGCCAACTTGAGTTCTTGCCCGTTGTGCAAAGCGCGTCCATTGGCGGTGCGCCGGCGGTGACGTTCCTTGTTCTACTATTTGCCTCCGGCGTGGCGTTGGCGCTGTGGAAGCGACGTCTGCGCACCGCCGTGCTGCCGCTGTTGATCGTTGGCGCCTGCTTGGTGTGGGGCTTCCAGCAGATTCCAGCCGTGGCTCCCCCCGCAGTGAATGCGCGCGCCGATGCGCTGCCGGTCGCACTCATCGCCGACGATCGCTTCGACGGCGTGCCCAGCGATTGGCGTCCGGTGTGGGATGCATACGAAGCCGACATCGCGCGCGCTGCGCAGGCGGGGCAGCGCATCATCGTGCTGCCGGAGAAGGTCGCGCAGCTCGCGGCAGCGGAAAGCGAAGGTGCGCTCGCGCGCTTTGCGGACATCGCGCGCGCGCATGATGTGATGATCGTGCTCGGTGTCGACGCAGCCGTGGGCGACCGCCGCTTCAATCGCGCTTATGTGTTCCGCCCTGACGCTGAAACGCTGACCTACGATAAGCGCCACATGATCCCCGGCCTGGAATCCGAGTTCGCGCCCGGCCGCGGCTCGCTGAGCTTTGAGCAGGGGGCCACACGCTTCGGCGTCGCCATCTGCAAGGACATGGATTTCCCGGCGCTCGGTCGCGATTATCCCGGGGTTCGCGTGATGCTGGTTCCGGCTTGGGACTTTGGCGTCGATGGCTACCTGCACAGCCGCATGGCCATGCTGCGCGGTGTAGAGAATGGCTACACGATCGTACGCAGCGCACGAAACGGCCTGCTGACCGTCTCGGATCGCTACGGACGCGTCATTGCGCAACACGCTAGCGGCAATCCCGGCGTCCTCACGGCGTACGCGCCCCTCGGCGCACCGGGACCGACACTCTACGAACGTATCGGCGACAGTTTCGGCTGGGCCATGTGCGGACTAGCGCTCTTGCTGATGGCGCTTTCGATCGTCGCGCGCCGCGCCGCACCAGCCGCAGAGGAGACGCCCGCAAACGCCGATTGATCCGCGGTCCGCGCATCCCTAGGTTCGCGCCAAATCCAACGCGCTTTGCGGAGCATCCATGTACGATCTCGTCATCATCGGCGGCGGCCCCGGCGGCTACAATTGCGCGATCCGCGCCGGTCAGCTCGGTCTGAAAACGGCGATCATCGAAAGCCGCGGCAAGCTCGGCGGCACGTGCCTCAACGTCGGCTGCATCCCGTCCAAAGCGCTGCTGCACGCGAGCGACTATTACGAAGCCGCACGCAAGACGTTCCCGAGCATGGGCGTGAAGATCGAAGGTCTGTCGCTCGATCTGCCGCAGATGATGAAACAGAAGGAAGACGCCGTCGACGGCCTTACCAAGGGCGTCGAATTCCTGATGAAGAAAAACAAGGTCGATTACGTCAAAGCTTTCGGTCGCATCGCCGGCAAGGGCCGCGTCGAAGTCACGGGTGCCGACGGCGCAAAGCAAACGCTCGAAACCAAGAACATTGTGATTGCAACGGGCTCCGTGCCGACGCCGCTGCCGGGCATCGACATCGACGAAGAGCGCATCGTCTCCTCGACCGGCGCGCTGTCGCTCAAGCAATTGCCAGGCAAGCTCATCGTCGTCGGCGCCGGTGTGATCGGCCTTGAACTTGGCAGTGTGTGGCGCCGCCTCGGCGCCGACGTCACCGTTGTTGAGTTCCTCGATAAGATCACGCCGACCGTCGACACCGAACTTTCGACCGCCTTCCAGCGCGCGCTGAAGAAGCAGAGCATGAAGTTCGAACTCGGCCACAAAGTCACGGCCGTCGAGAAACTCCGCAGCGGTTTGGAAGTCACCATCGAGCCGGCCAAGGGCGGCGCCGCGAAAACGTTGGAAGCCGACGTCGTGCTCGTCGCCATCGGCCGCAAGCCGTTCACTGATGGCCTCGGTCTCGAAACCGTTGGCGTCGCTGTCGATCAGCGCGGCTACATCCAGAATGACGGGCATCTCAAAACCAATGTCGACGGCGTCTACGTCATCGGCGATTGCACCACCGGCTTGATGCTGGCGCACAAGGCCGAGGAAGAAGGCATCGCCGTCGCGCAAATGATTGCCGGCCAATGGGGCCACGTGAATTACGACATCATTCCCAACGTGATTTACACCGATCCGGAAATCGCCACGGTCGGCCGCACCGAAGAAGAACTGAAGGCGGCGGGGATCGAGTACAAAGTCGGCAAGTTCCCGATGATCGCCAACTCACGCGCGCGCACCAATCACCAAACCGAAGGCATGGTGAAGGTGCTCGAAGACACCGCGACGAAGAAGGTTGTCGGCGTGCACATGCTGGGCACGGGCGTCGGCGAGATGATCGGCGAATGCTGCGTCGCCATGGAATTCGGCGCCAGCGCCGAAGACATAGCCCGCACCTGTCACGCACATCCGACCATGAGTGAAGCCATCCGCGAAGCCGCAAAGGGCGTCGACGGCTGGTTGATGCAGGCGTGAGCGAGATTGATCCTGAGACGCGATTGCGCGGACTCCAGGGTGTCGCGGCTCAAATGCCCGGAGGCTCGGAAATTACTGTTTCTCTGGTCTGGGAGAACGAGCACGGACAGGCGGGCATTGTGAGCGGACCTAAGGACGCAAAGATATTCCTATTTTCGGCCGAACAAGCTCTTGAGTCGAATGCGCAGGCTGTCGATCTGCTTCGCCAGATACTGAATGACGAGGTTGCCTGCGTCCGCGCATACGCGAAGGAATGCTTGGTTTATTGCGGATTGGCTCCTACGAGCGATCCGAGCGCCGCTTTCAACCACCTTTCGCCTAGCGGCAGTCGAAGTAAGAACATGCCTGATATCGACTACGTGAACGTCGAGACGTGGTCACGCGGCTCGTTGGAGGATTGATGACTGACGCTCTTTCACTCCGCGCGCTGACGAAGAAATTCGGCGACAAGGTTGCGGTCAACGCGATCGATTTGAACATTCGCGCAGGCGAGCTTTACGCGCTGCTCGGTCCGAACGGGGCGGGCAAGACGACGACGCTGCGCATGGTCGCTGGTCTGTTGAAGCCCGATTCCGGCAACATCAGTGTCTTCGGCACCGATGCGCTCGCCGATCCGCGTGGCGCCAAGCAGAAGATTGCCTGGCTGCCCGACGAGCCGATGCTCTACGACAAGCTGACAGCGTGGGAGTATCTCGAATTCGTCGCCGGCCTGTGGGGCGTCGATACGAAAACCGCCGCGCCGCGCGCCGAGGAGTTGCTGAAGTTTCTCGACCTCTGGGACAATCGCAACGAGCGCACCGAAGGCTTTTCGCGCGGCATGAAGCAGAAAACCGCGCTCGCCGGCGCGCTGATCCACGATCCGCAATTGCTGATGCTGGACGAGCCGCTCACCGGTCTCGACGCGGCCATCGCGCGGCAAGTGAAGGATCTGCTGCAAAAGCGCGCCGATTCCGGCAGCACAGTCATTCTCACCACCCATATTCTCGACGTCGCCGAGCGCGTCGCCGACCGCATCGGCATCATTCAAGGCGGGCGTTTGCTCGCGGAAGGCACGCTGGACGAACTGCGCGGCAGGGCAGGCGGCGCCGCTGCATCGCTGGAAGATGTCTATCTCCAACTCGTCGGCGCGGCCGCGGCTGCGCCTGAAAGCGGAGCGGCCTGATGTTCGGGCCCGGCGGCATTCTCTTTCTGCTTAGCCATGAGTTGCTGCTGAGCTGGCGCAACTTCCGCGCCACCGGCAAAGGTCGCACAATCCGGCGCATCATTTTCTACGGCGTGATGATCGCGCTGCTGGGCTTCGGTGGATACTGGGCCGCGCGTCTTCTCTCCGAGGTTCGTCCCGAACCGACGCCGCTGTTGCTCGGAGGCGTCAGCGTCGCGTTCGCTGTATTGCTGACACTGATGCTGTCGCAGTCGCTGCTGTTGATCACCGAAACGCTCTACCAGCGCGGCGATCTCGATCTCTTGCTCTCGTCGCCGATCTCACCATGGCGCGTGATCATCGTGCGCATGAGCGCGATCGCCATCAATGTCGGGCTCTTCTATTTGATCTTGACCGGCGCGGTGTTCGTTTGGCTGCCCGTGTTTGGCGGGTGGGCGTGGATGAGCTTCGCACCGAGCGTGCTGATGCTCACGTTTTTCGCCGTGGCGCTGGGTCTTGTCGTCGCAAGGCTCTTATTCGCAACCATCGGCCCGAAAAACACGCGCGTGGCCGCGCAAGTGCTGGGCAGCATTATCGGCGCGGCGTTCTTCATCGCCACGCAGGTGCCGCGGCTGTTCGAGGACGAGTCCCGCGCGCAAGCGTTCCAGCAACTGTATATGCGGCTTGCACCGGTCCTCGGTGATCCGGCCGCCGCGTGGTCGCTGCCGGCGCGCGCGGCGGTGGGCGTCGGCAACGACTTCTGGATTTGGACTGCGATCGCGCTCGGCGCGTATGTCGTCGCAGTCTGGTGGTATGCGGCCGGGTTCGCGCGCGACGCGGCGGCGATCTCCGGCCTGGGCTCACGCAAGCGCCGCAAGGTTGGCGGCGTGCGCGCCATGCGCGGCGGTGTGAACGCTACCTTGGTGCGTAAGGAATGGCGTTTGCTGTTGCGCGATCCGCTGTTGCTTTCGCAGATCCTCCTGCAGCTCCTCTATCTCGCACCATTCTTCGCCGTATTCGCGACGCGTCTCGGGCGCGACGAGGGCATCACGCGGTTTGACGCGGGTGGGTTCGCCTCTGGCTTCGTGATCCTGGTGACATCGCTCGCGGCGAGCCTCGCATGGCTGTGCGTGTCCGCCGAAGACGCGCCCGACCTCATCGCCAGCGCACCGGTGCCGCGCGATCAGATGGACAACGCCAAGGCGTTCGCGGCCGCGGCCCCCGCCGCCGCGTTGCTGATCCCGCCGGTGATCGGTGCGGCGATCGTGGTGTCGCCGATTGCCGCCTTATGGCTGTTGATCGGCGGTAGCGCGGCGATCATCTCCACGTGCCTCATCGCCATTTGGTATCAGGCGCCCGGCAACCGCAAAGAATTCCGCCGCCGCACGCGCGGCTCGCTGTTGCTCAATCTTGGCCGCGTCCTCGTCTCCTTCGCGTGGATCGGCGCGACCGGACTCGCCGTCGGCGGTCTCGAAGTCTTTGCGATTATCCCTGCGTTCATTGCGCTTGGACTTTTGCTTGCCATGCACGAGAGCCGGCCCAAAACGCTTGAAGCGAAGCAGACCGGCTCGGCCTGATACCGGCTCGGCTTGTGGACATTTCCTAATCCTCACTTTTCGTGACGGCCATGTTCGGTTTTCTTGTCGGTCTGCGACCGAGGGGAGACGGGATGCTCGTACTGACTGCAAAGCGCTTGGCGCTGCTGGCGCTTGATCGCGATTTGGCCGCGCTGCAAGCCGGCAGCCGCACGACCTTCTTCAACGCCATCGCGGTGACGCATGAGCCGATGTGGCCGCCGGCGCCGTTTGAGACGGCGGCTTTCGAGTGGGCGCACAAGCATTTGCAGCACGATGCGGACGGCGAGGGCTGGTACGGCTGGGTGTTGCTCGCCAATGAAGGCGAACGCACGCCGCCGCGTTTGGTGGGCATCGCCGCTTTGATCGGGCGGCCGGATGAGGACGGCGACGTTGAAGTTGCGTTTGGTTTGCTCCCGGAGTTTCGCGGCAAAGGTTATGGCGGCGAAGCGGTGCGGGCGCTCTCGGCGTGGGCGTTCGAGAACGGCGCAACACGCGTGATCGCGCACTTGGATGCCGAGGATACGCACGCTGCAAGTACGCTGGCCCGCAATGGCTTCGCTGACACCAAACAACCACCGTATCCGGGCGTGGCGCGGTGGGCGTTGAGTGCAGCGGCGTAATTATTCCGCGGCGCTCAGCAGCGCTTGAATGCGATTGAGATAGCCGATCCAGGCATTGCGGCCGCTTTTGGTGAGATGCACCAGGGTGAGCGGTTTCTTGTCTTGGAATTTTTTCTCGATTTTCACGTAGCCGGCTTCTTCGAGCTTAGAGAGATGCGTGGAGAGATTGCCGTCGGTGGCGTTTACCTTGGCTTTGAGCTCGCCGAACGAAGCAGGGGAGACGGTGGAGAGATAGGCCATCACCCCAAGCCGCAAGCGCCCGTGAATGACGTCGTCGATTTCGGTGTGATCGAAGCGCGACATCGGCTCACACCACGGTCGAGGGTTCGGCG
>Ga0209023_10004290_pt1 | contig 16323 bp, 8 predicted proteins | sample LakOneMetagenome_FD_187468 | JGI IMG/M metagenome (GOLD analysis project Ga0209023, IMG submission 187468) | Freshwater and sediment microbial communities from Lake Erie, Canada (SPAdes) (version 2) | ecosystem: Environmental > Aquatic > Freshwater > Lentic | place: Lake Erie, Canada | collected... | reverse complement strand
CGAGGACATGCACCTGCGCTATCCGGAAGGCATCCGCTCCACGGTGGACGCCGACCTCTCGGTGCGCGGCAGCCTGCAGGCACCAACGCTCGGCGGCGTGGTGCGCGTCAAGCAGGCGACGTGGACCAGACGTCTCGACCCGAGTGGCGGCATCCTGGAATTCGGCTCCGGTCGACCCGCGTCGCTCGACGTCGCGCCGACGCCGGCGTCCACACCGATTCCACTCCGCTTCGACCTCGAGGTCGTTGTCCCGTCGACGCTGCGGGTTGAGAACAATCTGGCGCGTCTGGTTGCGAGCGCCGACCTTCAGCTGCGCGGCACCTACGATCGGCCCGTGTTGTTTGGTCGCGCCGAGGTCGATCGCGGCGAAGTGACGTTCGAAGGCCGCCGCTACCTCGTGACACGCGGCAACATCGACTTCACCAATCCGACGCGCATCGAACCCTTCTTCGACGTCGAAGCACAGACGCGCGTCCGCATTCCCGGCCAGACCTATCAGGTGATTGTGCGCGCCGTCGGCACACTCGACCGACTGCAGCCCGAGCTCAGCTCGGATCCGCCGTTGCCGGCTGCCGACGTGCTCGCGCTGCTCTTCAGCGACGTCAGGCGAACGCAGGGGCCGGGCGACGCCGAACTGCGCGCGCTGCAAAACCCCAACGAGCGACAGCGCGACATCCTCACGACCCGCGCGACGCAGCTACTGGCGAATCCGGTGGCCTCGGAAGTGGGCCGCGTGGTGGAGCAGACCTTTGGCGTCGACACGTTCCAGGTGACGCCGTCGCTCATCGATCCGTACAACCAGTCCACGGGCCGCGTGAACCCATCGGCCCGCGTGACGATTGGCAAGCGCATTTCCGATCGCGTGTATCTGACGTTCTCTCGCAGTCTGGCCAGCTCGCTGAACGACCAGATCCTGTTGCTCGAGTACGACGAGAGCGATCGGCTGTCATGGATCGTGTCGCGCAACGAAGACTCGACCTACGCCATCGAAGTGCGTGTGAGGCACGCGTTCTGATGAAAGCCCTGCGCGCCGTGCTGGCGCTGGCGTTCGTGTTGGTGGCCGCGCTCGCGCACGCCGATGTCGACACTTTCCTCGGACGCCCTGTCACCGCCGTGTCGATTCAGTCAGAGGGGCGGACGCTGGTGGATGCGCGACTGTCGTCGCTCATTGCCACCGAGCCAGGACGGCCGCTGCGCATGCGCGATGTGCGTGAGTCGGTGACGCATCTTTTCAGCCTGGCTGTGTACGAAGACGTGCGCGTGCACGCTGCCGAATCTGGTGCGGGGGTGGCGCTCGTGTACGAGCTCGTGCCGCTGCACCCCGTCGAAGACTTCGAGTTCACCGGCGGCGGCGACGGCATCGACATCGGCCGCCTGCACCAGGACCTGCTCGAGCGCTTCGGGCGTTCACCGCGGGTCACACGTGCGCCGGAAATGGCCGGGGCCGTGGAGCAGACGCTGCGCGATGTCGGCTACCTGCGGGCACGCGTCACCTCACGTGCGCGGGTGCAGCACGCGCCCGAAAGAACGACGCTGGTGTTTGCCATGGAACCTGGCGCTCGCGCGGCCATCAAGGCGGTGTCAGTCGACGGCGATGCCGGCATTACCCCGGCGCAGTTGCTCTCGCGGCTCGAACTCAAAGCCGGCGAGCCATTCGAACGCGCTCGACTGAACCAGCGTATCGAGTCGTATCTCGCGGATCGTCGACGCGCACGCCACTACCAGGCAACCCTGGCGGTGCTTCCGACGATGAGCGATGAGGACCGGTCGGTGAGCGTGCGGCTTGTCGCCAACCAGGGACCACTGGTTCGCGTGGAGTTCACCGGCGACGCAATCCCCGGAGATCGCCGCGACGACCTCGTGCCGGTGGCGCGCGAGGGTTCGGTCGACGAAGACCTCCTCGAAGACTCGGCGAACCGCATCGTCGACTTCTTCCGCGTGCAGGGCTACCGCGACGCCGAAGCCACTTTCAGTCGTGCAAACACCGAGACCGAACTGCTCATCACGTTTGCCGTGCATCGTGGCAGTCAATACCGCGTCGACTCGGTCGCCGTCACAGGCAACTCGGCGATTTCCGCGGACGCCGTTCAGGCGCTGATGCGCGTCAAGGCCACGCAGCCGTTTTCGGCCGCGGCGCTCAACGGCGATATGACGCGAATCGAGGAGGCCTATCGGCGTCTCGGCTACGCGTCGGCGAAAGCCGAACCCGCATTCGACCAGAAGTCAGGTGGGGCTGACGGACTCGTCCCGGTGGCTGTGCGGGTGGTGGTAACCGAGAACACGCAGACGACCGTCAACTCGGTGAGCCTCACCGGTAACACGGCCGTGGCCGAAGCCGAGTTGCGAACCGTTGTCAGCCTGGCGCCCGGACAACCCTATTCGGCGGCTGCCGTCGCGTTGGACCGCGACGCCATCGAGCTGCGCTACGCGAACCTCGGATTCCAGAACGTGTCGGTCGAGAGTCGGCCAGGGCTCAGCCCAGACAGCCGGGCGGCCGATCTTACGTTCGTGATCCGCGAAGGACCGCGCGTCTTCGTCGACCGCGTGCTCATCGTTGGCAATGAACGGACACGCACGGAGACCATCGAGAATGCGCTGCGCTTCAAGAGCGGCGATCCCCTTGGCCTGGAGGCCGTGAGCGAGAGCCAGCGACGGCTCGTGGCGATGGGGCTGTTCCGACGTGTGCGGATCTCGCAACTCGGTCGTGGCGACGATACACGGCGCGATGTGCTGGTGACGGTCGAAGAAGCGCCGTTGACCACGGTCGGATACGGCGGCGGCTTCGAGGTGCGCTCGCGCGTCGTGCGTCTGGCCGACGACCCGTCAGTGGTGTCCGAGAAGCTCGAGTTCGCACCGCGTGCGTCGTTTGAAATCGGACGTCGCAACCTGTTCGGCACCGACCGTTCGGTGAACCTCTTTACCAGCGCGAGTCTGCATCCGAGCGATTCGCCGGTGTTCGACAAGCAGGCACCGTCCTCTTCGACGTCAGGTGGATACGGGTTTCCCGAGTACCGCGTGCTCGGGCAGTTCCGCGAGCCTCGCGTGCTCGGCTCGCGAGCCGACTTCCGCGTGACTGGCACGTTCGAACAACAGATTCGTTCCAGCTTCGACTTCTCGCGGCGGAGCGCGTCGGCCGAACTGGCGCTGCGGCTCCCGGCGAAGTTGAGTGCCAGCGGCGGCTATCAGATTCAGCGCACCCGCGTCTTCAACCAGAACATCGAACCTGACTCACAGCTCGACATCGATCGACTGTTTCCCAAGGTCAGGATCTCGTCGTTTCTCGCGTCTATCATCCGCGACACGCGCAACGACGCCGTCGACCCGACGGGCGGGCAGTACTTCAGCGCGAACGGACAGCTCGCGGGCCGAGCCATCGGCTCGGAAGTCGGCTTTGCGAAGTCGTTCTTCACGGCGCAGGCGTTTCGCACCGTGTCGCGTGCGCACCGCACCGTTGTCGCGATGAGCGCCAGGCTTGGCGCAGCCGCCGGTTTTCCCAACGCGTCAGGCTCGCGTGAACTGCCGGCGAGCGAACGTTTCTTTGCCGGCGGCGACACCACCGCTCGCGGGTTCTCGCTCGATCGACTCGGCGTGCGTCACGTTCCCGCCGCGGCGTCCGACACGCTCGACGAGGCCGGATTCCCGCTGGGCGGAAACGCGCTGGTCATCTTCAACGGCGAGTTGCGCGTGCCGGTCACCAGCGCGACGCGCGTCGTCGGTTTCGCCGACGTTGGGAACGTGTTCAAGAGCATGTCAGAGATCAACGTCCGCGATGTTCGTCCATCACTGGGCGTCGGCTTCAGGTACAAGTCTCCGGTCGGACCTCTCCGTTTCGATCTCGGGTTCAAGGTGCCGAAGCGCGCGGGTGAGTCGCGGCAGGAATGGTTCATCACCTTCGGAGAAGCGTTCTGATGAATCACCGGTCTGTGGACATCGCCTTGGGATGTGCCCTCGCACGACGCTCATCGTCTGAGCAGTCAACCGGGGATGTGCGGCGTTGCAGCCGTGCTGTCGTGCGTCGCCTGCGCACATGCATGGCTGTTGGACTCCTCCTCCTGGCCTGTGCAGGCGTGGCGCGTCCGGCCGCAGCGGCGGACGAGGTCATCGACCGTGTGCTCGCGGTGGTCAGCGGCGATGTCATCACCCTCAGTGACGTGCGTGCCGCGCTGGCGCTCGGGCGTGTGCAGGTGGGGAATGCCGCCGATCCCGTGCGCGTCGTGTTGTCGCAACTGGTCGACCGCGCGTTGCTGCTGGCGGAAGTGAACCGCTTCGCTCCGCCCGAGCCGTCGCCGCTCGCTATCGATGCCGCGCTCGAGTCGGTCGTCGCCCGGTTCGCCTCTCCCGAGGCCTTCGATGCGACGCTCGAGCGGCTGGGCGTAGACCGGGCATTCGTCCGTGACCTGCTGCGAGAGGACCTGCGCATTCGCGCCTATCTCGACCAGCGCTTCACGGCACAAACCGTCGACGAGCAGCGCACGCTCGTGGACGCCTGGATCGATGGGCTGCGCCGACGGGCTGACATCATCGACCAGTACAGCGATGTGACGCCCGCCCCGTCCAGACCGTAGACGAACGAGGTCAGGCCAGTCTTCGTGCGGGCTGAGGTGTGTGCCGGCCTTGCGGCCTGACGTGCCCTAGCGGCTGAACGTCAGGTACTGAAGGATCTGGACCAGGTTGAAGCCGGCGTGGCTCACGACGGGCGCCACAATCGACCGCCGCTTCAGGTAGACCGCACCCCAGAACGCCCCGAGCGCTGCCGTCGCCACCGCGGCATCCGCTCCCTGGATGAAGTGCCCGGCGCCAAACGCCAGGCTCGTCAGCACCAGACCCAGTCGTGCGCCGCCGAGCCACTGCTCGAAGCGACGGAGCAGGAAGGCGCGCTGCACTTCCTCTCTGATTCCCCCCGCCACAATCAGCACGAGCGCAAACAACGCCGCCTGCGCCGGTGAGTTGACCAGGTCTTCCAGAGGATTGCGCGGCACGGTGTGCAGCCACGGCGCGAAGGTCTGGGCGGCGAGCATCACGCCGATGGCGACCGCAAACGCCACGAAGAGCAGCGGAATGCCGGCTCGCGCTTCAGCCAGCACCGGGCGGCCTCCGAACAGCATCGCGCGCGGGTCTTCACCGTGTGCTTTGAGAAACAGCAGAACGAGTGCAAGCAGCAGTAGCGTGTCTGTGAAGGACAGCACCGCGACGTAGGTGAGGTTCAGCGAACCGTTCACCAGCGGCCTGAAGCCGAAGAACGCGAAGGTGGCGGCCAGCGCCAGCTGGGTGGGGAAGTCGGAGCAGAGCAGCACTTCGAGCACAGCCACGAAACGCTCGGCACCTGTCGGCAGAGGTTCAGTCGGACTCTCCGGGACGGGCGTCTGGTCGAGGTCGTGTGTGTCGTCGTCGGGGTCGGATGACATCAGCGCAAAGCCTACCGCAGGCTGTACAGAGTACCGCGGCGTCGAAAGGCCTAGACTCGCGGAAATGGCGATTTGTCACACAAAACCGGGTGGCAAATTCCAGCACAACAATTGCAGTAGGTCCTGTATCATGGCCATCCTTCTGTTGAGGTGTCGATGCGGTCAGAGACAGTAGAGTTTTTCAGTTCAACAACTTACAGGGAAGAGGCAGAGCTTGCGCCAAGTAAACTCCGCGCTCACAATGTAAAAATGACACTGCTCGACGAGACTACCGTCACCGCGAATGCGGTTGCAGAACGGGTGCTGATCGTCGAGGACGACACGTCTGCGCGTGTCGGTCTTGAACAGCTTGTCCGAAGCTGGGGATTCCTCGCGGAATCTGCCGGCGACGGCGAGGAAGCACTCGAAAAGATCACCTCGTTCCGTCCGGCCATCGTCATCACCGATCTCGTGATGCCGCGGCTCGACGGCCTGGGGCTATTGCGCGCGCTGCAGAAGCAGGGCGCTGACGTCACCACGCTGTTGCTCACCGCACAAGGTACGGTGGACACAGCGGTCGAGGCGATGAAGGAAGGCGCCTACGACTACCTCACCAAGCCGGTGGACCTCCAGCGGCTGAAAATTCTGCTCGACAAGATCGTCGAGCGTCTCGAGACCTTGCGTGAGGTGAAGGCGCTGCGCCGTCAGCTGCGCGAGCACGGGACGTTTGGCACCATGATCGGCAACAGCCCCGAGATGCGGAAGATCTACTCCGTCGTCGAACAGGCCGCGCCGACCAGCGCGTCGGTGCTCATCACGGGTGAGTCGGGCACGGGCAAGGAACTGGTCGCGCAGACCATTCACCAGTTGAGCCCGCGTGCGGCGTATCCGTTTGTGGCCATCAACTGCGCGGCCATTCCAGAGACCCTGCTCGAAAGCGAGATCTTCGGTCACGAGAAGGGTGCGTTCACGGGCGCATCCGAACGCCGCCAGGGTTGCTTCGAGCTCGCGGACCGCGGCACGCTGTTCCTCGACGAGATCGGCGAGATGACGCCGGCGACGCAGGTGAAGCTGCTGCGCGTGTTGCAGGAGCGCCGCTTCCGCCGGCTGGGCGGTCGCCAGGAACAGTCTGTCGACGTGCGTGTCATTGCTGCCACCAACATCGACCCGGTCGACGCGGTGGCCAAGGGCAAGCTTCGCGAAGATCTCTATTACCGCCTCAATGTGTTCGCACTCACCCTGCCGCCGCTGCGCGATCGCAAGGGTGATATGCCGCTGCTCATTCAGGCGTTCATCACCGAGTTCAACGCCAGGAATCAGAAATCGATCGCTGGCGTCGACAACGCGACCATGCGGGTGCTCGAGCAGTACAACTTCCCGGGCAACGTCCGCGAACTGCGCAACGTCATCGAGCGCGCCACGATTCTTGCGCCCGGTCCGTTCGTCGAGCTGAAGCATCTTCCGCCGACGCTGCTCAACGAGCCGGCGCCGCAGCAGGCGCCGCAGATGGCACTGGCGCCCGGCACGACGGTGGAAGAAGCCGAGCGTCGGTTGATCATGATGACCCTCGAACACACGCGCGACAACAAGACGCGCGCGGCAGAGATCCTGGGCATCAGCCTCAAGACGCTGCACAACAAGTTGAACAAGTTGCGGCTGCGTCCCAAGCGTTCAGACGGATAAGCCTCTCTTCGACGCTCTCTCTGCCGCGGTCCGCTTCGCCGGTTCCGCGGTGCGCTCGCCCGGCGCGCGACGTGACACGTCGTGCGGCGTGCGGGCGAGATTCGGTGCAGGTCTGTCGCCGCTTCACGCACGTCAACTCAGTTCGCGTATGACAGCGCTGTGTTGCGCCCTCGTTGCGCCCGTGTATCGGCGGTCACTGCCGGTGCGGACGGCGAGCGGACCGTGGACGTGAGACGCGACTCGTCACACGGCGGTGGCGTGATCGGTATTGGGTTCGGCAGGCTTCACCGGTAGGATTCCCTCATGCGTCTCGGCATCAAAGGCAAGCAGGTCCTCGGCGTCACGATGATCGTGGGCGCCGTGGTTGTGATGCTGAGCGTGATCGGCCTCGCTCGACTTGCGGAGGTCAGTCTCGACGAAAGTCACGCCCGCGCCGAACTGCTGGGAAACGCAATCATCCATCGCGCCCACGAAGTGGACGTTGGCACCGGCGACCCGTTCCAGTCGCTCCGCGCTGATCCGGGTCTCCGTTCGATTCTCGAAGCCAGTCTGTACGGGAACGACGTCACGTTTGCCGCCATTGTGGACGGCAGTGGTGTGTCGGTCATGTCGGCGGATCCGTCGCAGGAGCAGCAGCCTATCCAGGCCGCGGCCGACCTCGATGAACTGCTGGCGCGATCGTCGTTCAGCAAGCTCACCGCCATCTATCGCGACCAGGGCAGAAATCTCGACTACTCGACGCCTCTACTGCTTGGCGATCGGCCGATTGGCGCGGTTCGCATCGGCGTCTCTACACTGCTGATTCGCCGCGACTTGAATCGCTCGCTCGGACCCGCGGCAATCACGGCGTTTGGCGCCCTTGGCGTCGCCGTGTTTGGCGCGACCATCCTCGCGCAGTTGCTGCTGCGTCCCATTCACGTCATCCGCAGCGGGTTGACGCGGCTCGGCAAGGGCGAGAAGGATGTGCGGCTCGACCTCGGGCAGGCCGACGAGTTCGGTGAACTGGGGACGTTCTTCAACACGGCCAGCGCCCAGATTGCCGCGGACCGTTCGCAGATGGCGGGACACGTTGCCAACCTCGAGTCCGCGGTCCAGCAACTGGAGGATGCGGTTGGGATCGTCGGTCCCGACGGTCGGCTCCTGTTCGCCAATCCGGAGTTCCGTGCCCTGGCGCCTGCCGCAGGCGTTGGCGCGCTGCTGTCCGAACTCCTGCCCGCGCAGCATCCGCTCCGCCTCATTGCCGAAGATGCGCTGAGCACCCGTCAATCGCGCGGCCCCACCGCGGCCACCTTCGCCATGGCGACGGGCGAGAAGAGCGAACGTCTGCTCATCGCCAACCCGGTGAACGACGCCAAGGGCGGGCTGGTCGGCGTGATGGTGGTGGCGCGAAACCTCGAGTACCTCAGCGAAGTGCAGTCCACCCTTCGCTATTCACGCAAGCTCGCGGCACTCGGCCGGCTGTCGCAGGGCGTCGCGCACGAGGTGAAGAACCCGCTCAACGCGATGATGATTCACCTCGAGTTGCTGCGGCAGTATGTCGCGCCGTCGGCGCTGGCGTCGGCGCGCGGCACGGGCGGCAAACCGCTCGGCATCTCCGCCGTCGATGCAGGTCCACCGCCGCAGGCGCTCGAGCACATCGACGTCATCGCTCGCGAAATTCGGCGACTCGACGATGTAGTGCAGGGGTTCCTGAAGTTCTCGAGGCCGGAAGATCTCAAGCTGCAGCCGGTGAACATCGCCGACCTTCTCGCCGAGGTCGTGCCTATCGTCAAACCGGAAGCCGACCAGCGTCGCGTACACATCGCCGTAGAGGCCCACGGCTCGCCTGAGGTGAACGGCGATCCGACGATGTTGCGCCAGGCCATCCTGAACCTGGCGCTGAATGCCTGTCAGGCCATGCCCGACGGTGGTTCGATCACCATCGGCTGCGAAGCCGTGCGGGGACGCCGCGTGAAGGTGACGGTGGCCGACACGGGCGTAGGCATCAAGCCGGAGTATCTGCAGCGGATCTTCGATCTGTACTTCACGACCAAGGAGCGCGGCAGCGGCATCGGCCTGTCGATGGTTTATCGTACCGTCCAGATGCACGATGGTGAGATTGAAGTACAGTCGACCCCAGGCAAGGGGACGACGTTTACCATCCTCTTGCCGCAGGCCTGACCCGATGCGCATATCCACGCAGCTGAACTCACACACAGTGCGAAGCCTTGACCGCGTTCACGCTGGACGCGTGCGCGTCGTCGGCTCGAGCACCTGCCGCAGCTGGGTTCGCCTGGGCCTTGCCGTCCTGCTCGGAGCCGTCACGGCAGCATGCGCACACACACAGGCTAAGACCATCCTCGAGATGCCGCCGCTCGACATGCCGTCTGCGCCGCCGCGTATCGTCGAAACCCCCGAACCGCCGCCTCCCGCGGTGATTGCGTTGCCAGACGATACGCCGCAGAACATCCGGCCTCGCCCGGCCACGCCGCCGCGTGCCGAGGCTCCGCGGCAGACCGAGCCGAAGGTCGAGACACCGGTCGAGCCGCCCAAGCCCACAGAAGAGCCAAGACCTGCCCCGACGACGGTGCAGACGGCGCCGACGCAGCGAGAGGCCGAGATCGAACGTCGCGTGCGCGGGCTCATCGCGCGCACCTCCTCTGATTTGAGTCGCGTCGACTACAAGGCACTGAACATCGACGCGCGCAACCAGTACGACAGCGCACGCCGTTTCGCCGCGCAAGCCGAGGATGCTCTGAAGGCGCGCAATATGGCGTTTGCGAGCAATCTGGCAGACAAGGCCGCCGCTCTGGCCGCCCAGTTAGCGGGACGCTGAGACGCGCCTTCGCGCGCGCTCGCCACGTCTTCGCCGCCGTGTTTCCCAACACTTCTGTGGCTTCCGCTGTGAGTTGTTGCGCCTGCTGGTGCGCGTCAGCAGTCTTCTTCGGCAGGGACAATCTCCACAATCTCGACGTACTGCGGCGGCTGTCTTGCGCTGTGCACGACTGGCGAACCAGGTGCCCATCTGTGTTCGGACGGCGACGTATTACTGGTTCCGTTGGTGAGCGCGAATGTGGAGTGAGCGTGAACAGCGCGTCTGCATTTCTTACCCGGAGTGAACGTCACCCGAGTAAAGACGGCTCAACGCTAGTGGTGTCGACGAGGTCGCCTCTCGATTTTGCGTGGGTTATCGGCCGTCGTTCTGTGGCACTTCCATTGCTCTGATGTAGGTCAACCTCGTTCTTCCCGCGCTCTTGCGGGAGGGCACCGAACCTACCAATCACCCCGCCAGAGCTTGCGGGAGGTCGTCAGGACCCGACCTCCCACCCCGCCGAGTTGGTCACTCGGAAGGCCGAAATGGCCTTCCGGGGCGACCTTCGAAAAAAAATCGGGGCACCGATCCACCGCTTTTTCTGCTCCTGTGGGCCCCTTAGACAAGCTCAGCCATAATGTACAAGGGCAAGAAAATATGGCACTTAGCTCATCTATTCACAATTTCCACAGGCATCCACATCTAGCGACTGCCCTAAGAAAAAGACACAATATGTGGTGTATCGTCGCTTGACAACCTCGTTACAGCAGCGCATATTGAATCGCTGTTTCTCATTGGTCGACGAGGTTTCCACGGCCCACCCCAGCGGTCGAAGGCGCCCTCCAACTGAGCGAATGTTGAAAGGCTTCCGAGCATCGGAGCCTTATCAAACGATAGAGCGCAATTGATGAAGCCTCGCGCATCCCATCGCGGATGTGCGGCGGCGTGATGCGGGGATGAACCCCGCAGCAAACGGAGCAGGAACTATGAAGGAAGGCGCTGGCTACCAGGCCGCGAGTGCCGGTCAGCAGATCGTCGAATCCAGCGGGTCGTCGTCCATACCGACGTACGTCGAAGCGGAGAAGCCAAAGGCTCGCAAGGCCGCGGCGGCGCCGGGTTTGTCGTTCCCGCGTTTCTTCACTGATGCTGGTGTCGACCCCTTCGATGAAGTCGAATGGGATCTGCGCTCGGCAGTGATCGGCAACGAACGTGGCGAGGTAGTGTTCGAGCAGCGCGACGTCGAGATTCCGAAGTTCTGGTCGCAGCAGGCCACGAACATCGTCGTCTCCAAGTACTTCCGCGGCCAGATGGGTGCGCCCGAGCGTGAGCGCAGCGTCAAGCAGCTCATTGGGCGCGTCGTGACGACGATCACCGAGTGGGCGCGCACGCACAAGTACTTCGCGAGCGAGGACGACCTTCAGGCGTTCAGCGACGACCTGAAGCACATCCTGGTCTACCAGAAGGCGGCCTTCAACAGCCCGGTGTGGTTCAACTGCGGCTTCGAGAAGGCACCGCAGTGCTCGGCGTGCTTCATCAACTCCGTGCAGGACACGATGGACTCGATCCTGACGCTGGCGCGCACCGAAGGCATGCTCTTCAAGTTCGGGTCGGGCACGGGCACCAACCTGTCGCCGATTCGTTCGTCGAAGGAGCTGCTGGCGGGTGGCGGCACGGCGTCGGGTCCGGTGTCGTTCATGAAGGGGTATGACGCCTTTGCCGGTGTCATCAAGTCGGGCGGCAAGACGCGCCGTGCGGCCAAGATGGTCATCCTCAACGCGGACCATCCGGATATCGTCGACTTCATCAACTGCAAGGTCGAGGAAGAGAAGAAGGCGTGGGCCCTCATCGACGCCGGCTACGACGGCTCGTTCACCGGTCCGGCGTACTCGTCGGTGTTCTTCCAGAACTCCAACAACAGCGTGCGTGTGACCGACGACTTCATGCGCTCGGTGCTCGATGACTCGACCTGGGAAACCAAGGCGGTCACCAACGGCGACGTGGTCGACACCTACAAGGCACGCGAGCTGATGCAGCTCATCTCCGAGGGCACGCACGTGTGCGGCGACCCGGGGATGCAGTTCGACACGACTATCAACGAGTGGCACACCTGCCCGAACTCGGACCGGATTCACGGCAGCAATCCGTGCTCGGAGTACATGTTCCTGAACGATTCGGCGTGCAACCTGGCGTCGATCAACCTGATGAAGTTCGTCAAGGCCGACGGCGAGTTCGACACGGTGGCCTACAAGGCGTGCGTGCGCACGCTCATCACGGCGCAGGAAATCATCGTCGACAACGCGAGCTACCCGTCGCCGATGATCGAGAAGAACAGCATCGCCTATCGTCCGCTCGGACTGGGCTACGCGAACCTCGGCGCGCTGCTGATGTCACGCGGCCTGCCGTACGACAGCGACACCGGCCGCGACTATGCTGCCGCGCTCACCGCGCTGATGACCGGCGAAGCCTACGCGCAGTCGGCGCGCATCGCGCGTGACCACGGTGGTCCGTTCTCGGGCTACGAGAAGAACCGCGAGCCGTTCCTGCGCGTCATGCGCAAGCACCGCGATTCGATGCGCGACGTCAATGCGCGCAACGTGCCGACCGACCTCTACGCAGCGGCGAAGACGTCGTGGGACGATGCGGTGGAACTCGGTGAGGCCAACGGTTACCGTAACGCGCAGGCCACCGTGCTGGCGCCCACCGGCACCATCGGCTTCATGATGGACTGCGATACGACGGGTGTCGAACCCGACATCGCGCTCGTGAAGTACAAGAAGCTCGTCGGCGGCGGCATGATGAAGATCGTCAACCAGACGGTCCCCATGGCGCTGAAGAAGCTGGGCTACACGCAGCCGCAGATCGACGCCATCATCGACCACATCGACACGCACGAAACCATCGAGGGCGCGCCCGGTCTCAAGGACGCACACCTGCCGGTGTTCGACTGTGCGTTCAAGGCCGCCAAGGGCCAGCGCTCCATCCACTACATGGGGCACATCAAGATGATGGGGGCCACGCAGCCCTTCATCTCTGGCGCAATCAGCAAGACCGTGAACGTGCCGAAGGATGCGACTGTCGAAGACATCATGCAGGCGTACATCCAGTCGTGGAAGATCGGCGCCAAGGCGATCTCGATCTACCGCGATGGCAGCAAGCGCACGCAGCCGCTGAACACGTCCAGGTCGACGAGCGACACCGTGTCGCAGGCCGCCGCCTCGCTCGTGACGCAGCCCGTGCGTCGCAAGCTGCCGGACGAGCGGCACGCGCTCACGCACAAGTTCGACATCCAGGGCCACGAGGGCTACATCACCGTGGGCCTCTTCGAAGATGGCCAGCCGGGCGAGATCTTCCTGGTCATGGCCAAGGAAGGCTCGACGATCTCGGGCTTTGCCGATGCCTTCGCGCAGGCCATCTCCTACGCGCTGCAGTATGGCGTGCCGCTGGCCTCGCTCGTGGACAAGTTCAGCCACGTGCGCTTCGAGCCGAGTGGCATGACGCGCAATCCGGAGATTCGCTTCGCGAAGTCGATCGTCGACTACATCTTCAGGTGGATGGCGTCGAAGTTCCTGTCGCCGGAAGCGCAGTTCCACGCCGGCGTGAACGGGCGCGAACTGGACGACCACGCGCCGGCAGCGACAGCTGCGCCCGCTGGGGCAGCGGTGGCGGACGCCGCTGCGCCGAAGGCTTCGGCCGCCGGCTCGCTGTACTCGACCATCCAGAACCAGGAAGATGCACCGCCGTGCTCGACCTGCGGTTCCATCATGATCCGCAGCGGTGCCTGCTACAAGTGCAGCAACTGCGGCAACACGAGCGGCTGCGCCTAAGGCACACGCGCGTCGTCAGCGCGGCACAACGCGGCCGCTGACCCAATCTCACGACACAGGGGCGGACTCATCAGGGTCCGCCCTTTGTCGTTTGGCGAGCCTGCTCAGAACGCAGCACCCACAGGCGACCATACGGGAAAGCCGCGCCGTGCTGACGGCGTGTCTCGGGTAAGATCACGCGGCGCGAGACGGCAGAGCGCCTGATGCGCGCGTCCTGGAGGAGCCGACCGTGAACAGCACCGCGACCGCCCGAGCGACCGCAGCCGACGCTGAGCCGCTGCAGTTTGCCGACGTGCGCCGGCGCGTCTCGGCCATCTTCGTCGGGTCCATCGGCAACCTTGTCGAGTGGTACGACTTCTACGCCTACTCCGCCTTCGCGCTGTACTTTGCGAGCGCGTTCTTCCCAGGCAGCGATCCCGTCGTTCAACAGCTGAACGCCGCCATTCTGTTCGCCATCGGATTCGTTGTGCGACCGATCGGCGGCTGGCTCTTTGGCCATCTCGCAGACACCCGCGGCCGACGCTACTCGTTGATGCTGTCGGTGCTGCTGATGTGTTTCGGCTCGCTCATGATTGCCGTGACGCCGACCTATGCGTCGATTGGTATCGCCGCGCCGATCATGCTCGGGCTCGCGCGGCTGCTGCAGGGCCTGAGTCTGGGCGGCGAGTACGGCGCGAGTGCCACGTATCTGAGCGAAGTCGCCGACGGTAAACACCGCGGCTTCTATTCGAGCTTCCAGTACGTCACGCTCATCGGCGGCCAGCTCACCGCCATTCTGGTCCTGCTCCTGCTGCAGCAGGTGTTTCTGACCAACGAACAATTGCGCGCCTGGGGCTGGCGTATTCCGTTCCTGGTCGGTGCCATGCTCGCCATCGTAGCGCTGGCGATGCGGCGCAATCTGCACGAGACCGACGACTTCGTGGCCGCAAAGCAGCGCGTGGTGCGACGTGAATCGTCGCTCAAGGCGTTGATGCGGTATCCACGCGAAGTGCTCGTCGTCGTTGGGCTGACGATGGGAGGCACGACGGCCTTCTACACCTACACGACCTACATGCAGAAGTTCCTGAAGCTGTCGGTCGGCCTGACCGACAACCAGACGACCTTCGTCACCGCGGGGTCGCTTATCTTCGCGCTGATCCTGCAACCGCTGTACGGGGCACTGTCGGATCGTATCGGTCGCAAACCGCTTCTCATCTGGTTTGGCGTCACCGGCACGCTGTTCACCATTCCGCTGCTGTTCGCCCTGCAGTCCACCAAGAGTGCGTTCGTCGCCTTCCTCCTGGTGTCTGCTGCCTGGATCATCGTGGCTGGCTATACCTCGATCAACGCGGTGGTCAAAGCCGAACTCTTCCCGACACACGTGCGCGCGACCGGTGTCGGTCTTCCGTACGCAGTCACTGTCTCGCTGTTTGGCGGGACCGCCGAGTCCATCGCGTTGTGGTTCAAGTCCATCGGCCACGAAACGTGGTTCTACTTCTATCTGACCGCGGTCATCGCTGCGTCGCTCATCGTGTATGTGTCCATGCGTGACACGCGCCGCGAGTCGGCCATGGGCCGCCACGAGTGAGGCTGTGATGATGCGAGGTCTCGTCGCGGCCGCCGCCCTGTGCGTCGCGGCTCTCGTCGTTCAACCGATCGCAGGTCAGGCGCCAGCCTCGACAGGTGTCAGCGCCATTGCGTTCGACTCGGTTTCCGACTTCCTTCACCTGCCTCCAGGCACGAACCTCGGCGAAGTGTCGGGTGTGGCTGTCGATTCGAAGCACCACATCTACGTGTTCTCGCGCTCGGGGGCGAGCGGTGGACCGGCGTTCGGACCGACGGCCGCGCAGTTGCTCGAGTTCTCAGCTGACGGAGATTTTCTGCGGGAGATCGGCCGCGATCTCTATGGCTGGGCATTCGCACACTCGGTGCGTCTCGACAAGGACGACAACATCTGGGCCATCGACAAAGGCTCGGACATGGTCATCAAGTTCAATCAGGCTGGTCGCGTGCAGTGGGTGTTCGGACGTCGCAAGGAGTCTGCGGACGGTGCCGAACCGTGGGAACACGTGACGCCGCCGCTCGCGCCGCGCGACGGGTTGTTTCGTCAGCCAACTGATGTCGCGTGGGACTCACAGGGCAACATCTACATCACCGACGGCTACGTGAACAGCCGCGTTGCGAAGTTCGACAAGAACGGCGACTGGGTGACGTCGTGGGGAGAGCCGGGCACTGGCCCCGGTCAGTTCAGGCTGCCGCATGCGATTGCCATCGATCGCCATGACAACATCTACGTCGGCGACCGCACGAATCGTCGCGTGCAGGTCTTCGATACGAACGGCAAGTACCTGCGCGAATGGAAAGTCGACGTTCCGCCCGACTATCGCACCAGAGCGGTGAATGGTGAGACGCCGAAAGCCGGCGACATGAGCGGTGTTGGCGCGCCGAACTCGCTCTGCATCACGTCGGGTCCAACGCAGGTGCTGTATCTCGGCGAGAGCACCTGGCCCGCTCGCATCTTCAAGGTCACGCTCGACGGCAAGGTGCTTGGTGTCATCGGGCAGTCGGGAAGAAACCTGAAGCAGTTCTCCGGAGGGCACGCGCTGGCGTGTCCGTCGGAAAACGAAATCTACGTTGCTGAAAGCTCGAACTGGCGGGTTCA
>Ga0209023_10004289_pt1 | contig 16333 bp, 22 predicted proteins | sample LakOneMetagenome_FD_187468 | JGI IMG/M metagenome (GOLD analysis project Ga0209023, IMG submission 187468) | Freshwater and sediment microbial communities from Lake Erie, Canada (SPAdes) (version 2) | ecosystem: Environmental > Aquatic > Freshwater > Lentic | place: Lake Erie, Canada... | reverse complement strand
GCATAACATAGCATTGCTAAAATAGGGGCGGAAGGAACTCAGTGAACATTGGTAATGCTATTGAACTTTGTATCTTTAACCAGGCCGACGATCTGGAATGCCCCTACTTCAGCAATGCTTCCACGTTATACGCCATTTTTTATGAAGCAGCTATTCACCACAATAGTATTAGCAATATCAGTTAATGCATTTTGTCAAACGGAGGTTACAAAAACTCCCTATGACGAATTCATAAAAACTTTTAACTCAAAAATGGATACAGTCGCATGGCTTTGCGAATATGACAACATCGCTTGGTGGACATCTGATAGTGTATATGCAACATCAAAAGAGGAACAAGCAAAACTTGGTGCTGAGTGGTTTTGCTTCAAAATAGGTGACATTTGGCATGCAGTTTATGGGAAATATTCAAGTCAGAATTATGACATGGTTTATCATTATGAAGTAGATACAAACCAATTCATCAAAAGAGTTTATACAAAAATAGATTCATCAATTCTTAATTCCTACTCAAGAGCAATAGTTAATGGCAATAAAGCTTTAGACGAATACCCTGATTCAATTAAGATTAGATTCAATCAATATATTCGTCGCAATTCTGACAATTCTATGTCTGTTTGGTTTTTGCCAGCCTTTACAAGAAATGGAATTGCGGTTTATGGTGGTGAATTCTATTATATATTTGACCCTTCAGGAAATAATCTGATTCTAAAATCTGAATACTCTCAAGAATACAAAGGCTTTAAGCCTGACACAAAAAAGGAAATATGGCTAGATTATTCGGGCAAGGATGAGCCAACATTAGGTTCTATCTTTTTTATTTGGTACTACCGTAAATATTTTGACCGTATAATTGTCGATACCAAAAAATTTAAAAGCACATTGTTCCATGATGAAGAAAAAGGTTATTATTGGGTTCACGCTGCTAAAGATTAAGCCAAAACGGCGTATAACAAGTGCATTGGCAAAATGCTGGCTGACAACCACATTTTGAGCAGTTAGGCGCAACTCAGCTTCAGTAATCGGCTGGACGGATCCTGGAAGGCATTGCGGATAACTTAAAAAATCGTTTACTTTATTGCGACATTGACCAGGCTGACAAGTTCCAATTCCAGCACTTCGCCAATGCTCGACCGTTAGTGGCAATTTTATTGGGTACCTCATTTCCATAGAGGTATTTATCTTTGTTTTATGAAAAAAGAAGAATTTGATAGCTTACCATACACTTCTAGGAAAGAACTGGTTGACTTAAGACAATATTGCTCTCAATTTGAAGAAGAAAATTCAGACATAATTTACAGGGAAGAGGTTGACACAGTCTTACATCAATTTAGAGACACTTCGCAAAAGTTTTGTTTCAATATAAGAGATGTAAAATTAAATGCTGGGGAAACAGTGAACCATTATAAGGTTTACTATAATCCTGGGAGCCTAAGAACTATTCAAGGGACTACTTCTAATCAAAAGTTTGAGGAGATAAAACAATTACTTAAAAACTGGATTGTGACAGTAAGGAAAATGCATGAGGTGACAGAAGAATATTACAATCCATATGGCAAATTTTATGATGAAGAGTTCGTTGATTTTTTTGTTAACAATGATGCCGATGCAGCAACATCTCCTTTTGATATCGAAAGGCAAGAATTATTATTCTATTTTTTGACGTATGCTGAAGTTAGAGTAAATCAATCTGAGGAATTAGATAATGAAAGAAAGCTTGAGTTAATCGGGGACATTCAAAATTTAAAAGATAACATACCAAATTTTACAAAGAAAAAAGTAGTAAGTGCTTTTTCTAAAATTGCTCAAAAAACTAAAAAATTCAGCAACAAACTATTTCATGCCGTTTTCGACGTGATGAAGAAAGAATTAATTAAGCAAGGGTTATATGAAGTAGCTGGCCAAATTCCAGGAGCAATAAAACAAGTTCAGCATTGGCTTCACTTATTGCAATAGCATTTCTAACACCTCTATATAAAAACTGCCACTAACATGTGGTTTGCTGCTATGGGGGCAGACGGAACGAAATCCCAGCATTACTCCCCTATTCAACCTTGGCTATGGGGTTGACCGTTAACTAATCGGCTTTACATTTAAAATAAAATTCGTTTCTTTAATTAGGTTTTGCGCCGGGGCGGACACAGCAACAATCCCCCACAGCAGCAAGCCCTGAACGTTATATGCCATTTATGAAGACTACACTTTTCTTATCAGCGATATTTTTTTTGGGGGTGACTAGTGCCTACTGTCAAACTCAAGGTGAACAAGAAATTGCCTGGATCAAAGACATTTATTCCCAAAAATACACTGACACGCTTTATAAAAAGTATAGAATGACAATCAAGAAGGAAAACTCACATACATATCGTTTTAGGGATCGAATTCTCCTGACTTCCGGCGAGACAAATGATCTTGAACTTCTATTAATGAATGGCTTATTTTATCCGCAATTACTCACAGGGGATTCAACAATTAAGTATTCTCCGGAAATGAGTACTAATCCCTTAATGAGGCTTTCTCAAAATGATACCTTATCAATTGGTCGTTTTCAAGAGGTTGAAATTTATCCTAAGAATTATCAAAAGAAAAGGTTTATGCTATATGTGTGGAACAAGGGCATGATGAATCCTAGTTTGTACACTTTAGAATTAACTAACGATACTGCTACTGCAACGACACCTGCTCAATCCTTTTTCAAAAGTGCCTCTCTTACATTTATAAAATTTGTTTCGATCCTAATATAAAACGGCATATAACATCAGGTTTTGCGGCAACTTGGGCAGGACAAACAATCTTCAGCAGCAGTTCGCTACCAATCATTAGTTATAGGCTGGACCGTTTTCTAACCCAAATTTCATTTGGCTTTTAAAATTCATTTCTTAATTTACATCGCAGCGGGGTCAGACACAGCACCCAATACCCAAGCTGCGCAAAGCCCCGCTCGTTATAGGCCATTATTAAAAGCACTCCAATGTATATTACAGAGAGGAAAAAAGACAGGTTTACATTTTTAAAGAGAATATTTGAAAGATCAAATGGAAGCTCTACTGGTGTATTTCAAATAGACAAAATAGGAGCCGAATTGGGTTTTGATAGAGATAAATCAACTGAAATTGCGCAATACCTAATTAATGAAGATCTTTTAGAGCCATACGGTTTAGGTGGGACAATTACCTTAACTCATTTGGGAATTAAAGAAATGGAAGAAGCATTAGAAAATCCAGATGAACCGACTGAGCATTTTTTGCCGATAAACATAATAAATATCGGTACAATGACAAATTCTTCATTACAGCAAGGGACTACTAGTTCGACAATCAACGTAAATCTTGACTCAAACAAATTAAATGACCTTTCTCAAATTCTGGAAAGTTTAAAAAATGTACAGGATATTTTGGGTATTTCAGTTGATTTACACAAGGAATTAGTTAGCGAAATCCAGACTTTACAAATTCAAAAGGAATCTCCAAAACCCAAAAGTATAATCATAAAAGAATCTTTAAAAACAATTCGTGGTCTATTAGAAAATGTATCAGCTAACATAATTTCTTCTCCAATAATTGAACAAATAACGAAGTTTATGCATAACGGCCTATAACATAGGTTTGCTGCTATGGGGGCGGACGCAAGGGAATCCTGGCATTACTCCCCTATTCTACTTTGGCTATGGGGTTGACCGTTAACTAATCGGTTTCACATTTAAATAAAAATTCGTTTCTTTAATTAGGTTTTGCGCCGGGGCGGACACAGCAACAATCCCCCACAGCAGCAAGCCTTGAACGTTAGGCGCAATACGGGCAGGACAATTGGTCTTCAGCATCGGATCACTAATGAGCTTCGGTAATGAGACGTGGCCGTGTTTGATCAGGGGCTTTTCGTTGTCGGTTTTATTTTGTTTCTTTAAATGAAAATTGGCAACCAGGCAGACAAGCTTCGAATGCCCGAACTGCGCCAATGCTTCCACGTTATATGGCATTTTTAAGAAGCATCCGTTTATGATCAAACATTTTTTTTGGACACTGCTTTTGTTCGGCTGCCATTCAAACTCCGACACAGACAGTCATCCTAAAATATCTTCTCTTTCTGACACTGCATCAACATTGACAACAGAAAAGAAAATTAGCAAACTAAAACAATCTGCAAAACTGTTCGACAACAGCCAGCCATTTGAAATTGTCTCATTCACAAATACTTTAAACAAACATACGACTGACACGGACACATTAAAATGTAGTCGTTGGACACTTACCAAATCGGACATAGAAAAAATAATTAAGAATTCAGAACCGATTGACGGAACAACATGGGATTTAAGTTTTTTAGTCTTGACCTGCACAAAGTCAGTTAGTGTTGTTCAAAGTGGACAACAATTTAAAGTGGAATTAAATGCAGCTTCATTTTTTTGGGTAAATAATGGTGACACTTCCGTACTTTTTGGGGACTATAAAAAGTCAGACAGAAAATACTTCATCGAAAGGCCCGATGACAAGTGAACAAAACGCCATATAACATAAGGTTTGCTGCTATTGGGGCGGACGGAAAAAGATCCAGGCATTGTTCCTCTATTCAACTTTGGCTATGGGGTTGACCGTTTACTAATCGGTTTTACTTTTAAAATAAAAATTCGTTTCTTTAATCAGGTTTTGCAGCCGGGCGGACACAGCAACAATCCCCCACAGCAGCAAGCCCTGAACGTTGGCAGCAATTAATTAGAACTTAACTACTAAATCATAATTTCTTAAATTACTAGCATGATGTCTGTTCCTAAGATCCTATCTCTAATTCTGCTCGTTTGTTCTTTTATAGCTTGCAAGAAAAACGATTCTGCTGAAACGAAAACAATTAATGGCATTGTAGTAAAATTCCCATCTAGACAGCCAATACCAGGTGTAAAAGTTTATTTAATCTCTAAAGGTTTAACTTTTATATCTAACTCGGATTCTAATCATTGGCAAATAAGATATTCTGACACAGTCACTAAAATACCAGTTCTTTTAATTGACTCAGTAATTTCTGACGCAAGTGGTAAATTCTCGTTCTCATATGTTCTAAAAAAAGACCCAATCGAAGGATACGACCCCACCTATCGAACTGCTATTTATGATCCAAACTTAATTAGAGTATATACAGGCGTTGTAAATACAACTCCGGTAGACACAATACTTACAGATATTCCTTCCTTCTTTCGATTAAATATGCACAAGGTATTATTACCTAATTCTAATGACACTTTATTCGAACAAAGAAATTATTCATTTCTTTCAACACCATACGAGGTTACTTGGTTAAGTTTTAGAAATGCGCAAGTGGGGCAAAATAATAGCTCCATATTTGACACATATTCATATAACGTATCCAATAAAGTAAGGATTGAATGGAGATATTATAGAAATGGTTTACAACAGTCAGGGCAGCAAGTAGTTAATTTAATACCAAACGATACAACAAAAGTTGATATCTATTATTAATGTTATTCAGATAACTGCTGCCAACATGTGGTTTGCTGCTATGGGGGCAGACGGAAGGAAATCCCTCCACCACTACTCTATTCAACTTTGGCTATGGGGTTGACCGTTAACTAATCGGCTTCACATTTAAAATAAAATTCGTTTCTTTAATCAGGTTTTGCGCCGGGGCGGACACAGCAACAATCCCCCACAGCAGCAAGCCCTGAACGTTAGCTGTGATTTTCTCACGACACTTCAACCAACCTTAAATGGCAAAAATTAAAGCAACTAAAGTCTTATTTATCAAACTTGGAGAAGGCGGCAAGTATGAAACTGACTGCATAGAAAAAAACAACACATTACGACTTGGTTACCGAGACGTTGACCACAAACTTTGCATTACCCAAAAGTGGGACAAAGTTCACGACTACTTTACGACAGAAGAAAATTCAAAAACTTTCGTAGCGACAAGTCATACAAACCAAATCAAACAGTTTTATGAAGAAGACGACAAAACTCTTTGGATAACCTTTTATGCTAACAAATTATGGTGGTGCTTTTCTAAACCTGTAATCACTTTGCTTCCAGACAAAACAAAGACGAGACCAGTAAATGGCAATTGGTCGGACAAAGACATAAATGGAAATGTTTTACTTGCAGGTAACATAAGCGGTAAGCTTTTAAAGACACAAGGGTTTCGTGGGACAATTTGCAGTGTTCCAGAACAAAAATATGCTCTTGCAAAAATCAACTGCGAACAAATGAAAGAAGTTGTTGAAGTTGAACAAGCGATGTTTAATTTAAAAACAAAACTGACTTTCTTAATTCAAAATTTGCAATGGAAAGACTTTGAAACTTTGGTAGACTTGATTTTTAGGCAAGCAGGTTGGCAACGAGTTGGCGACAAAGGGAAAACACAAAAAACGTTAGACCTTGAACTTTTTGCACCAGTGACAGGAGAAAGAGCTATAGTTCAAATAAAGGCACAGTCTGACTTACCACAGTTTTTAAATTATCAAGACCAGTTTGCAACAATGAGCGACTATGACAAGTTTTTTTATGTAGTTCATACTGCAAAAAACAACCTTGCAAACTATGAGAACGAAACTGAAACAAAACTTTATCTTGTTGACAAAGTAGCGGAACTGACAATATCGGCAGGACTTGTAGAATGGGTAATCAAAAAGACTTCATAACGCAAGACCAAAACCACAGCTAACATTGGGTTTGGCGTTATTGGGGCAGGACGTTGTTATCTTCATCTGCAGCAACATGGCAGCAGTTGTCCAGGCTGGACGTTTTTCAATTTGGCTTTTTGTTGTTAACTTCAATTTCAGTTTTTCAATTGGGCTTTAGTTCCGGGCGGACGTTTTTCAAATCCCCCAACAACGCCAAGCCCTGCCCGTTAGCGGCAAACTTAAATCACCTTCGAGATGAAAAAAACATTTCTCATCGTATCATTTTTGACTATTTCAACAAATTTAATTTCCCAAGTGATTTATTCAAATGATAATCCTCCTCCTAAAAATTATCCTTATCATAATGTTTTCATAATAAAAAATAATAATCGAGACAACCATACAATTACTTTTACCTCTCCGGCTCAATCATTTAAAAATATGATGCAGGATCGAGGGAAATTAGAAACAAATAAGGTGTTACACTTCTCTTCAAATTATAAAATAGACTCGTCTTTTATCAAACAAGGAATTTCAAATCTTAAGGCTTCTTTACCAAAGAATTTTTGGAACTTTTCAATGTGGGGAATTTTTTATGATAATGAACCTAACCAAGATTCCATATGGTTTATATACTTGTTTGTGGAGACTGATAAAAATAATAACATTAAAAAAGTATTTTCTGCATATAAAGTTACTTTTGAAGGAAAGGACGCTACTGATGTGAAACAACGGATCGATCCTAAAATTATTAACCTTGAGTTTATTTTTGACAAGAAAAAACTAAAGCTATTAGAAACTCAGTTAAAGACGTTACCAAAATCCTCGTAAAAGTCTGCCGCTAACATATGGTTTGCTGCTATGGGGGCAGACGGAAGGGAATCCAGGCATTACTTCCTTGTTCAGCTTTGGCTATGGGGTTGACCGTTAACTAATCGGTTTTACTTTTAAAATAAAAAATCGTTTCTTTAATTGGGCTTTGCAACCGGGGCGGACACAGCAACAATCCCCCACAGCAGCAAGCCCTGAACGTTGGCTGCAATTTTAAGACCTCAAGCGTTATGTAAATTTTTATTTGATTGCATCACTATAAAAGTATGCGACATTTAATTTTATCTTGTCTTTTTGTTCAACTATTCGCTGGTGCTTCAGGGCAAAGCTTTGCTTCTCTACCAGACAGTAAAAAACCTTGCTGGCAATATCTTAATTTGACAGACTCTTTTCCAGCCACAATTATTAGCTACTTTCCAAACAATATTTTATCGGGAAAGTTTCCCAGTGCATCAATTGCCATAGTAAAATTAAGTAACGGAGACACTATCAGATTAGTTTGTAATCGAATTGAAGGTATCAGGAATGGTAATCTTATTAATGCCCATCCATTTAAGCATATTGACGTAAAGAACACGATATTGCCAGCTGACGAAGGTGCACTTACTTGCAGAATCCCTAAAACAGTTGACGCTTCTATAACAAGACGATATTTGGATTAGGCAAACTGCAGCCAACATATGGTTTGCTGCTATGGGGCGGACGGAAGGGAATCGAGGCATTACTCCCCCATTCAGCTTTGGCTATGGGGTTGACCATTCACTAATCAGTTTTACTTTTAAAATAAAAATTCGTTTCTTTAATCAGGTTTTGCAGTCGGGGCGGACACAGCAACTATCCCCCACAGCAGCAAGCCCTGAACGTTGGCGGCTATGCTAAACGACAACATAAACAACTATGACAGTTGAAGCACAGATAACAATAACCAAAGACAAAACAGCGATTTGGAGAGCCATCACAAACATCCGAGATGCTGCAGAAATCATCAGTGGAATAGAAAAGATTGAGATTCTCAACGAACCTACAAACGGAATTGTAGGATTAAAATGGCGAGAGACACGAATGTACTTCGGAAAACCTGCTGCTATAGACAAGTGGATTACTGATGCTGTTGAAAATGAATTCTACAAAACTAGAGCAGAAATGGATGGGTTTATATTCTCAACCGTTATGACTCTTTCCCAGATTGACGACAATATCATATTAACGAGCTCTCATGAGACTAGATCGCAAGGTATTATTGCAAAGATAAAATCTCTTCCAATGATTTTTTTCAGGAGCATGTTGAAAAAGACAATCCTGCAAGACCTAAATGATATTAAAACTGCTGTTGAAAATAAATGACAACTTTCGAAGCTTTTCTTCGTGCGATAGCATCCAAAGCCGCACAGCCGCCAACATATGGTTTGCTGCTATGGGGGCAGACGAAAGGAGATCCAGGCATTACTCCCCTATTCAGCTTTGGCTATGCGTTTGACCGTTAACTAATCGGTTTTACTTTTAAAATAAAAATTCGTTTCTTTAATCAGGCTTTGCAGCCGGGGCGGACACAGCAACAATCCCCCACAGCAGCAAGCCTGCCACGTTGGCTGTAATTTTAAACGACAGTATTCTACATCAAGCAGACAAGAATGAAACTTTCACTGAATAAGCAAAAGGAAAAAGATTGGGACAAGTTAATAAAGGGAATAGCAAAAACTAAAGGTTGGAAATTTAAAGGTTGGTTTGCTTACAAGGCAGTTAAAGATATTTTCTATGAAGCAAACTTTTATACATCAGGTATAGACAACTCAATATCAGGTTCTCTTGAGTTTAAACCTTTAATTATTGACAATGTATTTTGGGAAATTGTGAACTTGGAGGACAATAAAAAAAACCCACTAAGTTTTAGAGGTAACGGAGCATTTGTTATAAGTTCAAAAGATGTATTTGACTTTAACCAAAACGTTATTGCAGACAACTTAAATAATGACATCAGCATTTTGTTTGACAAAATAAACATTGAGGTAGACAAAATCCAATCTGTGATAACCGATCTTGACAAATTTGAAAAATATATTAACCAGCACCCAAGTAAAAGAAGTGAGTGGTTTGACTCTGATTTATTAATTATGACTTCAATTGTTCAAAAAAACTATGACAAGGCGATTTCATTAGTAGAATATGCAAAAAAAGAAAGGGGAATGTGCAGTTGGGGTTTTGGGGATAAAGATTTTTATGACTTAGCAATAGAATATTGCCTAAGACACCGCTAACAAAACTACAGCCAACATTGGGTTTTATGCAAGTTGGGCTTGACCAGCAAACATCAACAAATTGCAAATCCAAGCTGCGGTTCGGGCTAGACAAACAACTTTGAACTTTAGTTCTTAAATTCAACTTTATATTTTCAATAAGCAGTGGTTATCGGCGGACGGAATACTAATTCCCAGCCTGCATAAAGCCCTGCCCGTTGGGTGTCATGTTTTAATTAGACCTCCGTTAAACTAATCAAATTAAAAATGCGAAAACTTATTCTAGTAATATTCCTTTTAATTTCTGGGTATGAGTTATTTGCGCAAAATAAAGACTCGGTTGATGAGACAGATATGAAACCTTATCAACTGATTGATATTTCAGAAAATGTTTCATTAGTAAAATTAATTGCTAATCCAGAAAAATATGACGGAAAGCGAATACAAGTAATAGGTTATCTTCATTTAGAATTTGAGGGAAACGCGATTTATTTGCATGCCGACGATTACAAAAAGCATATTTATGAAAACAGTTTTTGGGTAGAGTTTTCACCGAAATTGACCAAAAAGATAAATCCAAAAAATTTCAATGATAAATATGTAATTATAATCGGCAGGTTTTCTGCTAAACAAAAAGGGCATATGGGCATGTTTGGTGGAACTTTCAATGATATTGTAAGACTTGATTTATGGGAAGATTAAACTAAAAAACACGAACGCCCAACATATGGTTTGCTGCTATGGGGGCGGAAGGAAGGAAATCCCACCTTCACTCCCATATTCAGCTTTGGCTATGGGGCTGACCGTTTACTTATTAGCTTTAAGTTTTAAAAAATAATTTCGTTTCTTTAATCAGGTTTTGCAGCCGGGCGGACACAGCAACGATCCCCCACAGCAGCAAGCCTGCCACGTTGTACGAAAGCTGTGACACACCCTACTAATTTCAAAATTATGAAGACGGGTATTTTATTTATTCTAACCTTTTTTAGTATCGCAGCATTTGGACAAGCAGGCAAATTAAAATTATCGCTGACAATTACTTCCGACACAACCTATCCTTATTTCTTAGACATTTGGTTATTAAAAAAGGATTCTTTAATTAACAGATTTACAGTCGTCAAAAATGGGGACTACCTTTTCCGTAACATAGGAGAAGGAGTTTACAGCTTAAAGTTGGCAGACCATATAGCCCGAGAATTAAAAATTGACAGTGTTAATATTTTAAACGACTCGACGACTACTCTCAACATAGTATATCCTGGGGCTTGCAAATTTATTTATCCGATTAATTATAAGCCATTGTGTCCATATAGTCATAGCGACAGTATTGTAAATATTATGTACGGTTTTCCAAGCAAAAGAATGATGACGGAATCAAAAAAAGGCCGTATTTACTTAGGTGGTTGTATAGTCACCGGTTGTGATCCAAAATATTACTGCATTAAACATAAATTGCAGTTCTGACAGTAAATGCCTTCGTACAACATTAGGTTTGCTGCTATGGGGGCAGACGGAAGGCAATCCAGGCATTACTCCCCTATTCATCATTAGCTATGGGTTGACCGTTTACTAATCGGTTTTACTTTTAAAATAAAATTCGTTTCTTTAATCAGGTTTTGCGCCGGGGCGGACACAGCAACAATCCCCCACAGCAGCAAGCCTGCCACGTTGTGTGCTATTTTTAATGACAGTCTCTAATAATCATATCATCCTTTTCCTTCTTATTCTGTTTAGTAGTTGTTCGACAAAATCAGATAAGAAAATTAAAAGTAATGCCGCCGACAGAATATGCGAATGCTCATCACTATTGACAAGGGAAGAGAGAGGATTTTATTTACAATATCGCGATGGCGAAGACACTTTTTATACAGGCAAGTGTAAAGTGACAAGGGACGATGGAAACGAACTAACCTACAATTATCTTAAGGGACATGTTCTAGAAATTATTGAGCGCTATCCTGGAGGAATATTGAATGAAGAAATGTATTATGATACCACTGGACGTATGTTGAATAGAACTCGGTACTATCGTAATGGACATAAATCGTATGTGGTAATATTTGGCGATCATACCTATGAGACATTCTATGAAAATGGGCGAATTCAAAGAAAAGGTGGGTATGGATTTACTAAGGAGGACATTGATAATAAATATTACAACCTTGAAGAGGTAAGACTCTATGACAGTGTCTGGAAAGAAAATGGCCTATTTGATTCAGTGTACCGTTATTCCAAAGGCTCAATTACTTATTGACACAAAACAGCACACAACATGGGTTTGCCGCAAGCTGGGCAGGACAAACTTACTTGTGCATTTTATCGCTACCAATCATTGGCTATGGGGTTGACCGTTTAATAATTGGCTTTTCGGTTTAAATAAATTTTTGTTCCTTTAATGTAAATCGTCATGGGGTCGGACACAGCATCAAATACCCAGCCTGCGGCAAGCCCCGGACGTTAGGCGGCATTAAATTTTCAACAGCACAAGACATGAAACTTCGGCTTTTATTACTAGCTTTTTTACCTATCTGTAGCACTGCTCAAAAAGTAGAAGACTCTCAGATTATCGTCACACTTCCGGACAGCGCTGATCTTTATAAAAAGGTAAAGATCGCTTTAGTCAATGCTGATTTCATAGTCAAAGACAATTATAAGTTAGACACTCTTACTACCTATTCAAGAGAGTTCACATCAATGGCAGGTCATTGTGTGGCAGTCGCAATACTTAAAGGAAATACTGTTACAATTTCTGGTTACTATAGCCTCAAAAAACTAGATTGGTTTGGTTTTACTCAATCGTCAAACAGTTTCCAGAAAGTACTTTATTACAAAAGCAGCAAAAGCTGGGATTTACTCATGAAAGTTGCCGAAGGAATTGGAGGGCAAATCGCATTTGCCAAATAATCACAGAGTCTTTGTATTTGTGTCATTAGTAGTTATAGCATTCGCTTAACGCCGCCTAACATTGGGTTTGCTGCTATGGGGGCGGACGGAAGGAAATCCCACCTTCACTCCAATATTCAGCTTTGGCTATAGGGTTGACCGTTAACTAATCGGTTTTACTTTTAAAATAAAAATTCGTTTCTTTAATCGGGCTTTGCGGCCGGGGCGGACTCAGCAACAATCCCCCACAGCAGCAAGCCCTGAACGTTATGCGCAAACCATAATAGCCTCCAATGAAAAAGACATTTTTTATAAGTTTCGCTATTTTATTTTGTTCTTTTACTTGTGCAGCTCAAACTAAGGACAATTTTTTAGAAATCAACTCACCTAAAATAATAGTTTTTACCATCTTAAGGCCAGAAGCAGATTCAACAGGCTTTTTTCAAACAAAAGAAATACAAATTAAAAGGTTAAAAGGTCGCCTCAACTTCATCAAATTCACTTCTGGTGGTACTGAAACAAATGTTTCAGTAATCGATAGTGTAAGAGCAGCTCAATACATTGACATAAAGTATTGCCCGTCTGAAAAAAATCTCAACTTCAATTCCACGGAAAATTGTCTTATGGACATTACGGAATGGCAGCCTAGCACTTACTATGTAAACTATCGCTCATGTAATTTTTTTGGAGGGTATGTATTGAGGATTACAGAGTAAGTCTGCGCATAACATTGCATTGCCAAAATGGTGGCTGGACAAACAATCTTCGGCATTTTATCTCGGCCAGGCAGTGGTCTGCGGCTTGACCATAAACTAATTGACTTTTCGGTTTCATCAAAATTTTGTTCCTTTAACTAGCATTGCGGCTGGGCTGGACAAACAACGAATATCACCACTTCGGCAATGCTTTCACGTTAGCGGCAATATGACACGACCAACTTTCATAACAAATTTAATATTGCTGACACTAACTTTCTTTAGTTGCAAGGAGTCACAAAAAAGGGAGAAGGTTTCAGAAAATTCTGCTTTTACAAAGCACGACAAAACTCCAATAAAATTAATAGGATTTTCAGATACGAATGAAGTAATCTACAGAACCAATATGGCAGATTTCGTTTTTAGCCGCACATCAGTTTTACAATATTGCGGGAGCAAAGACATTTCGATCAACAATAACTTTATCTATAAACAAGTCATTAGTTATGTAAATCAAGACCACAACACTTCTATAGTAATTTACGACACAGTTGGGACTAAACTAGTTCCTGATAGTATAGTAAATTTTAACAGCAAGTCAGATACACTAGTTAGGATACGAAACCAAAAAAGTCCATATTCTAATGTAACTGAAGCGATTGATTGGATGCTACTTGACATCATAACGGCTGGAAAGTTTAAGCTGTTTGAACATCATTCAAATAAATTCATTGACTCTATAATCCTTGACGAAGTAAATGCAGGTTACTACGGTTCAAAAGACATTCTAACAAAAGACGGGAAAAAGCTTTTTTCAAAAATGACCTGGATTCAATAGTAAAATACTGCCGCTAACATGAGGTTTGCTGCTATGGGGGCAGACGGAAGGAAATCCAAACATTAACTCCCTATTCAGCTTTGGCTATGGGTTTGACCGTTAACTAATCGGTTTTACATTTAAAAGAAAAATTCGTTTCTTTAATCAGGTTTTGCAGCCGGGGCGGACACAGCAACAATCCCCCACAGCAGCAAGCCCTGAACGTTATGTGCTATACCCAAAAAACATCTCAATGCTAAGAATTATTTTATTGTCTTTCTTGCCCATATCTCTTTTTGCTCAGCAAGAAGAAAATTGGGATGTTTATATGGCTAGCTATGAAAAAGGGGCTGGTTCAACTCTTATAAATATGTCGGCAAAGACAAAAGCCGGGGACAAGGGTTTACCTTTTATTGTCATGACAGGGGTTACCTTCAAAGATTGTAATCCCGACGGTTTCCCTACAAAACAGCAATTTGATGAACTTTACACTATATCTGACTCCGTAAAAAAAATTATTGCCAATGGTTCCCCATCGTTGGCTGTAGGTACATTCACATATCAATGTGAGCGACTTGAATATTATTATGTTCGTGATACAAATGGTTTAAGAACAAAACTCAATAAGCTTTATAATAGATCCTTCCCTTCTTATTTATCTCATACCAATATTAAGGAAGACAAATCCTGGGATGCCTATTTGAAATTTTTATACCCTAATGATGAAACTTTAGAGTACATGAGTAATCAGAAGGTTGTGGTGAAACTACAAGAAGCTGGTGACAATTTAGAAACAGCCAGGAAGGTAGATCACTGGCTTTATTTTAAAAAAGATTCAGATCGAAATTGCATCTTGCCATACTTAAAGCAAAACAATTTTAAAGTCGAAGAAATGGAAACATTAAAAAATGTAGAACTACCTTTCAAAATTCATATATCACGAACAGACAAAGTAGATTTAAATGCAATTACCCAAATCACTCTAGAGTTGCGAAATCAAGCAAAAAAATGTAATGGGGATTATGACGGTTGGGAAGCGCCGGTTTCAAAATAATATTACATTGGTACAGCACATAACATTGCATTGCCAAAATGGTGGCTGGACAAACAATCTTCAGCATTTTATCTCGGCCAGGCAGTGGTCAGCGGCTTGACCGTTAACTAATTGGCTTTTCGGTTTCATCAAAATTTTGTTCCTTTAACTGGCATTGCGGCCGGGCTGGACAAACAACGAATACCACCACTTCGGCAATGCTTTCACGTTGTATGCTATTATAAAGACCCTACAATGCAAAAAGGAATTCCATATATTATTACAGAAGATACAAGTTACTAATATATCAAGGGTTTCAGCCGATTGGGCAACAAATAGCCAACATAATATGATAAAACAAGCGCAACTACAAACAAAATAAAGGAAACTAATATTATCACCCTATCAGGTAAGCCAACCCCTCATTTACAGTATCACATAAATCAGTTACCTTCTTTTGCTGACACATTGCTTTAAATTGATCCCTGATGATTTTATAATCGTTATGAATGGGACAGGGGTGAGTGGCAGAGCATTTACTTAATCCTAGTCCACATTGATCAAAAACCCCTTTCCCATCTATGGCATCTATTATATTTATGATTGGCTGGTTCTTTTGTTTTACTGTAATAAAAAACCCGCCGGTTGGGCCTTTGGCACTATTAATAACTTCTTCTTTAACCAATGTTTGCAGCATTTTACCAACAGTGTGTTCGCTGGCATCAATAAATTCTGCAATTTCTTTTATGCCGGCCTTTTCTCCAGATTCAAATTTAGAAGCCAGATAAATCACTGCTTTAATTGCTGTTTTACAAGTAAGACTAAGCATTTATTGTTCATTTAAAAATTCACGTCCTTCTTCTGAAATCATTTCATGGCTCCAGGGTGGATCAAAAGTTAAATCTATTTCAGCCTCGTATTCGGGGAAGCTTAATTTCAAATTTTCTTTCACAGCATTCGTTATAGATTCCCCCATCGGACAGAATTGAGTGGTAAGTGTCATCGCACAATAAATTTTCTTTTCGCTTTCATCAAAGTCCAATTGATAAATCAAACCTAAATCTACAATATTCAACCCTATTTCAGGATCCATTACATTTTGCAGGGCTGCCAATGCCACCGTGCATTGCAGGTTATCATTTGTAATTACATTCGTCATAAAGAAACAGGTTTATGCATTAACAATTTTATTACATTCCAGTTATACAATAAGGA
>Ga0209023_10004288_pt1 | contig 16336 bp, 13 predicted proteins | sample LakOneMetagenome_FD_187468 | JGI IMG/M metagenome (GOLD analysis project Ga0209023, IMG submission 187468) | Freshwater and sediment microbial communities from Lake Erie, Canada (SPAdes) (version 2) | ecosystem: Environmental > Aquatic > Freshwater > Lentic | place: Lake Erie, Canada... | reverse complement strand
CACGCGCTGTCGCCGCGCTCGAAAGAGCGCTTCATGGCGATCAACTGCGCAGCGATCCCGGAAAACCTGCTCGAGAGCGAACTGTTCGGCTACGAGAAGGGCGCCTTCACCGGCGCCGCCAAGCAGACCAAGGGTAAAGTCGAACTGGCCCACGGCGGCACCTTCTTCCTCGACGAAGTCGGCGATCTGCCGATGCCGCTGCAGGCCAAGCTGCTGCGCTTCCTGCAGGAGCGCGTGATCGAGCGCATTGGCGGCCACGAAGAGATCCCGGTCGACGTGCGCATCGTCTGCGCGACCCACCAGAAGCTGAAGGACTTGTGCGCGCAGGGCCGCTTCCGCGAGGACTTGTATTACCGCCTGTCGGAAATCGTGGTGACCATCCCGCCGATGCGCCAGCGCGAAGGCGACGCCGCGCTGCTGGCCCACCATTTTAAAAACAAGTTCTGCGCCCAGGAGTCGCGCTCCTCGCTGCATTTCGCGCCGGACGCGCTGGCCGCGATCGAGGGCTATGCCTGGCCGGGCAATGTGCGCGAAATGGAAAACTGCATTAAGCGCGCGGTCATCATGGCGGACGGGAACACCATCGTCGCCGAAGACCTGGGCCTGCCCGACGCCGAGGCCGAGGAGTCGCCGCTGAACCTGCGCCAGGTGCGCGACGAGGCCGAATACAAAGCCATCGTGCGGGCGCTGGCGCGCGCCGACGGCAACATCGTCAAGGCCTCCGAGATGCTGGGCGTCAGCCGCCCGACCCTGTACGACCTGATGGGACGGCACGGGATCAAGGCGGCCGCTTGACGCTGCAGTGCACGCGCGCCAGGCTGCTGCGCTATGGGATCTTGCTGGGCTTGGGCGGTGCCGCCGCCGCGGCAGCGGGGCTGTATTGGCTGCAGGGGCAGGGCATTGCACCCCGCACGCTCGCACCCTATATCGAAAAACGCAGCAGCGGCCACAATCCCCTGATCAGCGGGACCGGCCGCTGGCTCGGCGCGACCTTGGTCAGCCTGGACCGTGGGGACCGCGTAGATGCCAGCCCCATGCCGCTGCCGGCGCTGTCTGCCGGTGCCCAGCCGGCCGCGGTGCCGAACATGGCGCAGGCACGCAGGCTGGTCGCTTCCGCCGACGAAGCCCAGCGCGCATTCGCCGCCGCCGAGCCGGGCGAGGCCATCGTGTTCCTGCCCGGGACCTACCGCCTGCGTGGCCTAGTCGCCAGGCGCCCGGGGCGAGAGGGTGCTCCGATCACCGTGCGAGCCGATCAGCCAGGCACGGTCACCATCGAATTCGATGCGGTCGAGGGCTTCCAGGTGCAGGCGTCCTGGTGGCGCTTCGAAAACCTGACCATTCGCGGTGCTTGTCGTCAGCAGGAAAGCTGCGAACATGCCTTCCACGTAGCCGGCGGCGCGCAGCATTTCGCCGCCGTCAACAACACCATCTTCGATTTCAACGCCCACTTCAAGATTAACGGCGCCGGCGGGCAGTATCCGGATGCCGGGCTGATCGAAGGGAATACACTGTCCAACACGGTGCCGCGCACGACTCCGGGGCCGGTGACGCCGATCGACCTGGTCGCAGCGAACGACTGGACCGTGCGGCGCAACCTGATTACCGACTTCGTCAAGACCGGCGGCGACCGCATCAGTTATGGCGCCTTCGCCAAGGGCGCCGGTGCGCGTACCCTGTTCGAGCAGAACGTGGTGCTGTGCGAGCAGCGCCTGCAGGATCTGCCGGGCCAGCGCGTCGGCCTGTCGTTCGGCGGCGGGGGTACCGGTAAGCCCTACTGCCGGGACCACAAATGCATCGTCGAACAGGAGCAGGGCACCATGCGTGCCAATCTGGTCGCTGCATGCTCGGATGTGGGGATCTATGTGAATGCGGGCGCGGCGAGCAAAATCGTCGACAATACCCTCGTGGATACCGCCGGCGTGCACGTGCGCTTCCCGGAAAGCAGCGCCGAGATCGACGGCAACCTCGTCGACGGCACTATCCTGGCACGCAACGGCGGCCGCCTGCATCTAGGCGATAACCTGCAGACCTCGACCGCGCTGCTCTACCTCGGTCATCATCCGCAGCGCGCGCTGTTCGCGGCGCCGGAGAGCGCCGATTTCCGCTGGCGCGAGCCGGCGCCACTGCGCACGGGCGCGGCGCCTGCAACCGGCCTGTGCGGCGAAGAGCGCCTGCAGACGCGGCGCTACGGCGCCTTCGACGACTTTAAGGCCTGCCTGACGCGTTAGCGTCCGGCCCTTACCAGGCGCGCAGCCAGCTGCCGGTCCATTCCACCACCTGTTCGTGCCATTCACGCCGCGAACAGGTGTGGTCGGCGCCGGGCAGCGTGTGGCGCACCACGCCCGCACCATCGAGCAGCCGCTGCCAGTCGCGCGAGCCGGATGCCAGGCCGGCGAATTCCTGCGCCGTGCGGTCGGCGCCGCTCAGCATCACGAGCACCTTGCCGTCGAAACGCCGCAGCGCCGCATACAGGCGCTCGGGCAGGCTGGCGTCGGCCTCTTCCTGCTGTCCTTGCGGCGCCTGCGCCGTGCGCCGGAAAGCCGAGCGTGCGAGTCCGGCAAAGGAGCGGGCCGCCGCAGCCGCATCGAAACGTCCGCTGGCGATTTTCTTCCACAGGCCCGGGTCCAGCAGCCGCGCACGGTAATAATGCTTCAGCGTGGCCTTGGCGACGCCCTGTTCGGTGCGCACCCACGGGTTCAGCAGCGCCAGGCCGGCCACGCGGCGATCGCCGGGCGCATACATCGCGGCGGCCGAGGCGCCGTCGCACAGGCCCCACAGCACCACGTCGCGCATGCCCGGCACCTCGCCGAAGAAGCGGTCGATGGCAGCACGCAGGTCGTCCGCGACCTGCTCGAAATCGCGCATCGCGCCCTCGCTGTCGCCCATGCCGCGGTAATCGAAACGCATGGCAGGAATGCCTGCCGCGGCCAGGCTGCGTGCAAGCAGCGTGAACTGCCGGTGGCTGCCGGTGCGCACCTGCGGTCCGCCGACCACAATCAGCACGCCGCGCGTGGTGGCCTGCGCCGGCATCGACAGCACCCCGTACAGCCAGTCGCGGCCGCAGGCGAAGGAAAGCGCGCGTTCGTCAAACTGCATGGGCGGGCTCCCGGAACAGGGCGCTCGTGGCATCGATCAGGGCCGGGCATTCGGCGATTTCCGGTGTGGTCCAGAACGCCTCACCCGGCACCAGATGCACGCCGAGATCGATGCCTTGCGCCTTCCAGGTCGAAACGACGCGGTTGGCCGCCGGCGGCAACGGGCGCCCGGCCGCCGGCATCACTTCGAACCAGTCGATGCGGCAGCCGCGCCGGGCCAGCACCGAGGCATCGATGCCTTCCAGCGCGGCGGCCAGCGCCGGTGCCAGTTCATAACCGGCGATCTCGACAGGCTTGCCCTGTTCCAGGCCGGCGCGCAATGCCTTGGTGCCGCCGTTGTTTGCGCCTTCCTGCAGCACGTCGGCGGCGATGCGCAGGCGCAGGAACTGGTTCAGGAAAGCGGTGCCGTTGGTGACCGGCTGCCAGAGCAGCAGGCGCGGCGGCTTTGCCTCGGTCACGGCCGCATAGTCGAGCGCCAGCAGGGCGCCAAGGCGCAGTCCCCACAGTCCCGGCGCGTGACCGAGGCGTTCGCGCAGCCAGGCGCAGGCGGCGCCGGTGTCGCGCTTCCAGCCTTCCCAGCGCGCTTCGCCGAATTCGCCGCTGCTGTCGCCGCAACCGTGCAGGTCGATCTGCAGCACACCGACGCCGAGTGCGGCCAGCGCGCGTGCCTGTAGCGCGGCCATGCGGCGCGACTTGTTCATTTCTTCCGCAAACGGATGCAGGTAGATCAGCGCCTCGCGGCAGGGGCCCACCGGTGCGTGGAACAGGCAATAGCGGAACCCGTCCTGCACCGGCAGAAAGAAGGCTTCGGCGGGCGCGTGTGCCGGCAGCATGCGTCAGGCGGTCTTCGAGGCCACGAAGGTGGCCAGGCTGCCGAGCGTCTCGAAGGTGCTGGCGCTGATGTCGTCGTCGTCGATGACGATGCCGAAATGGTCTTCGAGGGCGCCGATCAGGGTCACGACCGCCATCGAGTCAAGTTCCGGCAGGCTGCCCAGCAGGGGAGAACCGGCGTCCAGGGCCTGGCCGGCATCGCCCAGGTTGAGTACGTCGATCAGGAGGTTTTTGACTTCAGTGAGAATCATGGATTAATGCTCCGTAGAGGCCTGGACGTTTGCGCTGTCGTGTTTTCTGGCGCGTGCTTCCAGCAGCGCGTGCAGGCGGCGCAGTCCCGGCCATCGGTAATAGTTGACATGGTACATAGTGCGCACCTGCTCCGTCCAGCGCAGGTGCCATTCCATCACCCGTCCGTAGAATTCGATGCGGGCTATCCTGCCTTCGTCGAACAGTGTGCGTGTGGCTTCTTCGCGCATCAGGAGGGTCGGCGACAGGCTGGACGGCACGCTTTCGTCGTAGCTGGTCTTCAGGACGATGAGAGTGTGCCCGTCCTCGATGCACAGGTCCATCGCGACCAGCTGTTCGCCGAACCAGTAACGGTAGATGCTGCCCCGTCCGCGCCGGCAGAAGTTTTCAAGCATGGTCCGGTAATAGCGGCCCTGTGCATTGCCGGCGTGGACCGCGGTGCCGCAGCCGGCCTTCCAGCCCGTGCTTTCGAGGCGCCCGTAGTCGGCTACTGCCGCGGCCACTTCCTCCGGTGCCCGGCTGACCTGCAGGCGCGCGACGATGCCCTCGCGCTCCAGGCGCTTGCGCTGCTTTTTCAGGTTGTTGCGCAGGTTCTTGCCGCGTGCTTCCCAATAGGCGTCGAACCCGCCGTTGACCTCCACGTGCGCGGTGTCGATGTAGTCCAGCGTGCGGATGCTGCCGCCATCCCCCGGGCGCGGCATCAGGAACGGGTCCATCTGGGTCAGGCCCACGATCAGGGGCAGGCCTGGCAGCGCGCGGACCAGCCCGCGCAGCAGCGGCTCGAGCGCTTGCCCGCGCGACTGCAGCCACAGGCCGAGCGGCGCCTGCGCGGGCTGGAAGGTGGCCCAGGTGCCGCGTCCGTCCGGCGCCAGGACCGCCATCGCCAGCACCTGCCCGCCGTCCTCGCAGCAGGCCAGCAGTTCCCTGCCGCTGCCAAATTCGGCCAGCAGCGGCGCGACGAAGTCCCAGTCCAGCATCGGCGAGGCTGCGCTGCCGGCATGCAGGCGGCGCCAGCGGTCGGCAAAGGCAGCAAGTTCGCCCGCCGGGTAGAGAGTCCAGTTCATGCTCGTAAAATGGTCTGCAGGGTGGCGATCATCCAGTCCAGCTCCTCGTCGCGCAGCTCCTGGTGGCAGGGGAAGGCCAGCACATGGCGCGACAGCATGCTGCTGCTTGCGCATACGCTCTCGTCCACCCCCGGCCACAACGGGTATCCAAAACGCGTGACCGGCACCGCCGCGGCACATACGGCATCGAACAGACGCTTAGGGTCGTCGGCCACGAGCGGGAACATCCACGGGCAGACGCCGTCGGGCAGGGCCGGGAACAGCGGGCGCACGCCGGGCAAGCAGCCGAGGGCCTGCTCCAGCCGCCGGTAACGCGCACGGCGCAGCGCGACGATGCGCGTGGTCGGCAAGCGCCCGACCAGCAGGCGCGACAGCCGGGATGAGCGTTTGTCAAGCCAGGCCGGGTCGAAACCGAAGCCGCTGTCCGAGGACGCCGGCGCCAGCCGAGATGCTGCGGATGTTTCGGACGGACGCGCGCCCGGCTGTGCGCCATGACGCAGCCTCCGCAGGGCCGCCTTCAGCTGCAGCGGCGGAGTCAGCAGGGCCCGCAGCAGCGGCAGACGCCCATAGGGAAAGCCGCGCTCCAGCGTGGCGAGGGTGGCCTTGGCCTCGAATCCAGGGCCGGCCGTGTGCAACGCCACCCGGCCGAGCCCATGGTGCGCCGAAACCAGTACCCCGCCTTCGTACACCGGATAGAACTTCATGCTGCTGGCCGCGGCATAGTCGCCCCAGGCGCCGACTGGCCTGCCGCCATGCTCGCCGAAGAAGCTGTGCGCGCAGTCCTCGAGCAGCTGCAGGCCGTGCGCATCGCAAAAACTGCGCAGAACGGCCAAGTCCTGGATGAAACCGAAATAATGGGTGACCACCAGCGCTTTCACTCTGGGCACGAGCTTGGCGGCCAGGTCGCCGAGGTCGGGCGAGGCATCCGGGTGCAGCCGGTAGAAGACCGGCACCGCCCCCAGGTGCAGCACGGGCGGGATCATCGACGGGCTGTGGTAAGCCGGCATCAGGACCGCATCGCCGGGGCGGATGCCCATCTCGCGCAGCGCCAGGGCAATCGCGATTCGTCCGCTGGTGACCAGCCGTGCCGGGCCCGCGTCCAACACCGATGGCAGCGCATGTGCGCCGCGTACCCGACGCAACGACGCACCCGACAGCACGGGAGCAAGCGGGACGCGTGGGTGGGTGGGCGGCTTGATTTGGAGCATGGCGCAGTATAGCCCCGATGTTGAAAATTTGCCCACATCGCATGCCTCGAAACAAACATTCTATGCAGCTATTTTTCTCTAACTGATAAGATGGCAGTCCTTTGCGCGCCGCCGCGCCATTCACGATTTCCCATGCCCGACCTGATTCACGACTTCATTTTCGATGCGGCGCGCCGCACGCCCGAAGCCGAAGCGCTGGCCTATGGTGCCGCCCGGCTCGACTATGAGGCACTGGCCGCCGCCGTGCGCGCGGCTGCCGGCGCGCTGCTCGACGCCGGTGCCGGCCGGCGCGAACGCGTGGCCGTGTACCTCGAAAAGCGGATCGAAAACGTCAGCGCGATGTTCGGCGCGGCCCTGGCCGGTGCCGTCTTTGTTCCCGTCAATCCCCTGCTCAAGCCGGAGCAGGTGGCCTACATCCTGGCCGACTGCAATGTGCGTGTGCTGGTGACGTCGAGCGAGCGCCTGGCCCAGTTGGCGCCGGTGCTGGACGGCTGCCCGGACCTGCGCTGCGTGCTGGCGACCGGGACGCTGGACAAGGCCACCGTGCCGGCCGGGGTGCAGCTGCGTCCCTGGGATGCCGCGCAGGCGATACCGGACGAGGGGCTCCTGCGAGAGCGCCGGGCGATCGATGTGGACATGGCGGCCATCCTGTACACCTCGGGCAGCACCGGCCGCCCGAAAGGCGTGGTGCTGTCGCACCGGAACATGGTGGCAGGTGCGCGCAGCGTCGCCTCTTACCTGCACCTGACGGCGGCCGACCGCGTATTGTCGGTGCTGCCACTCAGCTTCGACTACGGCCTGTCGCAACTGACCACGGCCTTCCTGACGGGCGCCTCGGTGGTCCTGATCAACCACCTGTTCGCGCGCGACATCGTCAAGGCGGTGGCGCAGGAGCGCATCACCGGCCTGGCCGCGGTGCCGCCGCTGTGGATCCAGTTGGCGGCGCTCGAATGGCCGGTCGGTTGCACGCTGCGCTATCTCACCAATTCGGGCGGCGCCATGCCGGTCGAGACGGTACAGGCGCTGCGCGCTGCGCTGCCGCAGGCGGATCTGTTTCTGATGTACGGACTGACCGAGGCATTCCGCTCGACCTACCTGCCGCCGTCCGAACTCGAGCGCCGCCCGCATTCGATGGGCAAGGCGATCCCGAACGCGGAAGTAATGGTGGTGCGTCCCGACGGCAGTCCGTGCGCGCCGGATGAACCGGGCGAACTGGTACACCGCGGTGCCCTGGTTTCGCTGGGCTACTGGAACGACCCGGCCAAGACCGCCGAGCGCTTCCGCCCGGCGCCGGGTCAGGACCCCGCGCTGCCGCTGACCGAGATGGCGGTCTGGTCGGGCGACACCGTGCGCATGGACGAGGAGGGCTACCTTTACTTCGTCGGCCGCAGCGACGACATGATCAAGGTGTCCGGTTATCGCATCAGCCCGACGGAGATCGAGGAAGCGGTCCATGCGACCGGCGCGGTGCAGGAGGCGGTCGCCTTCGGTGTGCCGCATCCGGCGCTGGGCCAGGCAGTCGTCCTGCTTGCGCTGGCGCGCGAGCCGGGCCTGACGCCGGCGCTGCTGCTCAAGGCCTGCCAGCGCCATATGCCCGCCTACATGGTGCCGGCCCACATCGAGATCCGCACCGAGGCCTTGCCGCGCAACCCGAATGGCAAGTTCGACCGCAAGCTACTGCAGCAACCCTATTTGACCTTGTTCGAAGGCACCGCACCATGAGTACTACCCGTCCCATCCATGCAGAGCAGACCGGCTTCCCCGTCGTCGACGGCTGCCTGCAGGTCGGTGGCATGCCGCTGACCCGACTCGCGCAGCGCGTCGGCAGCACCCCGTTCTATGCCTACGACCGCCGCCTGCTGACCGAGCGGGTGCGCCATCTGCGTACCCATTTGCCGGCGCAGATCGAGCTGCATTATTCGATCAAGGCCAACCCGATGCCGGCCCTAGTGCAGCACCTGGCCAGTCTGGTGGATGGCCTGGACGTGGCGTCCGGCGGTGAAATGCGTGTCGCGCTGGACACCGGCGTGACACCCGCCCGCATTAGCTTTGCCGGCCCCGGCAAGTCCGATGCCGAACTGACCCGCGCCGTAGCGGCCGGCATTTGCGTGCACGCCGAGTCCGAGCGCGAAATCCGCGCCCTGGCCCGTATCGGCAACGAGCTCGAGATCGTCCCGCAACTCGTGCTGCGCATCAATCCGGACTTCGAACTGAAGGGATCCGGCATGCGCATGGGAGGCGGCGCCAAGCAGTTCGGCATCGACGCCGAAGAAGCGCCGCGCATGCTGGCGCTGGCGGCCGCGCTTGGACTGGAGGTGTCGGGCTTTCACATCTTCAGCGGCTCGCAAAGCCTGAAGGCCGAAGCCATCATCGAAGCCCAGGCACAGACGGCCGCGCTGGCGCTGCGCCTGGCGGAGCAGGCGCGCGGACCGTTGCGCATGCTGAACATCGGCGGCGGCTTCGGCATCCCGTATTTTCCAGGCGAGGCGGCGCTGGACCTTGCGCCGATTGGCGAAGCGCTGCACGGCACCCTGGCACAAGTGAAGGCCGCGCTGCCGGAGGTGACGGTGGCGATCGAACTGGGACGCTACCTGGTGGGCGAGGCCGGGGTCTACGTGGCGCGTGTGGTCGACCGCAAGGTATCGCGCGGCCAGGTGTTCCTGGTCACGGATGGCGGTCTGCACCATCATCTCGCGGCATCGGGCAACTTCGGCCAGGTGATTCGCAAGAACTACCCGGTCGCCATCGGCAACCGGATGGACGGCGACAAGGAGGCAGTGTCGGTGGTGGGACCGCTGTGCACCCCGCTCGATCTGCTGGCCGAACGCATGGAGCTGCCGCGGGCCGAGCCGGGCGACCTGGTGGTCGTGTTCCAGTCGGGCGCCTATGGCCGCAGCGCCAGCCCGGCCGCCTTCCTGAGCCATCCGGACGCGGTGGAAGTGCTGGTCTGAGCTTTCCGTCACAAACAGCGCGCACGATTCAACTTGTTGCCGGAAATATATTTTGAATTGCTACAATATCTCTGTCTCGTAGTCCCGATCGTATAGCCAACGAAATGACCGTGTATGCCTAGCGCTCCAGCCAGTACGAAATCCGTGAGCGTCATCAAGGGCGCCTTTATCTATGTGATGATGCGTTGGATGGATCGTCTGGTCGGGCTGGCGAGCACGCTGATCCTGGCACGATGGCTGGTGCCGGCGGACTTCGGCATCATCGCCATGACCTCGCTGGTCATCGGTATCGCCGACGTGTTGCTGGACCTGGGTGTCAACGTCGCGCTGATTCAGAACCGCGCTGCCACGCAGGCGCACTACAACACCGCCTGGACCCTGCGCATGATGCAGGCCTGCGGCACGGTGCTGATCGTGACCCTGGCAGCACCCTATGCCGGCGAGTATTTCCACGATCCGCGTATCGTGCCGGTGCTGCGCATCGCCTGTCTGGGCGCCCTGCTCGCGGCGATGGAAAACATCGGCGTCATTACCTTCCAGAAGGAGTTCCGTGCCGACCGCGATTTCCTGCTCACTTTTATCAAGCGGATTTCTGGCTTCACCGCCACGGTCATTCTGGCCTGGATCTTCCGCAGCTACTGGGCGCTGGTGTTCGCCACCCTGTTCGGGCGCGCGGTAGGCGTGGTGGCCAGTTATTGCATGCACCCAATGCGGGCCCGCCTGAGTCTCGAAAAGTTCGGCGAGATCTTCGGCGTCTCCCAATGGATGCTGATTAACAGCATCGGCAACTACATCAATAACAACTTGCACCGGACCCTGGTCGGCCGCTCGACCGATGCCACCGTCATGGGCGGCTACACGCTGTCGGACGAGATCTCGTCAATGCCCTCGACCGAAGTCCTGGCGCCCCTGAACCGAATCCTGTTCCCGACCTTCGTGCGCGCCAGGAACAATCCAGAAGAGTTGAAGCGCAACTTTTTGCTGGCGCAGGGCTTGCAAAGTCTGATCGCGATTCCGGCCAGCCTTGGCCTAGCCTTGGTCGCGCACGAGGCGGTCCTGGTCCTGTTGGGAGAGAAATGGCTGATGGTGGTGCCCTTCGTGCAGATCTTGGCGCTGACCAACATCATCCAGGCAATTTCGACGAGTACCGGTTATGTGCTGCTTTCGCTGGGCAAGAACCGCAACGCGACAGCAACGACCTGGACCCAGGTGTCGCTGTTCGCTGCGATCGCCCTTCTGTTCATGCAGCATCCGCAGGCGCTGGACCTGGCGCGCCTGCGCCTGGCCTGCGTTGCCGCCGGCCTGCTGGTGGCGCTGGTCATGCTGATGCGGACCATGCGCAACGTCAGTCTGCTCGATATGCTCAGGAACGTGGTCCGGCCGCTGCTGGCTGCCATGGCGATGGCAGGCGTGATCCACGTCATCGCGCCGATCGCCCCTTCGGCGCCCGCTCTCAGGCTGGTCATGATGATTGTGGCAGGCGCGGTCGGCTACACTTTGACGGTGCTGGTGGCCTGGACGCTCGTCGGCAGGCCGCAAGGCGCGGAATCCTATCTGGTCGAGAAGATCGCCAACGTGCTGAAAAAGCGCCGCCCCGCAAAACTGGGCAGCGCCGTCGACGGCTGAACGCGGTCAGCGTTCGCCGACCGCGACTTCCTGTTTCGCCGGGCAAATCACGCCGTCCAGCACATGCGCCAGTTGCTTGGCGCGGTGCGCGCGCGAGGACTGGGCCACGACCTTGGCCGACGCCACGTGGACCGTGCCGCTCCGGATCTGCTCCAGGAAGCGGCGCAGGGCGGCGGCGATGCTGTCTGATTGTTCCATGTGGGCCAGGCTGTCAAAGCCGGCGGTGCGCAGCACGCGTGCCGTTTCGCCGGCAGGATCGACCAGTCCGAGGATCGGGCGACGGGCCCAGAAATACTCATACAGCTTGGCCGGGATCTGGGTATTGAAAGGCGTGCCCTGGAAGATCATCAGGCCATCAGCTGCCAACATCTCCTGCAGGGCTTCGCGATAGGGCACTGAGGGCGCGACCTCGACGATATCCTGCACCCCGTGCTCGCGCACCAGTTTCTCCATGGCGGCGGCGTCGCCGGGCGCGCGCAGCACCACGCGCAGCGTCGCGGCGTCCGCGTCGCCGGCCTTCTTGAGCATCGCGATCGCGGCCAGGAACGCCGAGGGATTGCGCCCGGGCTGGTACAGCACTCCGCTGTGTAGCAGCGTCAGGCGGCGCGCCGGTGACTGCACGGCCGTGCGTTCGGCGGCAGGCGGCGCGCTCAGGCCGTCCTCGTCGTAGCCATTTTCGATGACGGTAAACTTCGAGGCCAGCGCCGGAAAGCGTTCGCGGTACGAATTCATGGCGCTGTGAGTCGTGAACACCGCGGCGCTGCAGCGCTTCAGGGTCTGCGCTTCGATCCACCCGTAGATCTTGCGCTGCAGCTTCGAGGTCGGGTAGGAACTCTGCAGCATCGGGTCGCGGAAGTCCGCTACCCAGGGCAGGCCGCTCATCCGGTGCAGGGTCAGTCCGATCAAGTGCGCGGTGGAGATCGGGAAAGTCGACCAGATGACGTCCGGCCTGTGCTTGCGGATCAGGCCCAGTCCTGCCGGAACCGCGCCGAACCACCACGAGACCCAGCGGTCCGGCAGCGCCAGCAATTCGAGATAGCGTTCCTTGTAGCCCAGGTGGCGCTTGGTATCGAGGGCGAACACACGTTCGACCACCAGGCCGGGCGGCACGCTCGCCAGCTGCGACGGATTCTGCACCGAATAGGCGCGCGGATGCGCCGACAGGACCATGGGTTCCCAGCCGCTGTTGCGCAGGTGCTTGGAGAAGCTAAGCGTACGCTGGATGCCGCTGCTTGCCGCCTGGGGCGGGAAGTGGAAGGCGATCAATAAAACACGTTTATTCATTATTTCAGTCGGTCGAGAAGACATTTGATGTCTCGAACAGGGATGAGTTCATGCTTGCCGGGCCAGCCAGCTCAGCAGCCGGAGACCGAAGCGGAACGGTGTGCGGTCCCATGGCCGGCTGCGCGGCAGCTGAAAACGGTCCTGCTTTGCAGTGATGGAGCCGATCGCGGTCGTGAAGGCGGCCTCGAAGCCGCTTTCCCGTACCATGCCGACGTGCGCCGCATTGAAGTCCTTGCCTACTTTACCGTTCGGGTAGGCGAAGAAGCGCACCGGCTTGCCGAGCAGGTCTTCGAGTTGTTCCTTGCCGCTGGCGATCTCGGTATGGGCCTCGGCATCGTCCAGGCTGGTCAGGATCGGATGGGTGACCGTGTGGGCGCCGATCTCGATGCCCGCACGGTCGAGTGCGACGACCATGTCCGGCGTCAGCATCAGGCCCTGCGGCAGGGCGTCACCGACCAGGGCTTCGAGCCGCGTCACGACGCCGCTGCGGCTGGCGGGCGGGAGGTATTTCGACGCCTCGGTCAGCAGCCCAGCGGTCGACCTGCGGTCGGCCATGCTGTTCAGCGAATATGCACCGAGGCCCAGTTCGCTGAGATCGAGTTCGCCAGCTGGCATGGTATGAACGGCATCGATGATGCGGTCGTTCCACATCCGGTGCTCGCCGAGGTAGCCGCTGGTGACGAAGACCGTGGCGGGCAAGCCGAATTCCTTCAGCACTGGAAGCGCGAGGTCATGCACCGAACGGTAGCCGTCATCGAAGGTGATGCAGACGGCGCGCGGCGGCAGGCGGCCGGCGTCCAGCAGGCGCAAGGCTTCCGCGAGCGGCAGGACGTTGAAGCACTCGGCCAGCAGCTTCATCTGCCAGCGGAAGGTCGCGACGTCCGGCTCGATGTCGAGCATCGGATCGGGCCGCGCCAGGATGCGGTGGTAGTTGACGACGAACAGGCTGGGCTTGCGGCGGCAGCGTGCGATCAGGTCTCCAGCGGTACGCAGCAACCATGCTGACATTGGAGATGGTGCAGGCAAAGTCATGTGCGCAAATCAGGGTTCGGGGTTGATTTCCTACTTTCGGCAATGGCGGCCGGCAGGATACGGCTGTTCAGCACGACCAGCAAGCCGACGATGGCATAGGTCAGGTCGAAATAGGCGAAACTGAGTGCAGCGCCGCCGACGCAAAAACCGAACATGGATAGTTGCAGCGTCGTCGCGACATTCGGTATCCAGTCGGGCACATTGTGTTTGCGCGACACGCGCACGATGCGGCGCGCCGTCAGGAACGTTCCCACCAATATCGCCAGGAAGAGCGCCAGTCCCACGAAACCGTGGTCGCCCAGCACCTGGAAATAAATGCTGTGGGCAGCGTGAGCGCGTTCCGCCGAAGGAGCGGCATCGCCAGTGTAAAACCAGGAAAACGAAAAGAAGTCCTTCGACAGGTTCGACCACACGGGGAAGTATTCGAGCGCCTTGAAGCCGCCACCCGTGAGCGGATGTTGCGACGCCAGGATCAGGCTGAGCTTCCATGCCACAACGCGCCCCATGAAGGAGGCATCCTTGTCCGCCGCATTGATGGTATTGATGCGCGAGACCCATTCGGTCGTGACGACCTGGGACAGGCCGACGGCGAGCACGATGATCAGCACCGTGGCCAGCGCTTTCTTTTCGCTCTTCAGGTAGAAGTAACCGCCGAGCGCGAGCAGGGCGATGAAGCCGCCGCGCGACTGCGTACCGACGACGGACACCACGAGCAGGGCGATCGTGCCCAGCAGGCCGATGCTCAGGAGCCGCGATTTCGGACCGTATTCGCGCAATAGATACATGCAGATTGGCAGGATCATGACGAAGGCCACCGCTAGCTCGTTACGGTCGCCGAGCACGTGGCCGTTCATCCCTTCGATCATGTGATGACCGCCGCTGGCCAGGAATTTCAATGCCTCTACGTTGGCGTAAAAGCCGACCGACAAGACGATGCACCAGAAGAAAAACTCGACATGCAGCTTGTTTTCGATGATCGCGAGCACGAACAGGAACAGTGCAATCACCTTCATAAAGCGGTTCCAGATTTCCCAGGTCCGCTCCAGCAGGCCGATGCCGGTCATGCTGCTCAGCGTGGTCCAGGCAAAGAACAGCAGTACCAGGATGGCGGTCCCGGTCAGTTTGAACTTCGGCTTCGGCTTCATGGCCATGTAGGATAGCAGGGTCATGCCCGTGAAAAGCAGGTTGTAACGGATGCCGGAGGCAATGCCGAACACCCAGCCGTTGGGGAAGAACAGGGCAGTCCAGATCCACATGCCGAGGCCGACGAATGGGCGCTTGGCCATTGCGTACAACATGAATGGAAGCGCTGCCAGGAGAACGAGGTCACGCATGGTTATCCCGTTGTCCCTGGCGTTTCACGCTGGCCTTCTTGTCGTGCGCCAGCGCCCATCTGCACAATACGATGACCCCGACGATATCGAGGGCCCACAATATACTTTCCATAGATTCCTTCTAAGCGCTCACGCTGCGATGGCGGCAGGCTCGCGAGCGCGGATTTTCCGAAACAGCGCCAGCTGGCCGGCCGTCGTGTCGTCCCAGCTGAAACCTTCTGCGTAGCGCCGCGTGGCGGCCCGCTCCGGGTAGTTGGCGCGCAGCGCGTTGACGGCGTCGGCCACGCCCTGTGGGCTGCGTTCGGCCATCAGCACGCCCGCTTCCGGGGCGGCGACGACTTCCGGCGTGCCGTACACGCGGCTGGCCACCACCGGGGTGCCGCAGGCCATCGATTCGAGCAGCACGTTGGCCCAGCCCTCACGGCTGGAGGCCAGCACCATGGCGTCGGCGCCGCCATAGTGGGCGCGCAACTGCGATTGCGGCACGGCGCCCAGGAAGGTCACGCGCTCGGCCACGTCCAGTTCGGCAGCGAGGTTTTCCAGCATGCCACGGTTCGGACCGTCGCCGGCCACCACCAGACGCACACCCGGCAGCAGCGGCAGCGCGCCGACGATCAGCTCCTGGGCCTTGACCGGCACGAGGTGGCCGACCGTGACCAAGGTAAAGGGCTGGCTGCGCAGACGTTCGGTCGGGCGGAACAGTTCCAGGTCGACGCCGTTGCGCAGCGAGACCACCTTGGCCGGATCGACGCCGAGCCCGATCATCTCGTCACGCAGTGCGTTGCAGACCGTGATGATGCCGGCGGCCTCGCTGGCCGCCCACAGGATCATGCGGCGCGGCAGGCGGTATTGCGGCAGCAGCGTGATGTCCGAGCCGCGGGCTGTGATCACTACCGGCTTGTTGAAGTAGCGGCCCAGCATGGCAGCGGCCACGCCGTCCGGGTAAAAATAATGGGCGTCGATCAGGTCGAAGTCGAAGCCTTCGTCGAGCAGGCGTCCGATCGCCGGCTTGACCGCCTGCGCCAGGAACACCGGCGCCACGTTCATCCCGACCTTGGGCAACACCGGATAGCGCGGATGCCCCACCGGAATCCCGTGGCGCACCTCGGTGCGCGGCACCCGGGCCATCTTCGCGTAGTTGCCGAAGCGCTCGCTCGGCAGTGGGAACCAGGGCACCGGCGCGACCACGCGCGACTCGACCTGGCCGCTGGCGACCAGGTGGCGCAGGCGAGTTTCGACGAAAATCCCGTGCCCCGGCTTTTCGCTGTTCGGGAACAGGGTGCTGAAGGTCAGGATCTTCATGCGGCCACAGTACCCGTCAGGCGGCCGTAGATGTTCTTGTAGCGGGCCACGCTGACCGGCCAGTTACGCTCGGTTTCGACGTAATCGCGGCCGGCCTGGCGCAGCGCCGGCCATTTCTGCTGCGATTCGAGCAGGGCGCCGACTTTCTGCGCCAGCGAAGCCGGATCGTCGGCGCGGAACAGCACGCCGGTTTTGCCGTCGGCGATCAGTTCCAGGTGGCCGCCGACGTCGGACGCGGCCAGGATGCGGCCCTGGGCCATCGCTTCGAGCGGCTTCAGCGGCGTGACCAGGTCGGTCAGGCGCATCGACAGGCGCGGGTAGACCAGTACGTCGAGCAGGTCGTAGTACTTGTTGACCTGG
>Ga0209023_10004287_pt1 | contig 16336 bp, 17 predicted proteins | sample LakOneMetagenome_FD_187468 | JGI IMG/M metagenome (GOLD analysis project Ga0209023, IMG submission 187468) | Freshwater and sediment microbial communities from Lake Erie, Canada (SPAdes) (version 2) | ecosystem: Environmental > Aquatic > Freshwater > Lentic | place: Lake Erie, Canada... | reverse complement strand
GTGTGCCTTAAATCATGGCATGAAATTGATGTCATGCCTGTTCGCTCTTGTAACACTGTCAAGGTTTCTTGAGGAAGTGCCTTTGTTAGTACCTCAAAAAAATAATTGAGACCTTCAGCAGAAAGCGGGAGATTTTTAGCACTGCTCAAGAAGAATGAGTGGTTCTGTTTACCTCGATAGTTATTGAGATACGTTTCCAATGCGATAGCTGTTGAACGACTTACAGGGATTTGCCGAATTGAAGATACGGTTTTAATACTAGGCAGTGAGTGTCGAGGATCAACATCTTCATATTCATTACTTTTTACGTTAAGCCAATATTCTCTGCCTGTATTTGTACGTTCAGATTTCAAAAAATCAGCCGCTAAGGACAAAACCTCACCACGACGTAATCCTTGATGTAGCAATAGCAAGAAAGCTATGTAAACGCGCCATTGTGTAGATTCTGTTTTGAAAGGATTTTTTGCGCTCCCTGGTATGACAGATTCATAGAGCGTTTGTAGTACAGATGCAGGCAAGGCTCGGATGATGAGTGGCTGTGATTTTCTAGTTGTGCGGAGTTGACCATAGATACGGTTCAATCTTTCGAGTCTGAGTCTGAGCTCTTCAAACTTTAAAGACATTTCAGATGTTCTAGCTAAGCGCTCACAAATTTCACGCACAAAATTCAATGCATCTTTCCAACGCTGTTCAGCAGTAGCTTGAATTTGAGGTACATTGGTCAAAGTCAAAAAGTATGACTCAAGCATTTCTTCAAGTAACGGAATATTTAGATCATCAATGGCATCGTCTAAAGAACCAATTTTTCGGTCGTCGTCAACATGAATGTAAAAGGCTTCAATGTTAGATAGACGCTGCTTTAATGTCGAGATTGCCAACGAAGCACCAAACAGCAATATCCAAGCTGATGCCCAATATCGAGGCAAGCCAAGGCTATCAGTTAGGACGTAGTTTTGGTTATCAATTTTCGTAAGCATCTCTCTAAGCTATAGTTTAGTTAAGCAACAAGCAAGTACACAATGTTGAAGTTTGGTGTTGCATAAAATCTAAGCTTTAAAGCAACACTAATAGTAGTACATGAGAGTCGTATAATTTACTTTGCAGCTTATGTTCAATGCCGAAGGTGCGATACTCTCAACCTCGCACCGAGGCATTTAACATAGGCTCGCATTATACGATCGTGAATGCTGCGCCACCTCAAATCTTCTTTTCGCTATCTGCCCTCTGTTAAGTAATGCCGCGCCAATCGCTCCCCTCCAAGACTGCTCTTGATTTTTCAGCTTTTTAAAATAAAAAAAGGCTTTCCTGTTGACCCTGTTGGTATGTGTACAGGTAGGGCGAGGGTTGTGTATAAATTGCTTACTTTTCAATGGTTTGAGTTTATTGTCTGAAAAACTGTTGTAAAGTCAGCTATTTATGCACAGCCCTGCTTTTCGCCCGTTAGCTGTGCACATATCAATAGGGTGCTTTTGATTTTAAGAACGGAAAAACAGCAGTCCTAGAGCGATTGGCGCGGCATGGATGATCAGGGTCACTACTCCGCAAAAAAATGCCCTGGTATGCCTTTTTAATCTGATTTTTGAGATAGGGCACAGTGCTATCTAATACTGTGCCTGACTCCAGAATTATGGAGTATTTTGACTTATGTTACTGATTTTTAAAAATAAACATGTTTATTGCCATTAAGTCGTTGATTTTATTTAATTATTATTACTTTCCCGCTTTCTGATATTTCAGCTAGTTCTATCGCTTGTTCAAGAATTATATGTGCTAGTTCGGTGTCTTTTATCGGTTCACATTTTTTGCTTATCAGTTTTTTGTTTAATTCAACAGCTTTATTTCTTAAAAGCTCTTTTTCTTTAGTGTTGAATCTTAACATGTCAGCCATTTTTGCACTCATTTGAAAAATACCTTAAATATAATCTACATTAACATGTATACATGCTTGTAAAGCATCTTGTATACAAGTATACTTATTCTACAATAGAAACATGTATACATGTATATAAAGGTGATCGAAATGAACAAACAGCTTTCTTTCAAATTTGTTTTTATATCTGTAAAACGTAATTTATTGCCTACTCGTATTAAATTTTTATTGAGTGATGGTGAACCTGTTTTGGGTTGTTCACGTCGTAATGTTCGTGTAACTCGTAAGTTTGATCGCAATTTTCATAAACGTACAACTCGAATTCTCAAAGTTAATGATCAGCATTTAAAGCGTATTTCTTTGTTGATTGCTGAAAATGATGTTTTGTTGTCTCGCGCTTAAATGCTAGACCATCTTCGCCTTGCAATCCCTGTATTGCCAACGCACGTTCGTAGCTTAGCCAATCATCATTATTTCAATGATGACATGCTGAAATACGGATTACCTGCGGCAACGCGGAATGTTAGCAGGGCAGAGGATGGTAAGATTTTGACGGGTACGCTGTATCACCCTTATGAATCACTCGGTTCCGACTATACCGACATGGCGATGAAGTTCTATATGGACACCATGAACGCCATGCCATACGTTGAGATTAAGGCGTCACCGCTTAAGTTGCTTCAAGGTCATAACGTCTACGGCTTTGAATCTATCGCTTTGGGTGCATTTCACATGCTTGGAATGCTGCAAGAAGCCTATCCAACGCTATGCAGCATTCTTGATTTTGAAAACACCGAAGTTCTGCATCTCGATACAACGTATTTTATCAAGTTACCGCATCAGAACATGGTTCAACCAGTTCTTGATTATCTCGCCAACTGTCAATCGGGTCATCGTAAAGCCCAGCAGGTCAAGTACCAGAACTATATTACGTGGGGCAATGAAGAAGGACGTTATATCCGCCCTAAAGCCTATGGCAAATTTGAAGAAGTGAAATCCCAGCAGGCGAAAGCCCAAAAGCGAGCCGATAAAGGCTGTCAACGCTCCAAATCGTTAGTCATGGCAATGCAAGATGTTCTCGAATTCTCTAATGCGTGTGTCCGCTTTGAAGCGCGTATCTGTAAAACCTATCTCTCAAAAAACGGTTATCCGACCAAGCTAACCGACTTGGTTAAACGTCAAAACGACGATCCTGAACTACTGTCTAAATTATGGAAGGTCGCATTTGATCCGATCTTAAACACCCTGAAAGGTGAACATATGAATTTCTCAACTGATTCCGAACTTCTTGATTTTTTAAAAGATAAATTACAAACCGTTACCGCTAGCGGTAAAACCAGTTATACCAAAGCGACCAATGCGTTTAAGTTTTATTGCCTTATTCGTCAAATGGGATGGAAGTCTGTAAAGGACATTTATAAAGAATCGACTTTCTATTTGAATATCAATGCTTTAATTGAATCTGGTATTTCTAAATCTCACCTACAAAACCTGACTAAAAATAAAAATGGCAAGGTCATCCCATTTGTTCGTCTAGTCGAAATCAAGTTCGATCAACAGTTGCCAGATGGCTATCAAATCCCAGTTTCAAAGTACGCCGAACAATTCGGTTATATCGCAGCCTAAGGAGGCTTAATCATGCAAGTCACGTTCAATAAACGCACCATCATGCCAGCATCTTACAAGAACGATAAGGGTACTTATCTAAGTGCCACGATCTTTTCGCCAGTGAAGTATCAGATTCAAATCGGTGAGGGATTGATGCCTAAAGAGCAAATCCAGGCCGTCCTAGAAAAATGCGCCGAAGAATCGCAAGAAGTTGAAATCGAGTTCACAGAGAGCAACGGACGTTTTGGTCCAGTGCTTCAAATCTTCTCAGTGAAGCCAATCCCAAAGCCAATGCCTACATCTATTAAACAGGCTTAATCGTGAGCGTTTACGCACATCATCAGCTAATCCACTACGGTTTTTACATCGTAGCTGGGTTGGCGCTTTGATATCTCAAACGCAAGTTTAGTTAATCGAGTTGAATCATGGCTAAAGACAAATGCGACTTTAAAACGATGGATTTAACAGGCGTTCCGCGTGTTACGGGTCGTCCTAATCTCGGTTTGACTAAAAGTGATGCTGAGTACAAACGCGGTCAACGTGCCGAGATCCATAACGATGTTATGGAAGGTAGTTTTACTACACGTTCGCATTGTATGTATGTGCTGTCTAAGCCTCTTCGGTTCACATTTAACCAGCGTAAAAACGCATGGTTGAAGCTAGCCAAACTCGATGGATATGCCGTGAGTATTTTGGACTGTCCAACTAACTTTGATTCGCTTTAATCAGGATTTTAAAAAATGACCACGTTTGTCTGTGCAGCGATCGATACAACAACACAGCAATGTACGTCATGGGCTGCTAATTACGGTCTCCTAGACGCGTTAGCGCTCACACCCTCGCAAATGCAGCTCGTCATTACCTCGGTCGCTGGGTATTGGGGTATCTGCTACATCATGAAATCACTAAGGAGTTCAGTCAAATGAACGGAATTAAAGAGAAATTGGGACGTGTCTATCTCGTCTCTGGTGTTATGGCAACAAGCGTGCTTTTGCCAGTTCTAAGTCATGCTGACACTGGCGACGTAACTATGCCAGATATCAGTTTTGACGGTTCTAAGTTTGCTATTTACATGGGCGTTGCAATCGCTTTTGCAGTCTCTGCTGGTCTTGCCAACTTGGGTCTAGCGTCGGTTATCTCTGTGATGCGTAAGTCTCGCGGAGCTGTTCGCTAATCGCTAACCAACACAACGACTTCACCCCTACATGTCTTGTGCGTGTAGGGGTGGGGTGGTTGTGTTTGAGGTCTTATCAATGCCTAATATCTGGAATACCATTTATGTGATTATCGTGCTGATAGGACTAAAGATATTATTCTGAGGTCTTATCATGATTCATAAAATCAATATCTATCTGCTTTCCCTTATCCTCGCTTTATTTCCAGCCTTTGTTTACGCTGCTGTCGACGTTCCACCTCGACCATCTTGGTTACCTGAAGGCGATTACCAGATCAGGTCTGTACAGATTCGTAGTGACGCTTTGTCTGCTGATATTGCAGCAACTCGAGACTACGTCATGACTCAAAACGGTAGCCGTTTTGCTGCGAATGCTCAAGCCACTGTAAACGTTACGTCTAGTGATGTGGGTAGTGTCATGTCTAAGCGCATTTCCGCCGTTGCAAGGGGTGGCGGTGTTGCTCTTGCTGGTGTTATTGCTGTTGAGGGTCTTTTAGAGGGTATTGGTTGGGTTATGGAAAACGGCACTTATGTGAAGCATAAACCTGCTGATACCACACAGAATCCAACTAATATCCCTCAAGCATGGGCGGATTATTCAACTAATCCTAAAACCTTTTGGGGTTCTCCCGAAGCGATATGCGAGCATTTAACTGGCTATTATAGCTCTGAATTAGTCAACATTAAGGATGTCTCCAATGGCGGAAAGCAATGCGTTTTTGCTAGTGGCAATAAACAAACCGTCTACCTTGAAAACAACCCCTATTACAATCCTAATGCTCCAGCTCCACAAGATCAGATTATTCCGATAACTCCTGATTTGATTGGTAAAGCTATCTTTCACAATGGGTATCAAGACCCTGTAGACTCATCTAAAAACGCCACTGTTAACACTGGCAATGCTGATACAGACACGATTACTGCTGCGTCTACGCCTCAAGATGGTGAAACTGATAATGATATTGTGAATAAAACGAATGCTGCATTAGATGCTGCGCCTAAGACTCAAACAAGTGACGGTACACAAGGTACGTCTAATAATTCTACAAGTGATGCAAACGGCAACCCATTAACTAACTCTACAGGCTCTTTTAACTTGCCAGCTTTTTGTAATTGGGCTGCTGTCGTCTGTGATCACATAAAGTGGGTCGAAAAAGATGAAATCCCTGCTAAAGACCCCATTGACCCTCCAGATTCCACAACGCCAGATACTAAGACGGTTGATATTAACTTCGGTGCTCAATGTCCAGACTCGGTCACTATACCTTTCGACATTGAGGGTCAAAGTTCTGATATTAAAGTCGTTGATTATCAACCTATTTGCGCTCAAGCACCCATCATAAGACCTGCAACAATCACATTTGCAACCATCATGGCTGCAATGATTGTTTTTGGTCGTAGGGAGACTTAACCATGTTTAAGCTCTTATATAAATTACTCGATGTATTTTCCAATAACACTGTACGCAATCTTATGTCCAGTTTAGGCATTGGAATAATGAGCGGTGCAGGTATTTATATCTTGATCACCCAATTCATAAATCAAGCTATATCTCAAGCCTATAACTTGCCGTTTTTAGGTCTATTGGGTCTTTTTGGCATTGATAAGGCTCTCGCCATTATTTTTGGTGCTGTTTTAACACGCGCTTCAATGGAAGCGACTAACGTGAGTCTTTATAAAAAATGAATATTCTTATTACAGGTACTCTAGGTGTCGGCAAGTCACATTTTACTGTTGGTAAAATTCTTGAATACATAAAACAGGGTAGAGAAGTTTATGCCGACCTTGATGATATGAAGATCGAGGGAGCTGCACCAATTCCTGAAGGGGGTTGGTTAGCTTGTCCTGAAGGTTCTGTCGTAATTTATGACGAAGCTCAAAAAATACCAGACTTTCAGTTCGTTAAGGGTCAAACTGTTTCAAAGAATCCTTTGATTTATGAATTGGCTGATTCTCGCAAACGTGGTTACGATATTATCTTCACGACTCATCAACCCGCATCACTGCATACCATGTTGTTGGGTTTTGTTGGTGAGCACTATAATGTTACACGTCCAAATAATCGTAAAGAATCACATATTGCGCTATGGCGCAAAGTTCAGGTATTGCCGAACAGCGAAGCTGCTTTGGCAAGGGCTGAAGATGTTTTTAAAGAGCCTTTTGACGATGATAGATTTAAGTTATATAAATCGACAAAACTCGATACGCATAAAACAAGAATACCAAGTTATATCAAGAAGTTAATCTTTAAAGCATTCGCGTGTTTTGTTGTAATCGGTTGTATTCTTTATTTTTCTCCGATGTTGGGTCTGTTTGGTGGTTCATTAAAAACAACGTTAGGCATGAATAAAGCAACACCTGAGACCTCTAAAGGCAATGTGATTACTAATCCTTTGGCTGCTGCTCAAAGTTCTGCTAAACAGTTTGCCCAAGTTAATCAAACGACAGGCTCGTTAAATTTATCGAATGCAATAGATACCACGCCTAAATATGACCCAACTAAGCCATATTCAGTCGATTACAGCAATTATCAGTATCAATATACCGATGCACCGCATTTTGCTGGTTGCGTCATTATGGCGGGCAAATGTAAGTGTTTTAGTCAGCAAGGTTCCACACTTGATGTTGAAAAAAAGACATGTTTAGCCGTTGTTCATGGTGATGGGATGCCTTTTAACCCGTTTCATGTAGATCAGTCTGTACCATCTGTAACTAACATGGACACAAATCAGTCAATCAAAACACAGACACAGATCGAGCAATCCAATACACGACAACAATCTGTACAATCTCAATATGAGCAGGATTTAGCACAACGTCAGAAAGAAAAAGATGATGCTTGGACTGCATTAGTTCAAAGTAAAAACAATGGGAAATAGTTATGAAACACAATATGTAGTGTTTCCTGGGATCTATATCTTGTGGTTTTGGTCTAAAAAGTCGCTCGAGCGACTTATTTAATTAGCTGGACAGTCCTATAAAAGCGCAGTATTCATGTCGTATAATGTATATTATGTTAAATAACATATCACGGCAGCATCCCCCATATATAGAGCTTGCCGTTACAAGCCCTTGACTAAGGCTTCGTAAATACTCGCCTTCGTCAAAGGTATGTTGCAGAACATAATAATTGTTATGCAACATCAGGCTCTAAAATCTAGCTTACTTCTAAAGTCTGAATTGTTGGTAATAGCGTTCTCAATTTCATTATCAGTGAAGTCTAATATTTTCATGAAGTTGAGTTGAAATATCACATCCATTTTAAGACATATCTCATAAAGAGCAGCTCCCTTAGCACAACTATTCTCTAAGCTTTCATCATAATGAGTGAGATAATTTCTAGTGTTTAGAATTTTCCAGATCAGCTTAGTAATGTACTTTTCATCACCTATATACTTTTTCAAAGGCTCAATTATTTGAATAATTCGCGTTTTTAGACTAACTTCATTTCCATGCTTTAGCCTACCACTCAACCATTTTTTATCATCTTCTGGACAAGTAGAAATAATAGTTTCTATGAGAGTCTGAAAAACTGCGTCATCCATGAGTTTTTCAGATGTTGTCCTTCTGTGATAGGTTTCTAGACCCTGAACTAACGTTAAGAATTTACTCTCTGAAAATTTATGCGGATTAAATCTAGTTGAAAAATATAAATCAAAAGCAGGTTCTAATATTGCGTATAGATCTATCCATTTATTTAATATTTTTTCAAAATTTGATTTTATGAGTCCAAATGTAAACAGCATTTCGTGATGACTGACATATAGCTCTTTTTCAGTCGCCAAAGTTCGTTTGTAATAAATAGATATTGCTACATCCTCATCCTGTTGTGCCCAAGGGAAAGGATTATGTCTTAAAGAAATATCAGTAGATGTTGCAGTTATTTTTTTTATATCCAAAGATTTACCGATTGCTAAACTTAGAAAGTTAGATATTTTCCTAACTACTTGGAGATACTCTGCTTTAGTTCTCGGTTTATCAGAGCTTAATTTACATAGGATATTTTGAGTTACTTTTGCTTCAGTAAGAGATGTTGATAGACTGTGTTGAAAGACAAACTCTAATTTCATTCCATTTGTAAGTTCGTAAATAAAGCCAACTTTGGGCGTACATTCGATGATGACGGAGCGGTCTTCTAGCATTTCAACATCTATACTACTAATTCCAACCCACTCATCCATACAATCTATTGAAAAAGATAAAGTATTAAATACAACTTCTTTGTCTGTACTAAAATCAGCACCAATCAGCGCACAACCTACATCAATCTCTGATTTTGATAAAGGTACAACAAGACCATGAATAATAACCTTTTTCTTGTATGCGCAGTTTAATAAGGTAACGGAGCCTTCATCCTCAATACATCCAGAAATTCTACCTATTTCACATAGTTCTTTATTTGCTACAGATTTATCGTGAAACATTCCAATCGTCTCAAGCTTAACTGCTCCCCCATTAATTATTGTTAGCGTGCCAGGTAATCGTTTTTCAGGATGCTCTGGCAACCAAAAATAGCCTGTTTTTCTAAATTCTTTTTCAATTCTCATAGAAATTATTCACATAATTATAGGGTTATCACCTTAGAGAGCCTTGACGATGAAGCTGTCGACGCTTCTACAGACGATTCTAGCAAGAAGATTAAATTTTAGTCGGTTTAATTGGTTTGTAGATACAAACTACGCCACCATTTGTCATTGCTACGGAATATTTAAGATCGCAGTTCATCGCTACAAATTTTAATGGCGACTGCTCATTACCTCATATGGAAACCAAGACGATGGTGCATCAGGTGGATGGTGTCTGGCAACAAACTGCAGTTCAGTCAAACACACTGGAGTACGGACAACGCTTGCTTCCAAGGCATGTGACACTGGAACGCCGCGGTGGGCCTTTAAGTCAATTATTGGATGAGTTAGATGTCGGAGCAATCCTCCGTCTGGACGTGGTGAAAGATGCCCAACTGGTGCTTAATCTGCCTAAGCCTTCAGCAGCAATGAATCGTAGTTAGTCGTTAACAGCCACTTTAAACAAATACAGCAACAAGTAGAGATATGAACATGAATTTTATGATTTATGGCGCGAATGGATATACAGGTGAATTGATTGCGCGTGAAGCCCGCGCGGCAAGGTCTTAAACCTGTATTGCGGGGCGTAATCGTCACTGGGACATCGGTAATGATAAAGTCGCAACACGGTGTGCCTCGTTTGCTGACAGTCCAAGAGCTTTAAGTACCATCTCTGCGAGTTTGATGTCATGGTCAATAATCCGCTGACCGTCTACGATACTTTGCATGGCACCTACGGCACATGAGACAACAAGAGCAAGAGCAACTTCTTCATCACTATAAACGAAAGAACCTTGTCTTAAGCCAATTTGCAAATCGTTACGCACATTTGCAGCGACAACTGATCGTATGCCTTGATCATAATGAATCACGTGAATCACCGCATTTGCCCATGCTGGATCAGCGATTGCTCGTCTTACAAACATTCGCACACCGATTGACATTCGCTGAGCGCCGCTGTCTATCCCAATACTCAGTAATGAAATACCTTGAGATAGTTGATCAGCAAGTGCAATTCCTACGGCTTCCAGAACCTCCTCTCGAGTCCGAAAATAATTATAAATCGTCCCATGTGATACATTCGCTTCGTCAGCTAACTCATTGAGCGTTAAGTCCCCTACGCCTTTTTTTGCGTAAATTCTGAGGGCTGCATCAACCAGATTTTGGCGAGTCTTTGCTTTTTTCTTGTGACCACGAGTGAGTTGCTCAGCGGGTGATTTCTCGCCTTCATTTGCGATGGATGTTGACATGGTTAGACCTAAATATTGGACAACTAAGGATATGATAATAAAAAATTATCTAATAAGCATCTGTATGCATTGATTGATCATTTTAATCATATCTCGAGGCGCACCATCAAACATGATGACACGATCTGGACGTGTGATCACAACCCAATTTTGACGAATCTGCGGTATAAAATCATCAACATAAACCGCAGTTTCAGAATTAGAATTTTTCACATGTTCAGCTTGATGATCAAAATGGGCAAATTGTCCGCCAATCTTTTTCCATTCCTCTTGAGACGTTGGATTTAAAACTGTCAGAGGATCAAACCCAATTCCAATCAATGTGAAACCACTGTCAAGTAAATCATCACTCAAACATGTATGTCCCTTTGATGCCACAAGACCTTGGGAAAGTTGCCCACCACGCGGTAGCTTTGATATCAAGGAACGTTTACCAAACAAACCATGTTGAAAACGATTTGTAGGCTTAATTTTAAGTTCTTCAAAAAAGTTTTTGATTGGCGGAATAAGTCGTATTGATTTCATTACACCATGTACACTAATCGCAAGCAATGCATTGCTGGGCATAACGAGGTGTCCCATTTTTTTTGCAAGCTCGATCATTTTTTTGGCATGTGGTCTTCTTTCTTGATCGTAGCTGTCTAGAATTTTTGGTGAAGCATAACCATGTGTAACCCATGCTAGTTTCCACCCCAAATTCGCGACATCTCGTAAACCAGCAACTAGACCTTGACCGACAAACGGTGGCGTTATATGAGCAGCATCACCTACTAGGAAAACTCGGCCTTGTTGAAAATCATCACAGCAGCGGGCATGAAATCGATAAACAGCATGACGTTCAATGCTAAGCTCTTTTGTTTCAATCCATGGTGCTAGTAATTCGGCAATCTTGTCTGGATGCTCCATTTCTTCTCGTGTTTCACCCGATTGCAGCATAAACTCCCAGCGCTCACGTCCACCTGGTGCGGGCATATGTGGCGTAGGGCGCTGAGGATTACAGATAAATTCAATATGGTCGATTGCTTTGTTTTTGCGTTTATTCGCATCGATAATCAGCCAGTCTTCGGCATAAGTTTGTCCTTGAAAATCCTGTCCAATCAATGTTCGGATTTTTGAACTTGCGCCATCTGCGCCGATGAGATATCTAGATTTTATTGTGAAAATTTCTCCTGTCTTGCTTTGCAGTCTGGCGATAACCTCATCATCTGATTGGGTAAAATCAAGTAGTTCAATTTCGCTGATGCTCGTCACATTGGCAAACTTGTTCACTTGTCTGCGTAAAGCATGTTCCAAATCAGGTTGATAGAACGTCACTAATTTGGGGTGACCATCAATCTTGCCCGATGTATTGACGCGTGCGAACTGACCTACATAAGGACAGTGCATTTTGACTTCTGGAATCGCGATCTTTTCAAAAGCATCCTCTGGTAAACCAATCATTTGTAGAATTCTAAGAGCCTCATTATCCAGCGCAATTGCACGTGGCATCATTAAAACGTCTGAGGCTTTATCGATAACGAGTGTTTGCACACCATAGCGACCCAATAGTGCTGCGAGTGCTGCACCCACAGGCCCATATCCTACGATGAGTACATCAGTAGTTTCTGGTACTGAATTAAGATTATTTGTCGTCATGTTAGTCTCGATTGATCATTCAAAGATTGACGTAAAACGGAAATTGCCCAAGCACTTTTCGGACATCCGATTCAGAAGCTTTATCAATTAATGCCACATCAATAACTGTACCCCGCGACTTATCATCTCGGACAGTCAGTGACGTTCCAGATAAATTTGCTTGAGTCAGCGCAAGCATCAGTGCATGTTTAATCTCAAGATGTTTTAATGCAGGTTTAAAAATCTTACCAACGGCGGTTAATGGTATTTCTTCAATAATATGAATATGTTTTGGCAATGCAGCACGCTCAGTCAGATGGTTATTGAGAAATTCAAGCAACTCCTGTTCTGTCGCTGTTGCGCCAGCTTTTAACTGTACATAAGCAACAGGTAACTCGCCTGCATGTGCATCAGGTCGTCCAACCGCAGCCGCAAGTTCTACAGCAGGATGTTTGTGTAAAGGTTCTTCAATCAGTGCAGGGTCAATGTTATGACCACCACGAATAATCAACTCCTTTTTGCGTCCTGTCAGGAAGAAATATCCTTCATCATCTTGTAGCCCTAAATCACCAGTATTGAGCCATGGCTTGCCATCACCTAAATCCAGCCATAACCCTTTGTTTTGATCAGCGATGCGATAGCCTGCAAAAACATTAGGCCCTGAAACGACTAAAACCCCGACTTCATCAATATCGCAATCCCCTGCATAATTGCCCTGCTCATCCAGTCGAATTGCTTTCATCTGCTGTGCTGGAATGCGCAATCCAATCGAACCGACACGACGCTCTCCCAAGGGTGGATTTACACTACTGACACAAGTTGCTTCTGTCAGCCCATAACCTTCGAGAATTTTTAGCCCTGTGCGCTCCTGAAAATTGCGCAAAACTTCTACAGGTAATGGTGCTGCACCGCACAAGCCATATTCGAGTGAATTCACCCGATATCTGCCCATCGGAACTTGTAAGAGTGATGCGTATAAGGTTGGTACACCACTGAAGAAGTTAATCTTGTGCTGCTCGACGATTTCCCAGAATCGTTTCACGATGCCTTCACCGCGATAACCTTGAGGTGTGCCCAAAACGACATGAGCCCCTTTGGAAAAAGGCAGCAAACCTGTGACCAGTACACCATTGACATGAAATAGCGGCAAACCACAAAAAATATTCTTACCTGAACCAACACCATCCCCCAAGAACTGAGCCGCACTCCATGCATTAGCGACTTCATTGCGATGGCGGCGCATGGCAATTTTTGGAGTTCCTGTCGTACCGCCAGTACAAAAGAACGATGAATAATCATCTGCTGAAAATTGTCGACCTGAGATTAATTTTTGTTTTGGTTGGCGTTTCAGTGCACGATTAAAATCATGAATACGAATATGACGAGGTAATGCTCCGCGCACCCCTTGAATTCCGTGTAGTTGAAATTCTTCGCGTTTTTGCAACAGTTTGGCGGCTACGCCTTTGATGCCTTGTACCTTGTCGGCAATATTGACTAGCACAACATGGCGTAGAGAAGTGACTTGAGGCAGAGCTTTAGCCATTTTTTGCCACAAATCTGTATTGGGAAATGGCGCAAGCGTGACCACAATCGACGCATTGGCAGCATTGAGCAATTCTGCAATGGCTGCTGGTTCAAGTAGCGGATTGATCGCAGTCACAATGCCCGCTGCTTGCCCACCCCAAATGACACAATGTGTTTCAGGCAGATTGGGCAAAACGAAGGCGATGATCGTATCCTTGGTTGCACCCAAGCGATAGAAGAAATTGGCGGTTTGTGTAATCCGCTCCAGCAATGTTTGATAAGTCCAAACTTCGGGCTGACGATGATCTTCGGTACGAAGAAAAAATGACAAGGCCGGCGCTTTTGGATTGATTGCTGCACCACGTCGAATCATGTCGTAGGTACTGACTGGTAAATCCGCAGGTAAACCTTGTTCTTCGATGCGAAGCACATCGGCTTGGGTCGCAATTCCTTTCATGGCGTTTTAACCTGCATCAACAATCGTATGAAGTTGACGACCGAGATCAATCTTGCCATCACTGCTGCGAATACTCAGCTCCAGACGATCACCTGCTTGCAAATATTGGCTGCGACGGTGTTGAGATTTTTTAAATAATTGCCATTTTTTCTGTTCAGGCAACAGACTAGTCAAACGCACAATCGCTGGCGATGGCAAGCCTAATGCACAACCTGTCGGCGTTCCTGTCATCAGGACATCACCCAATTCAAAATTAGCAATCTGGGAAAATTCGGTCAGCGTTTCTGCCGGTTTAAAGACCAGATTTGAACTGCTATCATTTTGACGGACTTCATCATTGACCTTCAAAGTCAAATTTAATTCATTTAAATAATGCATCTCATCAGGTGCAAGTAGACACAGCACAGGTCCTAGCGGACAAAAAGTGCGATAGCTTTTGCCTTTATGAAACTGCATTTGCGGAATTTGTACATCACGCGCTGAGACGTCGTTGCCGATACAAATGCCAGCAACATATTCATGCAGATTTCGGTCAGTCACCTGCACCGCCTGAGTAGTTTTTTTACCTAAAACCAGCGTGAGTTCGATCTCATAATCCAGCAATTTGACATGACTTGGTTTGATGATCGAACCACTAGGATCAGTGATTGAAGCAGATGATTTAGTAAAGAACATATTGAAACTTTGCGCATCTGGATCTAAACCTGAATCAATAATGTGCTGGCGATAATTTGCACCCTGACAGAGCACTTTTGCATTCGCAGTAATTGGCGAAAGCAGCGTCACCTGACTGATATCAATAGATGACGTTTTTTTTTGCGCTTCCAATTGGAGCGCTTTTAATCCAATCGCCAATAAATCAGCCGTTGTGGTACATGGAATCGCAAGCGGAGTGATTTTATTTTGAGTCAGTACTCCCCAAGAGATTGTTTCATGGGTCTGATAACGCACAATATTCAATGACATATTGATACTCCGAGAATTGATTAAGCAAATAATTTGGCTAGGATGATGAGTTTACGAATCGATAAATCAGGACTATGTCGCAGGTTATGTACAAGTCCTGCGACATTTGCGGCTGTGAATTTAGGCTTGGTAAAGCTCGCTGGCATCGGTTGCCCCCACTGAGCCATCGCGGCACGATTGACCTCGTGAATACCTGTAGGAACATCTGCCGTAAACACATCGCCATCGCAATAATGTTCATGCTTGTCGCCCCACGGATCCTCCCAATAGTCAAAAATCTGGCTTCCCAAGATATGACGTCCAATGCCCCACGCATGTTTCCAGCCACGCTCGCGGAGCATTCGTTGCCCCATGCCAACTGCATCGGCATCAATCACTTCAAATGCACTATGGCTATAGCAAGGCATAAATCCCTGTGCTAATGCCAATGTGTGATGATCAGCAGGCGTATCACCAAGATTAAGTCGTAAAAAAGCAACCGCTGGCGAACCATCAGGCAAAACCTGTACATCACTTGGAATAAAGCCGAAATGTTGGGTATACCACGCACATGTTTCTTGGAAATCGGCGACTTCGAGCACAACATGACCGAGACGAAGAACTTCTGGCGGCTCTACACTTGGACGTTGCGTCGTATTCACGCGAGGATGTGTATCGCCTTGATTGACAACCAATGCTGAACGATGCGGTAACGATTCACTTGCCACTCTTCCCCAGACCGCTTCAACAGTAAATCCAGAAGGATCGGTGAGCTTGACGTACTCGCCTCCACCAAAATTATGCGAAACTTCAATGTCTGATGCACCTGTGACTTGGCTCAACTGAATCAGATCATCCCGCGTCGCAACCGCGAGTCCAAATCCAATAAAACGCGCTTGGCTTCCACCTTGACTTCCGCGTATTACCCGATAGCAATATGGTTCACTATTTGTACTGCGGAAATAAATTTCATCTTCTGATCGAAACGCAACCTGCAAACCAAAATCCACCAAAAATCGTTCTGCCGCTTCGAGATCAGGTCGTTCAAAAATTAGATACGCCAAGCTCTGCGCATAGACAGTTGGCAAAATATGACGATTAGGCTGAGGTGTACTGAGTTTAAGCATGATCAAGACTCTATTGAGTTGTGAGAACAATAAACATAATTGACACAATATTCAATATTGATTATTGTGTCAATTATAAATTCAATTTTTTTAGATTTGAAACTGGATTATTGAGATTCTCAAATACTTTAAGTAGGACGTTTAATTGAGTAAATAACAGATATTTATTGAGTTATTTTCAATAAATAGATACTGGAAAACT
>Ga0209023_10004285_pt1 | contig 16354 bp, 20 predicted proteins | sample LakOneMetagenome_FD_187468 | JGI IMG/M metagenome (GOLD analysis project Ga0209023, IMG submission 187468) | Freshwater and sediment microbial communities from Lake Erie, Canada (SPAdes) (version 2) | ecosystem: Environmental > Aquatic > Freshwater > Lentic | place: Lake Erie, Canada... | reverse complement strand
CCGTACAGCCGCGGGTTGTTTCGGGCAAGAACGCGATCGGTCCGCGAGGGGGCCGGAACCGAACCTCTAAGAAACGCGGTTAACGCGCAAAGGTCCTCATCCTGAGGAGCCGCGAAGCGGCGTCTCGAAGGATGGCCCAGGATTCGAAAGGTCGGGGCTCTCATGGTTCGAGACGGCGCTGCGCGCCTCCTCACCATGAGGAGTTGAGGGTTGCCGCGCTCCCACGCCCTATCGCGTCGGCACCGGCGCCGGCGGACGCAGCGAGGTCCGCGCGGTGGTCGCGGCTTTCGGCTTCGCCGCGGCGCGCGACGATCCGCGCTTGCCGCCATCGACGGAGTCGAGATAGTTCGTCAGCGCCCAGGCCGCGGTGGAATTGCTGGCGTAGTGATCCTGCAGGAACATGTAGAGCGTCAGCCGGAACCGGCCCTTCGCCAGTCCGCGCGCGCTCTTGTGACAGGCCGCGCAGCTCTCCGCGAACAGTTTTGGCGCCGGCTTGTCCTGGTCGAGATTTTGCGCGATCGCCTCAGGCGCGCTCAGCGCGACGATAGCGGCAACGGCGAGAACAGCGCGGCGCGTTTTTGTGGATGACATCGATTGAGCCGGTGGCGGGTGGGATCGCCAATCTGGCGTCCGCCGGTGGCGAAATGTGGGCCAGCGATCCATCCTTGTCCTTGCTTTGCCCTCGCCGCGAACCTGTTCTAGAACGCAGGCATGTCCAGCACAGTTCCTCCCGCCGCTCCGCTCCCGTTCGACGACCTGCTCCGCGCCGTCGGCAGCCGCCGCTCCTCCTATGGCTATATCAGCGGGCTGGCGCTCGACCGCGCCGCGCCCGGCGAAGCCTGGACCAGCCTCGCTTACCGGCCGGTCTTCGTCGGCGACACCGGCACCGGCGTGATCCATGGCGGCGTGGTGACGGCGATGCTGGACGAGACCTGCGGCATGGCGGTGCAGCTTGCGCTCGACGGCACCCGCTCGATCGCAACGCTCGACCTGCGCATCGATTACCAGAAGCCGGCGACGCCGGGGCTTGCGATCCGCGCCCATTCGGTCTGCACCCGCGTCACCCGCTCGATCGCGTTCGTGCGCGCCACCGCCTATCAGGAAACCGAGGACGAACCGGTCGCGACCGCCACCGCCTGCTTCATGGCCGGCGCCAACCGCACCAACATGCTGACGCGGCCGACGGAGGCCGAATTCGGCACACCGGCGGCGATGCAGCAAGCGCCCGACGATCCCTCGGGCCTGTTCGCCAACAGCCCGTTCGCGCGCTGGCTCGGCATTCGCGCGCTCGGTGACGGCACTTTGGTGATGCCGTTCTCGCCGAACATCGTCGGCAATCCGATCCTGCCCGCCATCCATGGCGGCATGACCGGCGCTTTCCTGGAGACCACCGCGATCGTCGGCGTGGCGCGCGAACTCGGCGCCGTGGCGCTGCCCAAACCGATCGGACTGACGGTGAATTATCTCCGCTCCGGCCGCGCGCTCGACAGCTATGCCAGCGTCTCGATCGTCAAGCAGGGCATGCGCATCGTCGCCTTCGAGGCGCAGGCCTGGCAGGACGACCGCAAGAAGCCGATCGCATCGGCCTACGGGCACTTCATGCTGCGACGGACGGCGGAGACGGAAGAGGAATAGATCGCTCTCTATCCGTCATTCCGGGGCGATGCGAAGCATCGAATCTCAGATGCGCAATTGCGCATCGGGGAAGTTCGAACTTCCGGGTCTGGTGCTCACGCACCATCCCGGAATGACGGCGCAAGCAACGCCACTTTGTTCTCGATATGATTCAATTTCGTTCGCAAAGAACGAATCGGAATCGCGAAAATGAGCGCGGAGCAAATCCTAACAATTGGTGTGCCTGCAGCCCGGATGAGCGCAAGCGATATCCATCCGGGGCAGCCCGACCGGAGATCCCGCATGTCGCTTTGCTCATGCGGGATACAATCCCGCGGCGTTAGTGCGCCGCTGCGGTCTTGATCTTGCGCGGCGTCAGCACGCTGAGCTGGGCCGGCGAAGCCGCCATGGTGACGACAGGCGCCTGTTCGCTGACGTTTTCAGCGCCGAGCACCTGAAGCTGCACGGCGGAAATCGGTAGACCGGCCTTCTGATACGACGGCAATTCGGCCGCGAATGCACCGGTTGCAACCGTGATCGCGAGGGCAGCGGCGGCGGCGATGGAAAGCGAAATCTTGTTCACGTCGATTCTCCTGGATAGCTTGAAATACAGAGCTAATGGGTTGATTGCTGCGGTGCAATAGTTCACTGTTGCGACGCACAATAACGTGATCGCATCGAATATTTTGCGGTAATTGAATGCGGAACCGCTGGTTGGTCGCAGCATCCATCGAGAAGGTTCGCAGGAAATTTGCACGCGGCGCGTGCGCGCGCGTTAGCATCGTCGCATGAACGTCATCTCGATTCAGTCGCAGGTCGCCTTCGGCCATGTCGGCAACAGCGCCGCGGTGTTTCCGATGCAGATGCACGGCATCGACGTGATTGCGGTGCCGACCACGCTGCTGAGCAACCGCCCGGGTTATCCCACCATCCGCGGCCGCGTGCTCGACGCGCAACTGGTTGCGGATCTATTGCTCGGGATCGAGGAGCGCGGCGCGGTCGATGCGTGCTGCATGATCCTGTCGGGCTATCTCGGCTCGCCGGAGATCGCAGCCGTCGTCGCTGACTTCGTCGCCCGCGCCAAGGCGCGTAACACCGCCCTGCTCTATTGTTGCGATCCCGTGTTGGGGGATCGCGACCGCGGCCTGTTCGTTCCATCGGACATCCCGCCGCTGCTGCGCGACCGGCTCTGCCCGCTGGCGGACATCGTCACGCCCAATCATTTCGAGTTCGAAACGCTCGTCGGCGCCAGTGCCGCGACATCGGCCGAGTTGATCGCGCAGGCGCGGACGCTGCTGGCGCGCGGTCCCAAGACGGTCGTCATCACCAGCGCCGAATTGCCTGAGACGCCTGACGGTGAAATCGAAACCCTCGCCGTCGAGCGTTCGGCAAGCTGGCGCGTGCGCACGCCGAGGATTGCGCTGATCAGCCCTTCCGGCACCGGCGATCTCTTTGCCGCGCTGTTCGCCGCCGCCCGCGTTCAGGGCAAGGACACGCCGCAAGCGCTCGGCCATGCGGCATCCGCGATATCAGCCGTGCTGGAGCGCACCGCGGCTGATGGAGCTGAGGAAATGCGCATCGTCGCCAGCGCCGAACAGCTCGTGCATCCGGCGCGTCGGTTCGAGGCGGTCGCCATCGGCTAGCGGCGACCGTGTGAGCTGGATCACGGAGGCCCAGAACCTGATCCGGCTAATCTGCCACCAACGAGGCAGAACGCCGGCATCAGGAGATGCGAACATGACCCAGCTCTATTTTCACTGCGCCAACTCCCGCGAAGTCCGGATCGATCACGCCGGCGAAGTGGTCAACGACCTCGCCGAGGCGCGCGACCACGCCGTCGGCATCGTGCGATCGCTGATCATGCAACGCTGCGAACAGGACTGGCGCGACTGGACCGTGCATGTCCGCGATGACGACGACGAGGTCTTCGTGCTGCCGTTTGCCTGCGTCCTCGGCAAGCCGCATTGAGAGCGTGGCGGCAGCCTACGCCGCGCTTCGCTTCTCGACGATCTTGCGGAAATCGGTGGCGAGGCTGGCGTAGTAGGCGGCGAGCCCTTCGTAAAAGCCCCGCTCGGCCTTGTCCCTGGCTTCCCGCGCATGCTCTTCGCACTGCAGCGCCCGCGCCTCGTACTTCTCCACCTTGGTCTGAAGATCGGTCACCATGGTCATCACTCCACGCCACACATACGATTTGGAGGGTATGCCGGCAGGCGTCGGAAAGATGGCGGTCCCGGGGAAATTTCGCAGCATCGCGGTGAGCAAGGCGTGACGCGAAGTTCGCGCTGAGGAATCGCCTCACGCGTGATGTTGGTTCATCAGCTTCTTGCAATAGGCCACGCTGTCGGTGACGGCGTCGCGGCCTTTCCAGGCGAAGTAGGTCAGCCGGCCGGCCAGGGTATCGCCGCTGTGCAGGGCCTGCGAACCGAGAATGTGATGCAGCGATCCGTCGATGGTGTGGATCTCCGCATCGACGGCCGTTGCCACCGCCTGCATCAATTCGTTCAGCCGTCCGCCCCATTCGCTCTCATCGAGCTGGTCGATGCGAACGCGCAGCGCGTATTCGATGTCGTAGATGTCGACCAGAACGTCTCGCGCGAGCACGACATGCTGCTGCCGCAGCGCATGACCGAGCGATTCCCGCCGCGCGTCGAGATGGTCCAGCACCATCGACACGGCGATCGCATACGGCGTCGCGGCGACGTCGGCGGCCTTCTTGCTGTCGGAGATCTTGGTGGCGAGCCGGATCAACTGCCAGGGCGTTTTGAGATGCTTTGAAATGATGGTGAGTGCGAACGGCATCGCATCGGCATGGGCGGCGGTGAATGTGTTCAATTGCCGCTGCACCCGGGCGAAAGCCTCGCCTTCGAATTTCTCGATCTTGACCGGAAAGGCGGCGGCGAATTCCGCCAGCGCATCGCGGGCGCGCAGCACGCACAGGATCTTCAGGAGATCGTCGAAGATCGCCGCCGAGCTGGTGAGGCGCGCCAGTTCGGCGCGTACCCGCGCGGCATTGGCGGGAGGCCCGAGTGAAATCTCCAGCGCCTTCGCCGCCTTGGTCTGGAACGCGTGCGCGACCTTGACCGCGGCGGGGCGGTTGTCGGCGGCGATCAGGAGCTTCATCTCCTCGACGTAATCGCGCGCCAGGGTCGGCAGCGCGACCTCGCTGATCCACTCCCAGATCGGCCCCAGCGACTCGCGGGAGATATGTCCGGCATGGGCCTGCTCGGGGGTCCGGTCGACCAGCATCGGCTCGAGCGGCTGATAGAAATAGCGGGTCGGGTTGCCCTGGTGATAATGCGCGTCGCCGGTGGCGCGGAACTCGGCGCGCAGTTGGGCGAGGATCGGGCCGGCGCCCGGCACGGTTTCGCCATGCGCCTGCAACCGTTCGATCTCGGCAAGCAGGTGACGGCGCGCAGGCGCGGTCAACTGCGCGAGATAGGCGCGGACGCGATCGGTCTGGATTTCCTGCGTGGTCATCGCCGTCAAACCTGGGCAGCACGGGTTGGTCTCGGCGCCATGGCGCAGCGCGCGCGACGAACTTGCGGCGCCAGTCTAGGGACGGCGGCGTAAAGAAAGCGTAGCGCCCGCTATCGGAAACCGGACGGCCGCGTACCCGGGTTTGTACGGGGGCAGCCCTCTCAAAATGGCGGCGGCCTGCGCTCGCGTTGCGCCTTCGCCGCTTCCATCCACCAGGTCAGATCGTCGGCAAAACGCGGAAATGCCTGCGCCAGCGCCTTGCCGCCGCCCTCGGCCGTGGCCTTGCCGTCCGCGGTCAGCGTCTGCGCAATCGGCCCGACCGCGAGGCTGCTCGAAATCACCACCATGCCCATCTCCGAGAGCGTGCCGTGCCAGGCCAGCGCGGCGCGCGCACCGGAAAAACGCCCGGCCGAATAGCTTGCAATCGCGGCCGGCCGCCAGAACCATTCCTGGAGGAAATGATCGGTGAGGTTCTTCAGGCCGGGCTGAATGCCCCAGTTGTATTCGCCGGTGACAAAGACAAAACCATCGGCGCCGCGAATTTGTCCGGCAAGCTTTTCCAGCCGCTCCGGCGCCTGCCCTTTCGGATGTTCCTTGTACATCCGGTCCAGCATCGGCAGATCGACCGCCTTGGCGTCGATCAGTTCGACGTCATCGCCGCGCGCGCGAAACCCCTCGACGACGAAATGCGCCAGCCGGATGCCCATGCGGTCGGAACGGTAGGAGCCGTAGAAGACGAGAATGCGGTTGCCCATGACGTAAGGCTAGCATGGCGGTGCGCCCGAGATAACCGTGCGCCTCGCTGTCTCCAGCGTTCAGTTTGACCAGTAATCGGGCTTCTGGCCCTGCACGCGATGCTCGTTCGGCGACAGCGACAGGCCCCTGACGAAGCCGATCAGGCAAACCGCTACGAAGCCGAGAGCTCCCGCCACGCCGAGAAAATGCAAAATGCTGTCCATACCGCAACCTCTGCAAATGGGTCGCGGCGCCGGGCCAACTGGTTCATCCGCCGGCACAAATGCCGGATTCCGGGCCCCCGGACGGCCCCAATCTCTCCACGGCAGCGCCTTGGTCTGGTCAAACCCGGCTGGCCGTCTGTCCCCTGCCTTGGGCGAGCTCGGGATGACGATTCCACCGAAGGCTTTCTGCTGATGACATTGGACTGAGCGAGGGACACCAATGCAATCCACGCCAAACCTGCGCGACACCGATCCGCACGACATGTTCGTGATCGAGCCGGATGTCTCGCTTGCCGCGCGCCAGGAAGACCGTCGAGACAAGGCGCCGCTCGATCTGCTGTACGACGTGCTGAGCCATCCTTCCGCGCCGCGCCCGTCGGACCCTGCGCCGGCGCAGGTCAGACCGGATCCCGAGCTGCGGATTGCACCGGACTTCTCCGCGAGCGCCGCCGTGCCTGCCGATACGCGCGCGACCACGGCCGATGACGACGTCCGCCCCAGCGATATCAAACTTGGCGAGACCGAAATCACTGCGCATCAGCCACGGACCAGCAAGTTTGCCCGAGGCGTGGTGTTGAGCCTGTTCGCCGTCGGCAGCGCCATGGGCGCCGCCGCCTGGCAGCACTATGGCGACGACGCCAAGGCCGCGATGGCGCGTTATGCGCCGCCATTCGCGCTGGCTGCTTTTGCGTCTCCGGAAAAGGCCACAGCCACCGAGCCGGTCGCTGTCGCGGATCAGGCGCCGGCAGCCGATCAGGCTGCGGCGGCATCTGCTCCGGCGGCGGCAACCACAGCGCCCGACCAGACGCAGGTGATCCAGTCGATGGCGCGCGATCTCGCCGCGATGGGCCAGCAGATTTCCGAACTCAAGGCCAGCATCGAGCAGCTCAAGGCGACCCAGCAGCAGGCGGCCGTTGCGCCCGCACGAACGGCCGAGGCCCTCCCCAAGACCGCCGAGGTCAAACCTGCCGAGCCGGCGGCGGCGCTGGTGCGGCCGAAGATCGTGCCGCCGCCGCCGCGTTCGACGGTGGCGACACTGGCGCGCCGGCCGAAGCAAGTATTCCCCTACGCGCCGATCGCGCCGGCTTCGCCGCCGCAACAGGCCGCGGCACCGGTGCAGATTGCGCCGCCGCCTCAGGTCGCCGAGGACGGCGGTCCCGTGGTTCGGCCGCCGCTGGCGCTGCACTAGCGCGTAACCCGGATGAGCCAACGGTCGCGCGAATGCGCGCCCGATGACAGGCTCCGCGATATCCGGGCTGCTGGAGCTAACTCTGATGCGGCCCGCGCATCAGCTTCATGGCGTCTTCGACGTGGCGCCATTCCCTGGCTTCCTCAGCCTCGCCCTTGCGCTCGCAGGTCTGCGCGTTCTGCGCCGCTTGCGCGATCGCGGTCAGTCCGTGCTGTTCGATCATCTGCCGCGCAAGGGAGTGGATTTGCGTCTGGGACATCATTTTGCTTCTCCCTGAAGTGGAGCCGCAGCGCCGCTGCGCTCGCTGAGAAGAAAACGTCCCGAACCGCGGCCGCGTTCCCGCTGGCGCCGTTCACAAATGATGCCGGGTTCCCGCGGTCACTCGAGCTCCGGCGGCTCGAACCAGTTCGTCAGCGACAGCCCGCCGTCGACCACGATCGCCGCGCCTGTCACGTAACCTGACAGTTTGTTGGACAGCACCGCCAACGCTATCGGCGCCAGGTCCTCGGCCTGCCCGAGCCGGCCGAGCGGGATGTGTTTCGCCAACCTGGGATCGGCAACGAAGCCGCCGGCTGCGATCGCGCCCGGCACCAGCGCGTTGACGCGGATATTGTAGCGCCCGAACGTCTTGGCGAGCTCCCGCACCAGCATCGCCATCCCAGCCTTGGCGGTGGAGTAATGCGGCAAATTACGCGGCGTGCCGGCATGCAGCGAGGTCAGCAACAGGAACGAGCCGGCCGTCTTGTCCGCGATCAGCTTCCGCGACAGCGCGCGCGACAGGTGAAAGCCGGCCTCGAGGTTGACCGCATGCATCTGCGCCCAGGTCTCGGTCGTAACAGCCATTGCGTGGTCGGCCTCGCGCCGCGGCGGCGAGGCCGAGTGCACGAAATGGGTGACGCGTCCGACGGCCACCTCCGCATGGGCCAGCAGCGCTTCGCGCTCGGCCGGCCTGGCGAGGTCGCCAACCCATGACGATGCCAGTTCCGGGCGCGGCGAGGCCTTCACCGCAGCCGTCACGGTGGCCTCATTGACGTCGGCGAATACCGTTCGCACGCCCTCGCCCACCAGCGCCTGCGCAATCGCGCGGCCGATGCCATTACCGGCGCCGGTTACCAGCGCCGCCTCGCGCGTGGGGTCGAATGGTGTGTCGAAAAGGCTCATGTGGCAGGCTCCGTCGGGCTTCGCCGCCAGCAAGCAAGACCTCCATGACGGGGTCAAGCCCGCACGGCATCGTCAGGTTGCTTTCACAGAAACCGAAATAGGCCTAGGCTGGCTCATCAACCGGCGGGACAGTCCCGATGCGTACCAAGGTTCGCACGTTTGCCCACGTTCTGGAACGGCTCGGCCTGGCCATGGCCGGCGCCGCAAGCGGGCTGTTCGTAGCCGCGCTGGTCGGCACCAGTATCGCCGCCCTGACCAACCAGGCTTTCCTGCTGCTGATGATGCTGGGCGGCGCCATCGGCTTTTATCTCGGCATCGACACCCCGCCGCGGCCTTTCAACATAGCGAGCGGTGCACCTTCAGACGGCCATTGGGTCGGCAAGATCGACACCCCGGAATTGCTCAGCGCGGTCGGCACTTTCCTTGCGGCGTTCTCGGCATTCGCCTCCGTCGGCGTGATCGTGCTGCGTCACGATCCGCATATCGCCTGGACCTGGACGATCATGGCCGGATGGTGCGTCGGCGTAACGATGCAGATCGTCGCGGGTGCGATTGCGCGCTGGCGATGACGGGAACCGGCGCGCGTTGGCAGATCGTTAAGCAAACGCCGGCGTGAGCGGTCGCGTCACCAAAAAAATTCCACAATCTCCTCTAGGAAAGGAAGCTACCTTCCTTCACGACGGAGAAGTCGCATGCGGTTCGGTCACGCCCTCTTCATCGCCACCACGGCCGGCCTGCTGGCATTGGCAGCGCCGACACTCGCCAGAAATTCCGATGCTCAAAAATCTGCCGAGCAACCGGGCGCATCCTCTTGCCACGCCTATCAGAAAGCCGCCGATGGATCGTGGACCGAATTGCCCTGTCAGGAAACCGGTTCCGCCGGATCGACGCATCACAAGTCGGCGTCGAAGAGCATTGACGAAGAGACGCACTGAAGCGCGGATACGGAATACGCGGTGCCGCTTGCCATGACCGAGGTCGCCGGTGCGGCCGATGGCTGCCGAGGCGCTTGAATCCAATCGTAAACCCGGGATTAATTCACACCACCTATGATGGCCATTCGCGTCCTCTCTCCATCGCAAATGGCTCAGATCCCATGAAAATCGGCACGCTCCTGACCGCCGCCATCGTTTCGCTGTCCGCCGTCGGCGGCGGCCTCGCCGTCTACGTGGCCGTGACCAAGTACCAGACGATGGACAAGGTCTCGGTCGCCCAGAGCCGGCTCGAGGTGGTACGGGCGGTCGGCGAGATCCCGCGCTACATGAACCCGGAGCGCGGCTTTGCCACCAACCTCCTGCTCGGGCCCGCGACCATCGACCCGAAGCTGCGCGCCGAGCTGAACGACAAGTACCGCAAGGATACCAACGGCGCGCTGGCGAAGATGAACCAGATCCGCAGTTCGCTGTCCGCCTCGCTCGACGACAGCGCGGCCGTCGGGAGCGGCATCGACGCGCTGAACGCTCAATTCGCGGCGCTGCGTACCGCCATCGACAAGGCGCTCGACGGTCCGGCCGAGCCGCGCAAGGATGCTTCAAAAAAGATCGTTGCCGACAACGCCGTCTTCAACACCGCCGTGACCAAGCTGCTTGACGACCAGGTCCGCAAGATCGCCCAGCTCGACGGCGACGCCTACCGGCAGGCCAGCTACGCCAACATCGCCTGGACCCTGCGCGACGTCGGCGGCTACAATTCCAGCTTGCACAAGAACCTTGTCGCCGCCAAGCGCGTGGCGACGGAGGCCGAAAAGCTGGATCTCAGCCGGTCCCAGGGCCGCAACGACCAGATCCTGATGTCGCTGCAGGAGCTGCGCAACAACCCCGCCACCCCTGTCAATATCGCCGCCGCGCTCGGCAAGATGAACGACGCCTATGTCGACAGCTTTGGCAAGGAGATGAAGCTCGCCAAGGACGGCGCGATCAGCGGAAAATACGAGCACGACGTCGATACGTTCTTCGTGGAATCGCAGCGCGGCCTCGGCGCGATCATCACCGTGCGTGACGCCTTTTACGACAACGCCGAGCAGATTCTGGGGTCCGCCTATTCCTCCGCGCGCTTCAGCTTCCTCGTCGCGCTGGCGGGCCTGATTGCCGTTATCGCGGCAAGCGCCGGCATGATCGTGATGATCCGCCGCCGCGTCTGCAAGCCGATCGTCGACCTCACCGCCACCATGGCGCGACTTGCCAGCGGTGACATGAGCGATGACATTTCCGGCGCCGGCCGCGGCGACGAGATCGGCGCGATGGCAGCCGCCGTCCGCGTCTTCAAGGACAACATGGTCGCAGCCGAACGTCTCGCCGCCGAGAAGGCTGCCGAGAGCGACGGCAAGATGCGGCGTGCGCAGGTGCTCGACGAACTGACCCGCGCGTTCGAAGCCAAGGTAATCGAACTCGTCGGCGGGCTGTCGTCGGCCTCCTCCGTGATGGAAGACACCGCGCAGTCGATGTCATCGACCGCGTCAGCCACCAACCGCCAGGCGGCCGTGGTCGCCGCGGCCTCGACCCAGACCTCGACCAACGTCCAGACAGTAGCAAGCGCTACCGAAGAACTCACCTCCTCGATCTCCGAGATCGGCCGTCAGGTCGCGCAATCCACCGAGATCGCCGCACGGGCCGTCGAAAACGCCCGTCGCACCGGCGATACCGCGCGTTCGCTGGCCGAAGGCGCCCAGAAGATCGGCGATGTCGTCACGCTGATCCAGAGCATTGCCGCGCAGACCAACCTGCTGGCGCTGAACGCGACCATCGAGGCCGCGCGCGCGGGCGATGCCGGACGCGGCTTTGCGGTGGTGGCTTCCGAAGTCAAATCGCTGGCCGGCCAGACCGCCAAGGCGACCACCGAAATCTCCGAACAGATCGCCGCAATTCAGTCGGCGAGCGACGAGACGGTGACCGCGATCCAGAACGTCGCCAACGTGATCGGCGAGATCGACCAGATCGGCACCGCGATTGCGACGGCGATCGAGGAACAGGGATCGGCGACCCGGGAAATCTCCCGCAGTGTCCAGGAAGCCGCGCGCGGTACCAGCGAGGTCAATACCAACATCACCGGTGTGCAGAAGGCGGCCGACGATACCGGCTCCGCGGCCCAGCAGGTACTGGGCGCGGCCGAGCAATTGTCGTCGCAGTCCAAGGACCTCGCCGGGCAGGTCAACCGCTTCCTGTCGGAGGTCCGGGCGGCCTGAGGTCGAACGCGGCTCGGGGCTGCGCTAGCCGCGCAAGCCGAGCACGCGCCGCGCAATCGCCTGATGGTGGACTTCGCTCGGACCCTCGTACATTCGCATCACCCGCGCCTTCTGCCAAAGCGCCTGCAACGGTAATTCCAGGGTCATGCCGAGCGCGCCGAGCGTCTGCATGGCGTGGTCGCAGGCTTGATACGCCATCTCGGTGGCGAACACCTTGATCATCGACGCTTCCAGCTTGACGTCCTCGCCACGGTCGGTCTTGTCGGCGGCGTCCTGCACCATCAGCCGGCAGGCATGGATGCGGGTCGAGATGTCCGAGACCCACCATTGGATCGCCTGGCGTTCCGCCAGCTTGACGCCAAAGGTTTCGCGCTGCTTGGCGTGCTCGCACAGCATGTCGCGGGCGCGCCGGGCAATGCCGATGCAGGTCGAGCCCATCTCGAGCCGGCGCGTGCGCAGCCGCAACTGCATCGGCGCATAACCCTTGCCGATTTCGCCGAGCACCGAGCCCTCGGGGATGCGGCAGTCCTCGAACACGACCTCGAAGGTGGTGTGGCCGCCGATCATCGGAATTTCGCGTTCGATGATGAATCCGGGCGTGCCCTTCTCGACGATGAAGGAGGTGATGCCGCCCTGCCGCGCATCATTGCCGACACGGGCCATGACGATGATGAAATCGGCCGCGCGAGCGTTGCTGATCCAGATCTTGCGGCCGTTCAGCACCCACTGATCGCCGTCCTTCACCGCCCGGGTCTTCATCGAGGCCGGATCGCCGCCGGCGCCGGGTTCGGAGATCGCAATCGCCGACACCATCCGCCCTTCGATGTAGGGCTGCATGTAGGCCTTCTTCTGGGCTTCGGTGCCGACCGCCTGCAGCATGCGCAGGTTCGGCGAATCCGGCGGCAGCACGAACGGCACACAGCTACGGCCCAGTTCCTCATGCACCGCCGCCATGGTGCGGGTCGGCAGATCGTGACCGCCGAGATCCTCGGGCGCGTCGAGACCCCACAAGCCGAGGTCCTTCGAGACCGTGCGCAATTTCTGCCAGTGCGCCTCCGTCAGTCCGTCGTGACCGCCGCCGGGCAGCTTGGACGCCAGATAATGCGGCTCGAGCGGGATCATCTCGCGGTCGACGAAGCGCGCGACCGTGTCACGGATCATGGCGGTCTCTTCAGGTGTGGTCATTAGAAGTGCCTCTCAATCATCGAAACCGACATCATTTATACAGCGACCTTGCGGCTTGCTGCCTGCGCCAGCACCATCTCGGCGCATTTTTCACCGATCATAATCGCCGGCGCGTTGGTATTGCCGCTGGTCAAGGTCGGCATGATCGAGGCATCCGCCACACGCAGGCCTTCGATCCCGTGCACGCGCAACTCCCGGTCGACCACCGCCATCGGGTCCGAGCCCATCTTGCAGGTGCCGACCGGGTGATAGGTGGTCTCGGCGTTGTTGCGAACCCACTCGATCAACTCTTCATCGGTTTGCACCTTGATGCCGGGCGCGATCTCCTCACCGGTAACTTCCTTGAGCGGCGACGTTGCCATCAGCTCGCGGCCCTTGCGGATCACAGCGACGATGCCGGCACGATCGTGCTCGGTGGAGAGGAAATTGAAGCGGATCGCGGGCGGCTCGGCCGGATCGGCCGATTTGACGTGGATGGATCCTGTGCTCTCCGAACGCAGCACGTTGGCGTTCATGGTGATGCCCTGACGCTTCGAAACCGTGCGCTGGCGACCGATCATCTCGTACAGGAACGGCAGGATCGAGATCGTCGCATCCGGGGTTTCCAGTCCCTCCCGGGTGCGGAAATAGATCCGGATCGGGACCGCCGTCGAGGCCAGAAATCCTGTCCTGAACACGGCGTATTTCAGCGCCTCGCGCACCAGCCGCCAACCCCGCGCATTGTCGTTGAAAGTCAGATTGCGCTCCCTGATCGCAAACTTGATACGCGGCGAATAGTGGTCGCGCAGGTTCTCGCCGACGCCCGGCAGTTCATGTGCCGGCGTGATCCCGAGTGCGCGCAACCGCTCGCTCTGACCGATCCCCGACAGCTCCAGCAGTTTCGGCGAATTGATCGCGCCGCCTGATACGATCACCTCGCGCGTCGCCTTCGCCTCGCGACCAACGCCGTTGAGCGAATAGCGCACGCCGACGCAACGCTTGCCGTCGAGGATCAGTGCCTCCGCCATCGCGCCCTGCTCGATGACGAGGTTCGGCCGTCCGCGCGCGGGATCGAGGTAGGCAACCGCCGTGCTCTGGCGCTTGCCTCCCGCGATCGTCACCTGTGACATGCCGACGCCTTCCTGGGTCTCGCCATTGAGGTCGGGATTGAACGGCAGGCCGATCTTGCCGGCCGCCGCGATGATCAGTTCCAGCAGCGGCACCTTGTTGCGCGGCGTATCCGTGACCCGCAACAGCCCGCTGCGGCCACGAAATTTATCCGAGCCACCCTCGTAGCGCTCCATGCGGCGGAAGATCGGCAACACGTCCTGATGACTCCAGCCGCGATTGCCGAGCTGAGCCCAGTGGTCGTAGTCCTGCGCCTGCCCGCGCATGTAGACCATGCCGTTGATCGAACTGGAGCCGCCCATCATCTTGCCTCTGGGCACGTCGATGCGGCGTCCACCCGAACCTTCATCGGGCTCGGACTTGTAGCACCAGTTGACGTTGGGATCGTCGATCATCTTCGAGGTGCCGACCGGCACCGTTGCCCAAAAGTGATTCGAGCCCTTGGTGCCGGCTTCCAGCAACAGCACGCGATATTCGCCGCTTTCGCTCAGCCGGCTCGCAACCACCGCGCCGGCCGAGCCCGCGCCGACAACGATGTAGTCATAGGCGTTGTCGGGCATGGCGCGGTGATCCTCTTATTGGTGCGGGATTTCGATCGCAGCAGGAAACCAGCAGGCGGGCGCGATGGCAAGAGCATGGCGCGCAGAGGTGTCAGTCGCGTTTGAAACGATAATCGAAGCGGTCGCCGTCTGCGGTAATCCGGCCCACCGTCGGCGACGGAAAATGAACCGGCAGGATCAACGTGTCAGTACCGGCGACGGAGGCAAAGAATGTCCGCCGCGAGGCTGCCGACTGCTTGGGATCCCAGTCGGGCCGCGCCGACCAGTCCGGCTCGCGGCACTGGATGGCATGATGCATGAGATCGCCGGCCACGACCGCGCGCTGGCCCTTCGAAAAGATATTGACGCAGCAATGGCAGGGCGAATGCCCCGGCGTCGGCGTCAGTGTGACGGTATCGTCGAGCGCGTAGTCGTCGTCGACCAAAAGCGCCTGCCCCGCTTCCACGACGGCCAAGCAATTGTCGCGAAACACCGTGCCGGGCGGGTTGGCGCCCCTGGCGTGCTCGGCCTCCCACGCGGCGTATTCCCGCTTGTGGAATATGTATTTCGCGTTGGGAAATGTCGGCACCCAACGCCCGTCGCGCAGCGTGGTATTCCAGCCGGTGTGGTCGATGTGCAGATGGGTGCAGAAGACATAGTCGACCCGTTCGAAGCTGACACCGAGCGCGGACAGCTCCTTGCGCCAGCGCTCCTTGCCGGGAAAATCGAACGGCGCCGGGTGGCCCTTGTCCTCGCCGGTGCAGGTATCGACCAGGATGGTGTAGCGCGGGGTGCGAACCACGAACGTCTGATAGGTGATGAACATCTTGCCGGAGGCAACATCGAACATCTCCGGTTCCATGCCGGCGAGATGTTGCTTGAAAACAGCATCGTCATAGGCCGGGAAGAAATCCTGCGGCCGCCGCCACGGCCCCTCGCGCTCGACCACCGCGTCGATGGTGATGTCGCCGACCCGAAGTTGCTTCATGGTTGTTTGCTCCCGCCTTTTTGCCGGAGCGTATCGGGCGCGTTCCGGGGGTTCAAGCAGTGGGATGGACAGAACTCCATGCGCTGGAAGCGAGGGTAGACAGCCTTTTCCCGGCTCACGGCAAGTGCTATTGTTTCGGCATGACAACCGCCGAAGACATCGAAAAGGCAGTCGAAAATCTCGCGCCCTCCGAGCTTGCGCGTTTCCGCGCATGGTTCGAATCGTTCGACGCCCGGCAGTTCGATTTGGCCATTGAACGCGACGCCCGTTCCGGCAAACTCGACCCGCTCGCAGATGAAGCGTTGGCAGCTCACCGCGCCGGGCGCTCACGCGACTTGTGAAGCACTTTGCTTCGGAAAAGTTCTGGACGGCCTACGAAGCCTTGCCGCTATCGGTACGGAAGCTGGCCGATGCAAACTTCGTTCTCTTGAAGAGCGACCCGCGCCATCCGTCCCTTCAATTCAAGAAAGTCGGCCGCTACTGGTCCGTTCGGGTCGGCCTTCGCTATCGCGCCCTCGCGGCGCAGGTCGATGAAGGCTATCTATGGTTCTGGATTGGCTCACACGCCGATTATGACCGGCTAATCGGTTAAGTCTCAGCCCCTCAGTCCCGGCGCCTCGTGGCCGGTGCGCGCGACATATTCGGTGTAGCCGCCGCCGAAGAGATGCGGGCCTTCCGGCGTCAGCTCCAGCACGCGGTTGGAGAGGGCTGCGAGAAAATGCCGGTCATGCGAGACGAACAGCATGGTGCCCTCGAATTCCGAGAGCGCGTTGATCAGCATTTCCTTGGTCGCGAGATCGAGATGGTTGGTCGGCTCGTCCAGCACCAGGAAATTCGGCGGGTCGAACAGCATGTGCGCCATCACCAGCCGCGCCTTCTCGCCGCCCGACAGCACCCGGCATTTCTTTTCGACGTCGGCGCCGGAAAAACCGAAGCAGCCGGCGAGCGCGCGCA
>Ga0209023_10004284_pt1 | contig 16356 bp, 13 predicted proteins | sample LakOneMetagenome_FD_187468 | JGI IMG/M metagenome (GOLD analysis project Ga0209023, IMG submission 187468) | Freshwater and sediment microbial communities from Lake Erie, Canada (SPAdes) (version 2) | ecosystem: Environmental > Aquatic > Freshwater > Lentic | place: Lake Erie, Canada... | reverse complement strand
AGTGCAAGGTCAGTCCCGCCAAAACCATCGGCGGACTCAGCGACCGCCAGCGCAAAGAGCTCGTCTCACTCCTGCAGCGCTGATTCTTCGCTCGTTGTTACGCCGAGGGGTCGGGTGGGACTCACCGGGACGCGGGATGCGCTCCGCCTTCGGCTTCGCTACTCCTGAGTGTCCCGGTGAGTCCCACCCGACCCCTCGGCGTAACAACAAGCGAAGAATCAGCGCTGCAGGAGTGAGACGAGCTCTTTGCGCTGGCGGTCGCTGAGTCCGCCGATGGTTTTGGCGGGACTGACCTTGCACTGCTTCAGGATCCGGTTGGTCTTGACCCGGCCGTACTTGGGTACGGCGAGCAGCATGTCGAAGACCTTGGCGGTCAACAGGTACTCCGGAGGCGCGTCGAGAACATCGGTGATCGTGGTCCGGCCGGCCTTGAGGTCACGCTTCAGCTGGGCCCTGGCGGTGCGGATGTTGTTGGCCCTTTTCAGTGCGTCCATGCGCTGGTCTAGGGACCTTTCCGGGGCTTCGGGGGGACTGGTCAGGGTCTTCGAAGTCGTCGCCATTGAAGGGCGCGAGTATAGCCATTACGGACCGGGCTGTCGGCCCGAAACCGCCGAAAAGTGCGTATTTCGGGCAAATCCATCTAAACCTCGACTCGAGGTTTAGGTGCGGGTCAGCCCAGGCTCGCGGCCTGAGCTTCGGCCAGGGATGTGAAGCCGCGCCGCTTGAGGGCAGCGGGGAGTCCCTCGGTGATTACGGCCCCCGCACGGGGGTCCCGGAAGTTCTCGGTGCCGACCGCGATCACCTTCGCTCCGGCCAGGATGAATTCGAGGGCGGATTCTGCATCGGTTATCCCGCCCATCCCGATCACCGGGATCGAGACCGCGGCCGAAACCGCACGAACCTGGGCCAGGGCGATCGGCCTGACTGCCGGTCCGGAGAGTCCGCCCGCACCGGCACCGAGCCAGGCCCGGCTCGAAAGCGGGTCGATCGCCGCGGCCTTGACCGTGTTGATCATCGAAACCGAATCGGCCCCGCCTGATTCCGCCGCGATCGCGACTTCGTGGGGGTTGGCGACGTTCGGTGTCAGCTTCACGATCAGCGGCTTTGGGGTCAGTGGCCGCAGGGTGTTCATCAGGTTCTCGGTCTCTGCTGGCTGTTCGCCGACGATCAGACCGGAATGGACGTTCGGACAGGAGACGTTCAGCTCGATTCCGGCGACCTCGTCGCGTCCGGCGACGCGCTCGACCAGCACCGCGAAGTCTTCGGCCGAGTCGGCCATGACCGAGACGATCAGGGGAACTCCGATTTCACCCAGTTGCCCCAGATCCCGTTCAAGGAAGGTGTCGAGCCCGGGGCCGGGCAGGCCGATCGAGTTGATCATTCCCGAGGGCGTCTCCCACAACCGGTAGGGCGGGTTGCCGGGCCGTGGATTCATGGTGATCGTCTTCGACACGTAACAGTCGAAGGGGAACTGGCTGACGACCTGGTCACCGAAGACGCGACGGGCAGCAAGGGCATCGAAGGTTCCGGAGCCGTTGAGTACCGGACCGCTCAGGCGGATGCCGCAGATCTCGGTCGACAGGTCGCTGTTCGTCGGATCAGTCAACGGCCGGCTCTCCTGCCATCGCGGTCGCGATCTCGTCTCCGCGAACCACGGGGCCGTCGATGCAGAGCCGGAGATATCCACCGTCCGCTTTGGGAACGGCGCAACCGAAGCAGGCTCCGTAGCCGCAGGCCATCGGGGATTCGAGCGCCAGCTCGACCGGAATGTCCCGGGCGAGGCAGATCTGCCGGACCGCTTCGAGCATGGCCGGCGGCCCGCAGGAGTACACGGCGGCGGAACCTGCGTCATCTCCTTCGAGCACCTGCAGCAGGAGGTCGGTCACGTAGCCCCTGTGTCCCGAGCTGCCATCTTCGAAGGCCAGCCGGGTGTTCTCACAACCGAAGAGCTCGTCGATCCCTCCGGAGTGGGCCTGGTCACGGAAGCCGAGCAGCGAGCGTGAAGGAATGCCGCGGTCGACCAGTTGGTGGCGCAGCACAGCCATCGGCGCGATTCCGATGCCGCCTCCGACCAGGATCGCCCCGGCGGCTTCCGGGTTGAGCTGCCGCGGGAGGCTGAAGCGACCTCCGAAGGGGCCCGCCACCCAGCAGCTCTCCCCCGGTTTCATCTGCGCCAGCCGGGATGTGCCCGGTCCGACTTCGTCGATCAGGAAATCGAGACGCAGACCACCGGTCAGGTTTTCGCTCACCCGGGCAAACGAGATCGCCCGGGGCAGATATGGCCGCCCGCCTTCGGCGGCCCAGTCGGGCGAGGCAGCCAGCATGTAGAACTGCCCGGGAGCCGGAGCAGGTCCTTCTCCGTCGATCAGGGTGAAGATCCGGTAGCCCCCGCTCGGCCTCGTTTCAGCGACTTCGCATAGTCGCCGGCCGAATGGCGCCTGCGGCCGGTCCGGGGCTTCCGGAACCTCAGATGCCATGAAGCTCCTGGAGTGACTTGACTTCACCGGTTCCGTTCGCGCGGGCGGCCATCGCCCGGACCGCGGCGGATGCTCCGGTCAGGGTGGTGACCGAGGCGATTCCATGCCGGATCGCCGCCGAACGGATCTCGTAGCCGTCAGCCCGCGCACCCGAGCCGGTCGGGGTGTTGATGACCAGATCACAGTGGCGGTCCTCGATCATGTCGACCACGTGGGGCGAGCCGTCGGCGATCTTGTTGATCGCCCGGACCGGGGTTCCCATCCGGGATATCGCCTGGGCAGTGCCTTCGGTGGCGAGGATCTCGAAGCCGAGGTCGCAGAGCTGGGCGGCAATCTGGGTCGCCGCCGCCTTGTCGGTGTCGGTTACGGAAATGAAGACTGTGCCGGATTCGGGCAGGGCAACTCCGGCCGCCGCCTGTGCCTTGCCGAAAGCGGTCGGGAAGTCGGGACCGATTCCGATCACTTCTCCGGTCGATTTCATTTCCGGCCCGAGCACCGAATCGGCACCCTGGAACCGGGCGAATGGCAGCACCGCTTCCTTGACCGACACATGGTCGCCGGTGAACTCCGGCAGGTCGAGATCGGCGACCTTTTCACCCAGCATGATCCGGGTTGCGGCCTTGGCCAGCGGAACCCCGGTCGCCTTCGACACGAAGGGAACGGTGCGTGAGGCACGCGGGTTGGCTTCGATCACGTAGAGCTCTCCGGCCGCCACCGCGAACTGGATGTTGATCAGGCCGATCACTCCGAGCTCGAGGGCGATCGCGGAGGTCGCCGCTTCAATCTCGGCGATCATCTCCTGGCCGATGCTCATCGGCGGGATCACACAGGCCGAGTCACCGGAGTGGACCCCGGCCTCTTCGACGTGCTGCATGATCCCGGCGACGAAGACTTCCTCCCCGTCGCAGAGCGCGTCCACATCGACCTCGATCGCGTTCTCGAGGAAACGATCGAGCAGCAACGGGTGATCCGGGGACGCCTTGACGTGCTTGTCCAGGTAGGTCTTCAGATCTTCGTCCGAGTAACAGATCTCCATGGCCCGACCACCGAGCACGAACGACGGCCGAACGAGGAGCGGATATCCGATCCCGGCCGCGATCTCTTCCGCCTCTTCAGCGGAAAGCGCGGTGCCGTAAGGGGGCGGCTTGATTCCCAGGCGGTCGATCAGGGCGCCGAACTTGCCCCGGTCTTCGGCTGCGTCGATCGCTTCGACCGGCGTGCCGAGCAGCGGGATGCCAGCTTCCTTGAGCCCTTCGGCCAGCTTCAGCGGGGTCTGGCCGCCGAACATGACGATGACCCCTTCGGGCTGTTCCTTTTCGCAGACAGCCAGTACGTGATCGAGGGTGAGCGGCTCGAAGTAGAGCCGGTCCGATGTGTCGTAATCGGTCGAGACCGTTTCGGGATTGCAGTTGACCATGACCGCGTCGCGACCGCAGTCGCGGACCGTCATCGCCGCGTGAACGCAGCAGTAGTCGAATTCGATTCCCTGGCCGATCCGGTTCGGTCCGGCTCCGAGGATCACCACCGACGGTTTGTCACCTCGCCGGATCTCCGAGGGCGATCCGGCCGGCTCATGCGACGAGTAGTAATAGGGAGTGGCTGCCTCGAATTCGGCGGCGCAGGTGTCGACCGAGTTGTAGATCCTCTCGAGGCCGCCGGTCCCGTCGCCGTCGCTGGCAAGCAGCGCCAGTTCACGCAGGAACCACGGGTCGATCTTCGTCGCTTCGTGAACCGCTTCGGCTGAAAGTCCCCGGTCGAAGGCGGCGAGCACCAGGTCGATGCGACCGGGAGTCGGGATCGAGATCGCCTTCAGCAGATCGTCGTCTGATTCCGGAACCTCGGGGGTCGAATCCAGTTCACGTGAGGCCAGTGCCTTGGCGAAGGATTCGCGGAAGGTCCGGCCGATCGACATCACTTCGCCGACGCTCTGCATGTAGGTGGAGAGCTTCTCGTCCGCACCCGGGAACTTCTCGAAGGCGAAACGGGGAATCTTGGTCACGACGTAGTCGATCGTCGGTTCGAAGGAAGCCGGTGTCGCCCGGGTGATGTCGTTCGGGATCTCTTCCAGTGCGTACCCGACGGCCAGCTTCGCCGCCATCTTGGCGATCGGGAAGCCGGTCGCCTTGGAAGCCAGGGCCGATGACCGGGAAACCCGCGGGTTCATTTCAATGACCACGATTTCGCCGTCGGCCGGGTTGACCGCGAACTGGACATTCGAACCGCCGGTTTCAACTCCGACTTCACGGATGACGGCGATCGCGATGTCGCGCAGTGACTGGTAGACCGGATCGGTGAGCGACTGGGCAGGCGCGACGGTGATCGAATCACCGGTGTGGACGCCCATCGGGTCGACGTTCTCGATCGAGCAGATGATGACCACGTTGTCGTTGCGGTCCCGCATGACTTCGAGCTCGAATTCGCCCCAGCCGATAACCGATTCCTCGACCAGGACCTGTCCGATCGGGGATGCGGCGATTCCTTTCGCCACGACCTGCTCGAGTTCCTCGCGGGTCTCGGCAATGCCGCCGCCCTGGCCGCCCATGGTGAAGGCGGGACGGATGATCGCCGGCAGGGAGGCATCGCCCTCGTCGAGTTCCTTCAACGCCTGATCGACCGATTCGACGGTGATCGACCAGGGGATGCGGATTCCCGCATCGTTCATGACCTGGCGGAAGACTTCGCGATCTTCGCCACGGATGATTGCCTCCCGGTTGGCGCCGATCAGCTCCACCCCGTACTTCTCCAGGGTGCCGTCGGCTGAAAGGTCCATCGCCAGATTCAGTGCGGTCTGGCCACCGAGGGTCGGCAGCAGGGCATCCGGCCGTTCCTTCTCGATTATCTGGGCGACCGGGCCAGGCAGCAGCGGTTCGACGTAGGTCCGGGTCGCGAACTCGGGGTCGGTCATGATCGTGGCCGGATTCGAGTTCACGAGGACGACTTCGTAGCCCTCTTCCAGCAGCACCTTGCAAGCCTGGACCCCGGAATAGTCGAATTCGGCGGCCTGGCCGATCACGACCGGCCCGGAACCGATAACCATGATCCGTTTGATGTCATCACGTCTCGGCATCGCGAATCAGCCTTCCTTTGCGAGGTCGAGGAACCGGTCGAACAGGTGGCGTGCATCCCGTGGTCCGGGGCCCGCTTCTGGGTGATGCTGAACGGTCATCGCTTTGGCGTCGGGTAGCCGCAGCCCCTCGACCGTCCGGTCGTACAGATTGATGTGGGAAAGCACCGCTTCGCCGTGATCGGTCTGCCAGCGAACCGGTTCGTCGTTTTCGATCCTGCCTTCTCCGTCCGGCCCCACCACCGCAAAGCCGTGGTTCTGGGAAGTGATTTCGATGACTCCGGTTTCGAGGTCCTTGACTGGATGGTTCGAGCCGCGGTGACCGAAGGGGAGCTTGTAGGTCTCGAGGCCGACCGCCCGGCTGAGCAGCTGGTGACCGAGGCAGATGCCGACCATCGGCTTCTTTCCGATCAGTTGCCTGACCGTGTCGGTTACCGCCGAGACTGCCGCCGGATCTCCCGGGCCGTTGGCGAGGAAGAGCAGGTCGGGCTCGCGGTTCATCACGTCCTCGGCACCGGTCAGACACGGCAGGAGGGTCACCCGGCAGCCCCGTTCCAGGAACTGGTTGACGATCGAAGCTTTGATTCCGGTGTCGAGGGCAACCACATGGGGTCCCTCGCCGTCATGCTCGATCGGTGATTCCGGAGTCACGGTTGAAGCGAAATCCGAACCGGCCATTGAAGGCTCCGCTTCGATGCGGGCCCTGGCTTCATCCGTGCCGACCGAAGCCGGAAAGATCCCGCCCCGCATCGCACCCTGGTCGCGAATCTGCCGGACCAGGGCCCGGGTGTTGACCCCGGTGATCGCCCAGACTCCGTTCTCCTGAAGCCAGTCGAGCCAGCCGCCCTCGGCGGTGGCGGCATCGGAGTTGTTGCGGGCGTCGCGCATGATCACGCCTCGGGCATGGGCCCGGCCCGATTCCATCGCCTGCCCGGAAACCCCGTAGTTGCCGATCATCGGGTAGGTGAAGGTGATGATCTGCCCTGCGTATGAAGGGTCGGTGACCGCTTCCTGGTACCCGGTCATCGCGGTGTTGAAGACCACCTCGCCGACTCCGCCTTCGGGTGCGCCGCAGATCTGACCGTCAAAACGGCTGCCGTCTTCAAGGAGGACGTATCCGGCAGTGAGGCTGCTCATGCGACGCCCAGACTGAAGGTCCTGAGACGGAAGGCAACCTGACCGTCGGCCAGTGTGACCATCACCCTGCCGCGCTGTTTTTCTCCCGCGCACCAGGAATTCACCGACCGGCTTTCGTATCCGTCCTCACCGACCACCCACTCCGCTTCGAGATCGACCAGACAAAGGTTCGCCCTGCTTCCTTCGGCCAGCGAGAAGGGTTCGATTCCGAACGGCGCCCCTCCGCATCCGAGTTTTTCGACCAGCAGCTCGAGGCTGATCCGGCCGGGAAGAACCAGTTCCGTGTAGACCGAAGAGAAGGCGGTCTCAAGTCCGGTCACACCCATGTTTGCCGCTTCGTACGGGACTTCCTTCTCGTGGACGGCATGCGGGGCATGATCGGTTGCGATGCAGTCGATCGTGCCGTCGACCAGGGCTTCGATCAGGGCCTGCCGGTCTGCTTCGGTCCTGAGTGGCGGATTCATCTTGTGCTTCGAAGCGTCGAGATCTCGTACCGCTTCGTCGGTCAGGCAGAGATGATGGGGAGTGACTTCACAGGTGATGTCCACCCCGTCGGCCTTGGCCCTGCGGATCTGTTCGATCGACTCGACGGCGGACAGATGCTGGATCTGAATGGCGCCACCTTCATATCCGGCGATTGCCGCATCCCGGCCGATCATGGTCGACTCGGAAATCGATGGGACACCGCGCAGGCCGAGCTCCGAAGAAACCTCGCCTTCGTTCATGACTCCCTTGCCGGAAAGTTCCGGATCTTCTTCGTGGAGGGCGATCCGTCCCCCGGTCATCGCCTGGTACTGGAGTGCCCGTCTGAGGATCCTGGCACTTGCGATCGGCAGACCGTCATCGGTGAAACCAACTGCCCCGGCCTGCCTGAGCTCGGCCATGTCGGTCAGCTCGGTTCCCTTCATGTCCCGGGTCACCGTCGCCGTGAACCCGACCGGAACCGAAGCGACATGCGAAGCGCGGTCGCGGAGAGCCTCGATCTGTTCCGGGGTCGAAACAGGAGGCGAAGTGTTGGCCATCGCGATGACGCCGGCGTAGCCACCTGCGGCAGCTGATCGGGTACCGGTCTCGAGGTCTTCCTTGTATTCCTGGCCGGGTGTCCGGAAGTGGACATGCGGATCGAAGAAGGCCGGAAAGACATGGAGTCCTTCGCCTTCGATCACTTCCACCCCGGCCCCCGCTTCGATCGAACCCGGCTCGGCGATCTGCCGCACATAGCCTTCTTCGACCAGGAGGTCCCGCTTGCCGTCGATTCCGGCGATCGGGTCGAGCAGATCGGCGCCACGAATCAGCAGCGAAGCCTCCGGTCCGGGACGCTGGACCAGCGGCCTCGGGGCCGGCATTTCATCGAGATCGTCGGGAATGCTTCCTGTCACTTCGTTCATGCGGGTTCTCCGATCGGCACCGGACCCTGATCGGGAACGCGTGGGTCGCCGTGGGCGAGAAGTTCGAAAAGAATCGCCATCCGTACGGCCAGTCCCGAAGCCACCTGATCGGCGATCAGGCAGCGGTCCGAGTCGATCACGTCACTGCCGATCTCGACACCACGGTTGACCGGACCCGGATGCATGACCAGCTGGCGCGGATTCAGGCGCCGGGAATTGACCTGAAAGAGTCGTGCGTACTCGCGGATCGACGGCACGAAGCTCTCTTCCATCCGTTCCCGCTGCATCCTGAGCAGGTAGACGACGTCGGCTTCCTCGATTCCTTCCAGCGAATGACGGACTTCGCATCCCGTCGCGACCTGGATCCCGCGGGGGATCAGTGTCGGCGGACCGGCGATCGTCACTTCCGCACCCATCATCGAAAACGCCTGGATGTTCGATCGGGCGACGCGGCTGTGGAGCACGTCACCGACAATCCAGATCTTCCTGCCTTCGACCGAACCGATTCGCTGCCTGAGTGCGAAGAGATCAAGCAGCGCCTGGCTCGGGTGCTGGTGCATCCCGTCCCCGGCGTTCACGACTGCGGCGTCGACCCAGTTGCTCAGCATCTGCGCTGATCCGGCCTGGGGATGGCGGATCACGATCGCGGCCGGGTCATAGGCCGAAAGGGTTTCCACGGTGTCCTTCAGCGACTCGCCCTTCTCGACCGAAGAGCCGGAAGCCTTGACCGAAACCACGTCGGCGGAAAGTCGTTTGGCGGCGAGTTCGAAAGAAGACGATGTCCTGGTGCTGGCTTCATAGAAGAGCGTCACGACGGTCCGGCCGCGCAGGGCGGGAACCTTCTTGATGTCGCGCTTTGACACTTCCGCGAAGCTCTCGGCCCGGTCGAGCAGGGACTCGATGTTCTCCTGGTCGAGATCTTCAATGCTGAGCAGGTGTTTCATTCGACCGCCTCCACTGGCGAGAGGATCGCCACCACGTCTTCTCCATCGGTTTCCTTGAGCCGCACCGAAACCTGTTCGGAGCGTGAAGTCGGCAGGTTCTTGCCGACGTAGTCAGGCCGGATCGGGAGCTCCCGGTGGCCGCGGTCGCAGAGCACCGCCAGCTGGATCCGGGCCGGGCGGCCGTAATCGAAAAGAGCCTCGATCGCCGCCCTGACGGTGCGACCGGTGAAGAGCACGTCATCGACCAGGACCACGGTGCGGCCGGCGAGCGGGAAGTCGAGCCGGGTCGAGTGGACGATCGGCTGATAGTCGGATTCCCTGATTCCGATGTCGTCCCGGTAGAAGGAGATGTCGATCTCCCCCGAGGCGGGCGGAGAGCCGATCAGTCCGCCGATCATCGCGGTCAGACGGTCGGCGAGGTGGACGCCACCGGTGTGGATGCCGACTATCGCCAGATTCGAGGAATCGGGATTCTTCTCGACAATCTCGTGAGCAATGCGACGGAGCGTGCGCTCGACGTCGTTTGTTTCCAGCACTACCTTCTCGTTCAAAGTCACCTTCCCGGCCTCACAGGACCGCAATTAAAGGAACGAGGGTGAAGATAGCACCCGGTGCCGGACCTATTCCGGAACGGGTGTCGACTCCCGTTTCGCCCCCTTGGGAACGAGGGTCGGTTCGCCCCTTTCGGGGAAGGGAATCTCAACCGTGTCGAAGTCCCTCGGAGCAACCGTGTTGCCGAAGGAGGAACGGGCTTCCTCAAGGGCCTTGCCGACGTGGTACCGGGAAGAAATGTGAACCAGGGCGAGCATCTTGACCCCGGCCTCGGCCGCGATCTCGGCCGCTTCGATCCCGGTCGAGTGGCCGGTTTCCCTTGCCCTCTCGCCGTCTTCAGCCATGAAGCTTGCGTCGTGAACCAGCAGATCGGCGTCCGCTGCGGCTTCGACCGTGGCTTTGCATGGCCCGGTGTCACCGGTGATCGCGATCGCCCGGCCCAGCCGGTCTTCGCCCATCACCTGATCGGGACGGACCTTGCCCTCCCTGCCATCGACTTCCTGGCCGTCCTGGAGGGCCTTGTAATCCGGACCCGGTTTCACACCGAGCCGCTTTGCCTCTTCCGGATCGAACCGTCCGGGACGATCGTCCTCCAGCAACGCATAGCCGAGTGCCCGGGTGCGGTGTGCCACCGGGAATGCCTCGATCTCGTAATCGTCATGCGGAAGGATGTCTCCCGGTTCCAGTTCTTCCGGTTCCAGTTGGTAGCCAAGACGCCCGATAAAGGGCTGCATGTCCTTGAGCAGTCCGTGCAGCCCGACCGGTCCGTAAAGCAGCAAAGGCTCGGTCCGGTCGTTCAGGTCGTAGGTCTTGAGCAGCCCAGGCAGTCCGAGGCAGTGATCGAGGTGGAAGTGGGTCAGATAGATCTCGTCCACCTGGACCAGCCCCAGCGAACGCCGAAGCTGGCGCTGGGTTCCTTCGCCGCAGTCGAACATCAGCTTTTCCCCGCCCCGCGTGACCAGCACGCTGGCGGTGCCCCGCAAGGCGGTCGGCACCGGCCCACCGGTACCCAGAAATGCGACAGAAAGGTCCACGCCGGGAGCCTAGCCCGATCACTAGACTCCGCGCTTCGGCGCCCGTAGCTCAGCTGGATAGAGCGCATGCCTCCGGAGCATGAGGTCGCAGGTTCGAATCCTGCCGGGCGCGTTACAGAACGATGAACGAGACTCCCCAAGCAACCCAGCCCCCAGAGGATCCAGGCAACGACCGGATCCCGCTGCTCGCAGTTGCCGTAGTCGGAGCCGGTGTCATACTTTCGTTGGCTATCTACGGACTTTCCTTCGTCCACGGTGCCGGTTCTCAGGAGGTCTCCTGGGACACGAGCGAAGCGGTCAAAGCGCCGCCTCCGGCCAAGGTCGGTACCGGCTCTTTCGCGATAACCAGGACCAGTCTTTCGGCTCTGGCACCGAATGAAGACGGACTCCTGCTGTTCCGTGTGGCCGGTGCGATCCGGGTTGATTCCGGTGGACGCAAGCCGACCTCGATCCGTTGCGACGTGATCTCCGGGGTCACCGGTGATACGCGCATGGCACGGTCCACCCGCCTGCGTGCCGCCTGGCCGAAGCCGAGCGACGAGCTTCAGGCCCAGGAAGTCCCGGAGACCAGCACGGTCAAGTTCCAGACCAGCGACAGCAAGAAGATCGACCTGCCGATCAGCGACGTGATCCAGAGGTACACCGATTCCGATGCACCCACCCAGGTCGACTGGGATGGATACGTAGAGGACGATCAGAACTGGATCTGGACCATGAGCCAGGGCACCGGGATCAGCCCCGCCACCATGCCCTGGGCCGTGATCTTCGAATCGGAAACACGCCCCCGGGGCACAGTCGAGTGCAAGGCCACGATGGGCAAGAAGAGCTCGACGATCAAGATGGCCTACCGCCAGCAGGAGTGGCCGATCAACGACGATCAGCCGAATCCGGGAGACAGCGGTACCGGCGACGTTTCAAACGTCGAATAGCAGGCAGGCGGCAGTCCCGGGACCGATCGTCTCCGCTGCCCGAAGCTGACTTCTAGTCCGAGTTTTCTGCCGGAGCTTCGAGGAAGTCGGGACCTTCCTTGGAACCACCGACCTTGTTCAGCACCGGGTTTGCCGGCTTCGCGCTCATCCGGTCAGGATCGAGCGGCACACAGAGCGACACGGCTTCTTCAGGAGTGAGATCACCGGTCAGCCAGGCCTGCTCGACTTCTTCGTTCGGCAGGATCACCGGCATCCGGTCGTGAACCCTGCTGACCACGTCGTTGGCGTCGGTCGTGATGATCGTGCAGGAGGTCATCGGCTCTCCCTCCCATTCCCGGGAAACAGTCAATCCGGCGAAGGCAAAGGGCTCTCCCCCGTCGACCGTGAAGCGCACCGGCTGGCGAGGCTCCTTCGGCTTCTCGGCCTTCAGCCATTCGTAGAAGCCGTCGGCGACGATCAGGCAGCGGTTCTTGCTCTTCTTGACCAGAGGGCCATAGGCCTTGCTTTCGAGCAGCCGGTCGTTTCGGGCGTTGATCATCTTGTATCCGGCTTTCAGGTCCTTGGCCCAGAACGGAACAAGTCCCCAGCGGGAAGCGACCGCGGCCCGTTCACCCGATTCGGGATCCGTATTGACGGTCAGAACTTCCTGGGTCGGCGCCACGTTGTAGCGCCCCAGACCCGGGGTTTCGTCATCAAGCGAAATCTGAAACCGGCTGCCAAGCCGTCGCTGATCGGATGAAGTGAGTGTGTATCGACCGCACATGCCCTGAACCTAACAGGGCGATGCCCTTTCCCTGCCGGGACGTCAACGCTTGGTGCAGCGGCTTGGCAGGCCCAGGCGTACCGAGGCGACTCCAACACCCGAGTTGAGCGACGGGAGCAAGACCTTGCCCGCGACATACACGCGCCCTTTTCGGTCGGCGGCCAGGCTCCAGCCACGCGACTTTCTCTCAACTCCCGATCGAATTCTCATGATCTTCCCGTGAGGCCCGGCATCCGGAATTCCGTCGGTACCGATCCTGGTCAGTCCGAAGTCATCCTCGTAATTGCCCGCGTAATACGAGCCAGCCGCAATGATGCGGCCGCAGCGATCGAAGCGAATGCCACTGATCGTCAGATCCCTGATCATCGATGTTCCTTGCCGGCCGAAAGACCGGACCGGACGCCCGTCCGGATCAAGGAGGACGACGGCACCCTCATTGAACGGCTCGTAACCATGGCTCTTGCCGTCGCCCTGCCAGCCGTTGGATACAGCGATCTGGCCTTCGCTGGAAATCGCGAGATCGGTCGGCCTTGCCGAGAACGCAAACCAGGGTGCACGGAGGAAGTACTCCCGCCGATAGATCCCCCTGGAGCCAAACGTGGGATCCAATCCACCTCCTGTACGCAGACGCCCGACGATCAGGTCAGCACCCGATCCCTGGGGTGCGCTGATGCCGGCCAGCACGATCCGTTCGCGTGCGTCGAATGCGATCTCGGAAACGAGATCGTCGTCCGAGGTGGCATTCGCGAACACAGAGCCCTTGGACTTCCCGATGTCGAGGGTGACGACTCCGCGCTTTCCGAAACCGTAGTCAGTGCTTCCGTCACGCTCGAACCTGGCAATGAGCCAGTCACGGTGGTACTTGCTTGTTGCGACCCTGCCCCCGGCGACGATCCGCCCGGCATCATCGATCGCAAGACTCTGGAATGCGGACTGTCTATCGGCGAGTTCGACTGGGAGAGACGCAGATCCGGAATTACCAAACGCCAGATCCGGGTCCCCGTCGGGCTCGAGGGCGAAAACACGTGCATGCGAACCCTGACGGGCCGCAAATGCGATTCGCCCGTCCGGAGCTATCGCCATGTCCCTGATGTCAACGCGCCTCCCCAGTTTCAATCTCGCGACCCCGCCGGTCCCGAAGGAGCGGACAAGGCTGCCATCGGATCGATACTTGAAAACCAGCACCCGATCCCCGGCGGATCCACTGAGGCCCACCGATCGGGTCGCGATCAAAATTCCGCCGTCAGGCAGGACTGACGAAAAGACCTTGCCCCGAACCTGATTTGGCAACGGGAAACCGACACCCGCCACACCCGACCGACCGAAACCGGTGTCAATTGATCCCGAATCCAGGTACCGGACAACCGAGGCGCGCTTCCGACCTCCCGGCTCCCAGGCGACCAGCAATCGGTCCCGTGCGTCGACAACCAGATCAGCGGGAGGTTGCGACGAATAGCCGAAGGGGATAACGCCGCCGCCGAAGTCCGTATCGGGACTGCCGTCGGCGAGGAATCTCAGAATGCCGCAACCCTCGGCGTTGAAGTAGCTCGAGAACATCGCGTATGTCCGGCCTTTGGAATCGACGTCGTAGTCATCGACGCCGGGAAATGCCGGGGGCTCGGTATCGCAGGAAAGGTCCTGGTTCAGCTCATACGGTTCACCGCTGACCGTCAGGTTCAAGTCGAGCGGCTGGAGTCGGTCGTGGTCATTGTTCAGCGCCACGAAACCGCCTGGTTTGAACTTGAGGTTGTCGTATTTCCCGTCCGCCAGCCTCATCTTCCCGCTTTGCCCGAGAACTCCGACCCGCTGACGGGCAACCGAAATCGGTATCCCGTAGTCCCAGTACATGTCGTAGGCCCGCACTGTCGCTCTCCCGCCCGGACCCCGGTCAAGGAACTCGATTTCTTCCCACCGCTGCGGGTTCTTGAATCTCAATTGTCCGGAACTGGAAAATCCCTCAACAGTTGTGTGGAAATTCCCCCTGCGCGTGACCACAAAGAAGCTTCCGTCCTGCAGTGCCGCCAGCGATGTGATCGGACCCGACAGCTCAACCCGACCATCCCCGTTGAATGTTCTGTCAGCGAGCCCGTTGGGTTTGATCCGCTCGATCCATCGCCCGCCGGCAACCAGGGTGCCTCCATTGGCGAGCGGTTCTGCGAAGTCTGCGCCACGTCTTTCCGGCATCCACCTTCGAGTGTGTCCGGGCTCGATTTCACCCTTGTTGTCAAGTTGGGTGATCTGTCGGTAGGGAAGCCAATCCCCTCTCTTCAACTCGAGGGCGATGTGTCCTTCAGGAGCGTTTGCCGTGAGCTTGAGCTGATCAGCGAAACCCGGCGAGTGCCCGACTCCGGTTATGAGCTTCCCCTGGCGTCCGAACTCCTGATCCAACCTGAACCCGGCTCCGGCCTCGGTGGCCTGCGCGAAAACGATCGAGCAGGCCAGGATGGATGCGATTAATGCCGAGACTCCCTTTAAGCGCATGAATGTTCGACTCCCTTGAACAAACGTCGTACGACTCTGGACTGGTCATACCGAGAACCCGTTCCCGAATGTCTAGTTGCGCTCCCGGTACCAGTTGACTGCTTCGCGGATCCCTTCGGTCAATCCCGTCATCGGGCGCCAGCCGGTGAGCTCACGCAGCTTCGACGCATCGACGAACTGTCGATCGATCTCGCCTTGTGGGACGCCGTCTCCGAGGTATGCCGGCTCGACCGGTTCGCCGCCCGTCCTGGCCACTTCGCCGGCGATCAGGTCGACCACTTCGCGTACGGAGTGGGGCTCGCCTGTCCCGGCGTTGAAAGCCTCACCGCGTCCCGCTCCTTCCCTGACGGCCTGTTCGATTGCCAGGTAGGCGGATGCCGCGTCGCTGACGTGAAGATAGTCGCGCTCCGGTGAGCCGTCGGAGCGTATCTGGGGGGCGCGTCCTTCCAGGCAAGCGGTCACCGCTTCCGGTACCAGCCTCGATCCGTTCATGTCGCCGCCGCCGTAGACATTGGCGAGACGGGTGACCCCGACCGGAAGGCCGAAGGCCGGCCAGTAGCTGCGGGAAATGACGTCGGCAGCGGCCTTGCTTGCCTCGTATGGCGCGGCGGGCCTGAGCTCGTCACCCTCGCGGTAAGGAAGCGAATCGCTCGGACCGTAAGCCTTGTCCGAGGAAGCAACGACCACCGCCCCCACCCCGGCCTCGCGTGATGCCTCGAGGATGGTCCAGGTTCCTTCCGCATTGGCCCGGAACGTGGCAACGGGATCCTCGGCGGCCGGGCCGACCAGGGTCTGGGCCGCCAGGTGGAAAACGGAGTCGGGTCCCGAAGAGCCGGATCCCGCTTCCCGGACCGCGCGGTGAACCGCCGTGGGGTCGGCGACATCGCCTTCGACCAGCCGGACCTCGTTGGTCAAACCGTGGAGCTCGAGCGCCCGTCCGGGTGCTCCGCGCAGGTCGAGCACGACCACGTCGTCGCCTCGCTCGAGCAGGGCCCGGACCAGATGGCCACCGATGAATCCCTGACCGCCGGTGACCAGCGAGCTGCTCAAGCGACGACCTTGGTCGTCATCCAGGGGGCGTCGCCGCCTGCCCAGAGGTCGTTCAGGGTGACCAGATCCTTGTAGGTGTCGCAGCAGTCCCAGAATCCTTCGTGGCGGAATGCGCCCAGCTGCCCGTCGGCTGCCAGACCCTCGAGGGGTTCCTGTTCAAGAACCGAATCGGATTCCAGCCATTCGAAGATCGAGGGCTCGAAACAGAAGAAACCGCCATTGATCCAGTGCCCCGATTGCGGCTTCTCGACGAAACCGGTGACTTCTCCCTCGGGATCGATCTCCGCCACACCCCATGGAAGATCGGGCCGGACCACCGTCATCGTCGCGGCCCGATGATTCGATCGATGAAAGTCGAGCAACGCGGATAGATCGACGTCGGAAACGCCATCCGCATAGGTGGCGCAGAAGGTTCCGTCGATTCGATCGCGGGCCGCCGCGATGCGACCTCCCGTCGCAGTGTCCAGACCAGTGTCGATGCATTCCACCGACACGCCTTCGGGCCAGCTTTCACCCGCCACAAAATCGCTGATCTGA
>Ga0209023_10004283_pt1 | contig 16357 bp, 14 predicted proteins | sample LakOneMetagenome_FD_187468 | JGI IMG/M metagenome (GOLD analysis project Ga0209023, IMG submission 187468) | Freshwater and sediment microbial communities from Lake Erie, Canada (SPAdes) (version 2) | ecosystem: Environmental > Aquatic > Freshwater > Lentic | place: Lake Erie, Canada... | reverse complement strand
GCCTTCCCGACGCCACGCACCTCCAGCAGGGGCGTCACAACGGATGCCGCGCCGCTCACGACCGCTCCCCCGCCTGGCGTCGCACGTAGAGATTGACGAGCACCGCGAGCAGCAGCATGCCGCCGAGGAACGCCTTGAGCCAGTTGTTGTCCCACTGGGCGAAGACGATGCCCTGCAGGGTCATGCCGTAGATCAACGCGCCGAGAGCGGCACCGATCGCCGATCCGTAGCCACCGGTGAGCAGGCATCCGCCCACCACCGCGCAGATGATGTAAATGAACTCCTGACCGATGCCGGATGTGGCCTGCACCGTCGACACGTCGAAGAGCTGCAGCATGCCCACGAGCCACCCGGCTCCGGCGGTGGTCATGAACAGGCCCGTCTTGACCCGCAAAACGGGAACGCCCAGCTGGCGCGCGCTGGCGAGCTTGCCGCCCACGGCGAAGGTCCAGTTGCCGGCACGGGTGCGCAGCAGTATCCAGGTAGCGAGGGCCGTCAGCGCAAACCACCACAGCACCGCAACCTTGATTTCGGCGCCGAACAGCGGGAAGGACGACCCGAAGTAGACCTTCACTTGGTCGAAACCGGGCACGGCGCCCATGCCCTGGATGGCCACGGTTCCGGTGATCAGCTTGGTGACGGCCAGGTTGACCCCCTGCAGAATAAAGAAGGTCGCCAGGGTCACGATGAAACTGGGCAGGCCGGTCTTCATCACGACGAAGGCGTTACCGGCGCCGATCGCCAGCGCGGCGGCGAGGGCGATACCCATCGCCAGCCAGACGTTGACGCCCCACTGGGTGGTGACAACGCCCACGATCAGGCCCGTGGTGCCGGTCATGGCACCGGCGGACAGGTCGAATTCGCCGCCGATCATGAGCAGGGCGACCGCCACGGCCATGATGCCGAACAGCGAGGCGGAGTAGAGCCAGGTCGACACCCCTGCCGGCGAGAGGAAGACCGGAGCGATCACGGAGAAGAACGCAAAGATCAGCAGGGCCGCAGCCGCCGCGCCTGTTTCCGGTCGGCGCAGAATCGTCCGAACCGGCCGAGCGACGCTCGCTCGGTCAGCGCTCAAACGGGGTGCCGTGAGGGTCACCGGGTGCCGTTTGCGGCGAACTTCGTGACCTGGGACACGTTCTCTTTCGTCACATACGCCGGGCCGGAGTACACGGGCTGACCGCCACCCACGACATCCCCGTTTCGCTTCTGCAGTGTGAGAAACACGACCGGCAGGTAGCCCTGGGAGTACGGCTGCTGGTCGACGGCAAAGAGAATCTTGCCGTCTTCGATGAGCCGGGTCACATCGGCAGACACATCAAACGTGGCGAGAGCTGCGGTGCTCGCTGACTCAGTGATCGACTGCGCCGCCGCAACGCCAACCGCCGGGTTCAGAGTGAGCACGCCGTCGATCGACGGGTCAGCCAGCAGCTTGCTCTTGATGGTGTTCTGAGCGTCGGCGACGTTGGCGATATCCACCTGAACCGTGGACAGCGCGCCGCCGAGGGTGTCGGCTGCTCCCCGACAACGGTCTTCAAGCCCCGAATTGCCGGGCTCGTGGATGACACAGATCACGTTCTTCACGCCGGCCTTGGCCAGTTGCTCCCCGGCCCCCTGGCCGGCAATGAACTCGCTCTGGCCCACGTGGGTCTGGGCGCCGAACGCCTTGGACTCTTCGAGTCCCGAGTTGATGGTGATCACCGGGATCCCGGCCGCAATGGCCCGCTCGACGGCCCCCTTGACACCGTCGGGGTTGGCCATCGACACGATGAGCCCGTCGGGCTTGGACGCAATGGCTGCATCGATGAGCTGACTCTGTTTCACCGGGTCGCCGTCGCCCTGGTACGTCACCGTGGCTCCGAGGTCGGTACCGGCCTGCTCGGCGCCGCTCTTCACAACATCCCAGAACGAGTCACCGGGGGTGCCGTGTGTAACGACGGCGATGACGGCCTCACCAGCGGATGCGCCGGTCGCCGTTTCCCCGGTGGCAGCAGTGCATCCCGTCAACGCCAGGGGAATGACAATGAGCGCGGCGAGCCAGCTTCTGTTCTTCTTCATGTTCTGCAACCTTCGTTGTTTCAATTGTGGCCTGTCCGATGCAAATTCCTTTCACGTCGCCCGAAATTCACCTCGGGTGGGACTCCTGTACGGCGCCCGCTCCGTTCCAAGCTCTTCGATCACCTCACCGCCGACCATCAGATCGGTGATCTTTTCGCAGCTGCTTTCGGCGTTCTTAATCCCCGCAGAAATTCGGTGAAAATCCTCTGGCGCGATGACATGCGCCGCGGTATATTTGTTTCGAAAAGCGGCAGTCAGCGCCCACGGTCGGGTCAAGGATCGGCGTAACGCAGGCTTCGCTTTACGGAATGCCGACCACTTCGCTTTCAGCAGGGCGGCCATCTGGCCGGTGTTTCGCTTGGATAAGGAAATACACGCCAGAGGAGGCGTTTGCAATGCTGAAAGAACTGAAAACGGTATTACCCGCGGCAGATCTGCGTCGTGCACGCACGTTCTACCACGACGTACTCGATCTGGATCCCGACGAGGTGCTTGACGGCTTACTCGTGTACAAGGGGCCCGGGTCCGGCTTCGAGATCTACGAAACCGAGAACGCGGGTACGGCCAAGAACACCCAGATGAGTTTCATCAGCGACGATCTGGCTGCCGAGATTGTGCGTCTGCGTGCACGCGGTGTCGTGTTCGAGGACTATGACATCCCCGGCATGAAGACCGTCGACGGCGTCGCGACAACGGATGAAATGAAGTCCGCTTGGTTCCGTGACACCGAGGGCAACTTCATTTGCATCACGGAGTACCTGTCCTGAGGTCAACCGATGTTCAGGCATACGGTGCCGCCGGGTGCTGTGCCCGGCGGCATCCGTGTGCCGATGTGCTGACACGCGGGCGCTCACGACTACCGTGGGAAGGAAACGACGCAGGCAGACCGATCCGGCGTTCGCCCCAGAGAAACCGCGGAAGCAGAAAAGAGAAGCACCGATGGCTGATGCCCGTAGCGAGCGCACCCTCGCGTCTCTGACCGACGCGATTCTGGAACTGGCCGCCGAGCATCCGCTGTCTTCGATCACGGTGTCCCAGCTGACGATCCGCGCCGGAATCAACCGGGCCACGTTCTACGACCACTTCCGCACTCCGGGCGAACTGCTTGAACACGTACTGAACCCCGATCTCGATCGAATGCGAGAGCGGGACAACCAACTGCGCGCCGAGGGCACGCTCTCCACCCAGGAGATGTTCCGGATCGGACTGGTCGGAGTCACCGAACATGTGCACCGCTTTCTGCCCATCTACCGGCTGGCTCTGCCCGACCCACGCGACAACGTGACGCACCACATTTTGGTGTCACATTTCGACGAGTCCATACGTGCACTCCTCGCCCGGCGGCCGCCGGAACAAGCCGCCCTCAACCCTGCGGTTGCGGCGCGCTTCATGGCACACGGATTAGTGGGGGCGATCGAAGCTTGGCTGGACGACGACGCGCTCACCCCGGATGTCCTGGTGGAATCGGTCCTGCTGTGCGCACCCGCGTGGTGGCACGAACTCTGAGGTGTGCTCCAGGGGAGCCGCTTCGGACTAGTAGTCGGCGGTGTCAGGGGCGCTCTCGGCGGCGTGGGTGGACGTCAAGAGCGCAAAATCAACCAGCAGGAACATGTCGAGGCGGTCGGCGCGCTTACGCGCGTACTCCGGCTCGCTCGGGTCGATCGCCAGCGAAATCAGGCGTGCCGACACGGCATCACGGATCTCCTCGCTGGCCGATCGCTGCGCCCGTTCCACCAGGTGCGCCACCCGTTCCTCGTCGGTGGCCTCTGCATCCAGGGCCAGGGTCAGCCGTTTGTGCACACGGTTGCGCAGGGTGAATTGGCTGATGTCGCCGCGTTCGTCGTCGGTGAGGTCAAACCCCCAGCGCCCCTTGCCGAGTTCCTTCTTCATGCGAGTGACCCGGCGCGAGTACTCCTCGTTCTGGCGGGCGAGCAGGTGCAGCTCGATCCTGGCCCTTTCGGCATATCGCGCCGGATCGAAATCAACGTGCTCCCGCAACGCCCCGATGATGATGTCGTTCTTCACGGCCATTCGCACGGCCGACAGCGCGATGAGCAGCCCCTCATCGACGATGCGATCGATCGGAGCCGACTCCCCGTCAACGACCTCTACCGGAGGCGCGACGAAGCGGCGTTTCGCCAACCGACCTCGAGCCATCGCTTTACCACCACCTCGTGTTGATCTGATTTTACCGCTCCCGACACCCTGTTCTGGCCGCACGTCGATAGATGCGAAGTACACGGAGTAGCGTTGTATCCCATCGGTAGTGCTTTCACGCCTGCCCACGTTCACGGCTGTGCTCTCACGGCTCGGCCTGCCGAACGGTGATCGCCACAACGCGGCGCCCCTCACGCATCCTCATTCACTTTGGCACCCATCGAGTGCCCCGCTTCCGAAAGCACCATGGCCACCACCAGCACATCCACCCGCTACCGGGCAGAACCCTCGGTTATGACCGCTCTGCGCACCCCGCGCCTGCTCACCCGCGAGGTGCTTGCCGGGCTCGTCGTGGCGATGGCGCTCATTCCCGAGGCAATCGCCTTCTCCATCATTGCGGGGGTCGACCCACGCCTCGGCCTGTTCTCCTCCTTCGTGATGGCCGTCACGATCGCCTTCGTCGGCGGTCGCCCGGCCATGATCACCGCTGCGACGGGCGCGGTCGCCCTCGTGATCGCGCCGGTGGCGCGTGACTACGGCATGGACTACTTCATCGCGACCGTCATCCTGGCCGGGGTGTTCCAGATCGTTCTGAGCCTCATCGGTGTCGCCAAGCTGATGCGCTTTATCCCGCGCAGCGTGATGGTCGGCTTTGTGAACGCGCTGGCCATCCTCATCTTCAGCGCACAGCTGCCTCAGCTGATCGGGGTACCCTTCCTGGTCTACCCGCTGGTCGCCGCCGGGCTGGTCATCATGATCGTCATGCCGCGCATCACCAAGGTGATTCCGGCACCGCTCGTGGCCATCGTCGTGCTCACCGCGACGACCGTGCTGATCGCCATCAACGTACCCACGATCGGCGATCAGGGAGAGCTCCCGCAAAGCCTGCCCGAGCTGTTCATCCCCAGCATTCCGCTCACCTGGGAGACGTTCACCATCATCGCCCCCTATGCGCTCGGCATGGCGCTCGTGGGTATCCTCGAGTCGTTGATGACAGCCAAGTTCGTCGACGAGATCACTGATACCCACTCCAACAAGACCCGCGAGACCTGGGGCCAGGGCGTGGCCAACGTCATGTCGGGCCTGTTCGGCGGCATGGGCGGATGCGCCATGATCGGTCAGACCATGATCAACGTCAAGGCCTCCGGCGCCCGCACGCGCATCTCCACGTTCCTGGCCGGCGTGTTCCTGCTGGTGCTCGTGCTCGGCCTCGGCGACGTGCTCGCGGTCGTGCCCATGGCAGCCCTGGTGGCCGTGATGATCATCGTGTCGTACCTCACGTTCGATTGGCACAGCATCCGCTTCTCCACCCTGAAGCGGATGCCGAAAAGCGAGACGACCGTGATGGTCGTCACCGTTGTTGTGATCGTGCTCACCCACAACCTCGCGATCGGCGTGGTCGTGGGCGTGATCGTGGCCATGGTGGCGTTCGCCCGCCGCGTGGCCCACCTCGCCTCGGTGGAGCGCACGATCGACCTGGACGGGCCGGTCCCTAGCGCCTATTACACGGTGACCGGCGCACTGTTCTTCGCCTCGAGCAACGACCTGATGACCCAGTTCGAGTATGCGAGCGACCCCGACCGCGTGGTCATCGACATGTCGAACTCACACATTTGGGACGCCTCCACGGTGGCGACCCTCGACGCCATCACGAACAAGTACCAACGCCACGGCAAACGCGTGGTGATCGAGGGCCTGAACGAGGCCAGCCACAACCTGCACGCCCGGCTCGCGGGCAACCTCGGCGGCGATCACTAGAACACAGACGTCGCCCGGCAGATTCCCCCGACAGATTCCCCCGATGCCGTCGCCCTCCTGGGGCGGATTCAGGAAATCCTCCACCGGAGAACCCAACTCCGGGACTGGTTCGGGAGCGGCAGCCGCGTTCGGGGCGTTTTTCCTGAATCCGCCACGGGGGTGGGGTGACTGGGGCAAAGCGGATGCCCGGTTCGCCGGCAACCGGCGCTCGGGCATCCGCTGTGCAGGTAGTCAGCAGGGGGCCATCAGCAAGCGGTCAGCTGACGAGCGAGCCGACGGTCACCGTGGTGGTGTAGGCCTTGCCGTCGCGAGTGTAGGTCGCGGTGGCCTGCGCCCCAGCGGCGAGGGCACGCACCTGAGCGGTGAGGTCGTTCGCGTCGGTGATCGGGAATCCACCGAGATTCGTCACGATGTCGCCCTTCCGCAGTCCGGCGCCCTCGGCACCACCGCCGGAACTGACCTCGTTGATCAGAGCGCCCACGCTTCCGGTCTTGGAGTCCGTGACACTGGCGCCGAGCAGGCCATGGGTGGCCGAACCGGTGGCGATGATCTCATCCGAGACGCGCTTGGCCAGGTTCGAGGGAATGGAGAATCCCACGCCGATACTTCCCGATGCGGAGCCCGGCGATGACGTTGAACCCGCACTGGCGATGGCCACGTTGACGCCGATCAGCTCGCCCCGGGCGTTGAGCAGCGCGCCGCCCGAGTTGCCGGGGTTGATGGCGGCATCCGTTTGGATCACCGAGAGCGAGATGCTCTTCGTGGTCTTCTGGGCGGACTGGGACCGGGTGCCTGGGAGATCGAAGTTGAAGTAGGGGCTCGCTCCGCTGCCCTGATCCGGAGCGGCCTGGTCCGTCGGGGACGGAGCGGCCGATGAGGCGATGGAGATGCTTCGGTTGAGGGCGCTGACAATGCCGGTGGTGACGGTGCCGGGAAGATCAAGCGGGGCGCCGATGGCGATGGCCTGATCGCCCACGTTCAGTTTGGACGAGTCGGCCCACTTCATGGCAGCCAGCCCGGTGGCATTCGTGAGCTTGATCACGGCCAGGTCTGAGGTGGGGTCGGTACCGATGAGGGTGGCGGAGTAAATCATTCCGTCGCTTGCGGTCACTTCAATCGTGGCGTCGGCGACGGCACCCTCCAGCGTGACGACGTGGGTATTCGTGAGCACGTAGCCGTCGGACGTGAGGATCACGCCAGAGCCGGTACCGCCCTGGCTGCCGCTCGTGACGTTGATCGTGACCACGCTCGGCAAGGCCGTGGCCGCCGCGGTGCTCACGGTGTTCGCGGTCGACGTGCTGTTGACAACAACATTTCCCACCACGCCGGAGCTTTGCGCCGCGGTGACCGGTGTGCCGTTGTTGCTGGAGGCCAGGATGGCGGAAACGCCGCCCCCGGCGACTCCGCCCAGAATCGCACCGAGGGCGAGGGTGGCGATGAGGGTCGTGTTCCGACGGCGATTGTTCACCGTGGGCGGGGCGGCCGTAAAGGCGGAGTCGGCCGGCAGCGAACCGGAGCCGGTGAAAACCAGGGGGCGGGTGACATCGACGGCGTCGCCGTTGGAGGGCTGGATGGGGGTGGCGCCGGAGTTTGTGTCGCTGTCGGTCATTGTGTGCTCCTTTCCGAGCACGTTCAGAATGACGCGATGATCTGGAGGCCTGATGTGGGAATCCTAAGAGAACCCGATGATGAAAGCGTGAGAGCGCCGGCGCAACCCGGCGCTCAGGGACTCGGGGCTACTGGGCGAGCACGTCGCCCATGGGTGCGTTGCCCTTGCGGTCGTCCAGCTTGCCGAAGGTGCTGCTCAGCAGGCTCTGCATCTTGTGCAGGCCACCGGACACGGCGCCTTCAGCTGTGTTGGCGTTTTCGGTGACAATGACAGGGGGGCCGCCCTCAGGGCGAACCTCAAGCAGGCATTTGATGTCGTTCCCGGTGCTGCGGCCGGCGCTCTCATCAGACAGATGAACCTCGACGCGGGTTAGGCGGGCGCTGAATCGAGACAGGGCGGCCTCGACGACGGTTTCAAGGTCGTCCGGCACGTGGCCTGAGGCGGCAACGTCACTGGCGGTGTTCACGATGATCTGCATTTTTACTCCCCGTTCCGGCCGACGAGCGCCGTTCCCAGGACAGTTCTAACAGGAACGATCGATTCCGACGGACCATTGGTGGTGTGCGTCAGGCTATCGCGTCGAGCTGGACCGCCACTGACCGCCACGGGCGGTCAGAGGGTCACCGTGATGCGTGACCGCGGAATCTTCTCGCCGGCCTCCACGGGGAAGGGCAGCCGGTTCTCGGCCGGCGGGAGCGGGCAGGTGGCGTAGTCCGTGTAGGCGCAGGGCAGGTTCACCGCGCGAGTGAAGTCGAGCGTGGTGCGCGCATCCGCATCGGGAGCCGCCACCGTCAGGGCCCGGTTGGCCGCGTACGTGGTGACGCCGCTCGTCGCATCCGTGAAGAGCACGAGCAGGCTGCCCGGCGCGTAACCGTTGAAAGCCGTGAGTCGGAACGTCTCCCCGTCATGGTCGAATTCGAGCTCTCCCGGTGCCGTGTACACGTGCTGCAACCCTTCGACGGCGGCGCCGACCGTGACGTCCCGCGGCTCATCAAACGGCCGGAAACGTGCCGCGATGCTCCAGACCGGGTTCGGCGCGTAGGTGGGCGTACCCGGGTAGGCGGCCCGATACGCGGTATCCGGGTGACGGGGGCGCACCACCAGCTGGCCGCCGCGCCGGGCGATTTCGATGACGGCGTCACCCGCTCGCGCGTTCACGCCTGCTCTCTCGGCGATCGCACCGAACGAGTGCCGCCCGGTGAGCTCCACGCCACCGATGCTGAGCTGCTCGCCGTCAGACAGCTGCACAACCGGGCTGTCGTCTTCCACGGACCAGGCGCCGGGGGCATCGTCGAAACGCTCGGGTGCGATGGTCAGAAAGTGCAGGCCGGTGATGGCGAGAAAACCGTCGGGTGCCGCTCGCTGGGATTCATGCGCGGCATGCCAGCTGTCCCACTCGGCTGCGAAGCGTGCGAGATCAATGTGCGGCGAGATCGTGTCTGAAGTCATGCCTTCGACGCTACAACTCCCGTCTGGGCGTTGCCGAACGGAACAATTCGAAGTAGATGGACGCGCCTGCAGGCTGGCTCACTACTCTGGACACAAGTCCGCCAGCCCAGGCCGCCTTAACGACCGTGAAGGACGCACCCATGACCGTGCTCGAAGAAGTTCTGTCCGCCAACAATGCCTATGCCGAATCCTTCGGCGACAAGTCCGAACTCGCCATGCCGCCGGCACGCGGCTTCGCCATCCTCACGTGCATGGACGCACGCCTTGACCCGGCAAAGTACGCGGGATTGAGCGAAGGCGATGCGCATGTCATCCGCAACGCGGGCGGACGCGCCTCCGACGACGCCATCCGCTCGCTCGTCATCTCCTACAAGCTTCTGGGCACCACGGAGTGGTTCGTCATCCACCACACCAACTGCGGAATGCAGTTCTTCACGTCCGAGAGCATCCGCGGATTGCTGGCCAACAGCCTCGAAGCGGCAGCTCTGGGCGCAGAAGGGTTCTACGACGTGGGCACCGGTCACGGTTCCACCGAAGCGAACTATATCGAGTGGCTCACCATCTCCGACCAGGCCGCGAGCGTGCTGGAAGACGTGACGCGAATCAGGAATCACGCACTCGTACCCGCGGGCATTCCGGTCTACGGCTACATCTACGACGTGGCGACCGGCCGCCTCGTGGAAGTTCCCGCGGCCACGGCCGCCGGCGCAGCACGCCAGCTCTCGGCCAGCGCCGCGTCCGTCTGAACGGATAACGCGCGTCTCGGGGTCCGCGCGGTCAGCCCTGGCGTAGATTATGGGGAGGGCTTTGAGTGAAAGAGGAATCGGCGTGGAGGAACAAGTGCGGCACAGCGGAGGGCAGACCGAGGTCGACATCGACGGCGGTTCTGGCCGGACGGCGGCGGGACCCGTCGAATTGGTGGTGCTGCTCGCCGAGGACGGCACCCCCACCGGCACCGCCGACAAGGCTGTCGTTCACGGCCTTGACACCCACCTTCACCTCGCTTTTTCCTGTCACGTGTTCGACGAGAACGGGCGCATCCTGGTAACCCGGCGGGCGCTGAGCAAGAAGGCTTGGCCGGGCGTCTGGACCAACTCATTCTGTGGACACCCCGGTCCCGGCGAAGCGATGACGGATGCGGTGACGCGCCGAGCGGGGCACGAACTGGGGATCGAAATCGACGCTCTCACCGTGGCACTGCCCGATTTTCGTTACCGTGCGGTGGACGCCGCCGGAATCGTGGAGAACGAGATCTGCCCGGTCTTCACGGCCACCACGTCGTCAGATATCAAGCCGCGCGCCGATGAAGTGATGGAGTGGCGTTGGGTCGATCGAGCCGAGCTCGTCACGGCCGTCACCGCCACCCCGTGGGCGTTCAGCCCCTGGCTGACTCTGCAGCTGCCCCTGCTCTACCCGACCGGCTAGCGGCGCAGTCCGGCCCGGCTGCGGAGCCGGGCCGGACCGCTAGCGAATCTCGGTCAGGTACGTGGTGTACCCGGCGCCGCGCATGGCGGCGAGGATCGGCTCGGCGCCGCCGGGTTCGGCCACGGCGATCATCGCGCCGCCACCGCCGCCGCCGGTCAGCTTCGCCCCGAGGGCACCGGCCCGCCGGGCGATGGCGACGAGGTCCTCGATCTCCGGACTCGACACCTGCAGCGCATTGAGCAATCCCTGGTTGATGTTCATCAGCTCACCCAGCTGAGCGATGTCGCCGCGTCGGAGAGCGTCAACCCCGGCCAGTGCCAGGTCGTCGATCTGACGGAAGAGCGAGTCGTAGAGCGTCGGATTACGCTGCCAGGCCGTGCGCACCAATCCCACGGTGTGCGAGGTGAGAGCATGCACGCCGGTGAGGCCGATGATGACCGGAATCGGGTGGGGCGTGACGATTTCACTGAATTCCGGAACGTCGGCATCCGTTTTTCGAAACAGGATCGGTCGGCCGAAGGTTGCGACGGTGTTATCGATGCCCGAAGGCGTGCCGTGAACGATTTGTTCGCATTCGAAGGCGAGGTTGGACACGTCGGCGTCGCTGACCCGGATGCCGAAGGAATCCGCGACCGAGCGAACCACGGCCACGGCGAAGGCGGCAGAGGCACCCAGCCCGCTTGCCCGGGGCAGGTCGGAGAACACGTCGACGCGCAACCCGGCGGCCGGCACGCCCAAGCGCTTGGTGATCAGGTCCGCCACCCGGTGGGAGATGTCCTCGCGGAGGGGTTCCCGAACGGTGCCGTCAACCTCCCGATCGGCGATGACGGGAGCGCTCGTCGACCACCCCCTCGTCACCTCCGCCCGAACGGACAAACCGATCGGGGCCGCGATTGCGTGGTGGCCGTACACAACGGAATGCTCGCCCAGCAGAATGATCTTGCCGAACCCCACGTGGGCGCCGGGCACGGCGACCGGGGCGGCCACCGCAGACGAGGCCGCCGGGGCCTGCGCCGCCGCCCGCTCGACTGCTACGTCAATTGACTCCATGATCTGATGCGCCTTCCAGACTTTGATCTCTCCGTCGGCGAGGAGTCTTTCGACGACGTCATCGAACCGGGCGCCGCGCGCACCGGCGGCAACGGCCACCGCCCGGGCATGCAGCCGCATGTGGCCGTGTTGGATGCCCTTGGTCGACAGCGCCTTGAGCGCGGCCAGATTCTGAGCGAGACCAACCGCCCCCATCACCTGGGCCAGTTCACGGGCCGAGGTGATGCCGAGAATGGTGTGGGCCAGCCGCACGGCCGGATTCGACTCCACCTGACCGCCGACCGTACCCACCTTCAACGGCATGATCAGCTCTCCGACGAGGCCGCCGGTGTCGTTGACGGTCCAGGTGGTCAGGGGTGCGTAACGATCCCCGCGGGCCGCATAGGCATGGGCGCCGGCTTCAATCGCCCGCCAGTCGTTGCCCGTTGCGAGGGCCACGGCGTCGATGCCGTTCATGATGCCCTTATTGTGCGTGGTCGCCCGGTAGGCGTCCATCGCCGCGAATTCGTTGGCGAGCACGATCCCGTCGCGCACCCGCTCACCGGAGAAATCACCGGTGCCCAGAAGCTCATGGGGGATGACGGCGCGGGCACGCACCAGGGCCCGGTCTGTGAGATTGGAGAGAATGCGCAGAAACACCCGGCCCCCGGTGATTTCTTCGATCAGCGGGGCGATCCGTTCGCACATCGAGTTGACGAGGTTCGCGCCCATCGCATCCCGGGTATCCACCACCAGATGCACCACGAGCAATTCTCCGTTGTGCGCGGTCATCCCGCGGAGGAACACCTCCATGCCGAGGGCGCCCCCGCCGCGCGCCACCATATGGGGATGTCCGCTGTTGGCCAGCTGCACAATCTCATCCGTGCGCGCAAGCAGGGCAGACCGTGCCCGGTCGGGTGCGGGACTGTCCACGACCTGCACCTGCCCGAGGAGCAGGGGGTCAGCCGCAACGCTGGTGAACCCGCCGGCCTGCCGCACGAGTCGTGCGGTGGAACTCACCGCCGCGATGATGGACGGCTCCTCGACGACCATTGGAACGAGGTAATCGAGGTCGTTGACCTGAAAGTTAAGGCCCAACCCCATCGGCATCGAGAAAACGCCGATCACGTTCTCGATCAGCCGGTCGGCGGTCTCTACATCGAGGGAGTACGTTCCAGCGCGCAGCGCGGCGTAATCCTTCTCATCTAACACCCCGCGTTCGTGCAGGAGTTGCAGTCGTTTGTCGACCGATAGTTGATAGAACCCGGGAATACGGGACCGACTCATAATGGGGGATCTTCCTGCAGTCCGGCGGCGAGGAAGCCCAGCGGAACAATCAAGGCTCCAGCCCGGGTGAGTGTGGCGGATAGTCGGCGGGCTGGTTCCCCGCGGTGGCTGAAGGCTAGGCCCACGTCTCCGCCGCCGGCTCCGGATGTCTTGAACGCGCCGCCTACGCGTGTGGCCATATCGTGCAACTCGCGGTGACGCTCGCTCACAATGCCGACATGGGCATGGGCGTCAAGTTGGCTGAGCGCACTGAAGTAGCTGTTGGCCAGGCTCAGGAATTCGTCAGGATCCGCCAGCGCCGCCGCCGCGCGTTCGGCCAGGGCAGACAGCCGCTCGATATCCGCCCGGTGCCCGGCCGGATTTTCGGCAGCGTACTCGGCGACACCCGCCACCAAGCGGGTCGTCGGCGAGCCCTCACCGGTGACCACGGCCATGATCTCCAACTCCGCCGGCCAGCGCAGCGGCACCGGAACAGCGCCCTGGCTGTACCCGATCAGCCCGCCGTACACGCTTGCGGCCACGTCGCCGCCACTGCCGACTCCGCCTTGCGCGTTCCGATGTGCGGCGTCGGCCAGGCGAAACAGCGTTTCCTGGTCCCGGTCGATCCCCAGCGCTGCACCCAGCGCGGCGGTCAGCGCCGCCGCCACAGCCGCACTCGAGCCCAGCCCGAGCTTGTGGCCGTCGAGGGAGAAAGCGCTGCTGCCGATGGAGATCGCAAGCGGACGTGGCCGCGGCGAGGCGACCGCGAGCACAGCTTCCCGTACCGCGTCGACAACCCGAAGGCTCGACCGCACTCGGGGATCGAGCCCGCTCGGCAGTTCGCCGTCCGGGCCAAGGGCCAGGTTCTCAATGCCCAGATTGGGTGCGCTCACCTGCCAGGACCCGGAGGTCGAATCCTCGACGCTCACGGCGACGCGGCGGTCGACGGCCGTCAGCAGCGCGGGGGCGCCGCTCAGCACGGCATACTCACCGAGCAGAAAAAGCTTTCCGGGAGCGGATGTTCGTATTCTCACCGCTGTCACTCCAGCCGATACGCGGCCGGGCCGAGGGCGCTGCCGCGCACTTCCAGCACTCCGGGAACGGTCTCGAGGGCTGCCTGCACGGTTGCGGCGTCGGCGGGGAGGGACAACACCTTAACCTGCGGTCCGGCATCGATGGTGAAGTAAGCCGCCACGCCCTGAGCGCGCAGGTCGTGAACCGCATGCATGGCGGCAACGGTCGCAGCGTTCCAGTAGATGAGGGCGGGCCGGGTGGAGAGCATCAGCGCGTGCAGTTTCAGGCAGTTGTACTCGGAGAGTTCGCCGAGCCGGACAAAATCGCGGGCCGCGATGGCGGCACGCATCTCAACGAGGTCGTCGCCGGCAGAGTCGAGCCATGCCGAATAGAACGGTGACGTGGCGGCGCTCCCGACCATGCCGACAGTGGAATTGATCGACTTCTGACCACGCTCGGTGATAGCCACGGCGACCGACAGCGGCCACTCTGCGGGGCTGAGCAGGTGCTCGGCGTACGAGTCCGCACCATCCGCCGCCACACCGGCGTGCATCTCGGCAAATCCGCCGAAAATCGACCGGGCTGCCGAGCCGGACCCGTGGCGCGCCAATATCGACACGTCCCGGTCGCTGAGCGCCAGACCGCCGGCGCCGGCCGCGGCCACCGCAAGCGCAGCGAAGCCGGATGCCGACGACGCCAGTCCGGCACCGGTCGGAAAGTTGTTCGTCGACGACACCATCGCCCGCAGGCCGTGCCCGGCTCGTTCGCGCACGAGATCGAGCACCCGGCTGACCCGAGTGGCGTCGCCGCGCCGCCCGTCGAGCCAGAACTCGTCGTCGCCCAAATCCGCGCGGAACGTCACTCGCGTGTCTGTGTGCAGAGCATCCAGGGTCACCGATATCGAGCCGACCGCCGGCGTGTTCAACAGGGCGTCGCGCTTTCCCCAGTACTTGACCAGGGCGATATTGCTGTGCGCGCGGGCCACGGCAGTGGTGCCACCGCCGAAGTATTCATCCACAGTGGTGCTCCGATCCAATTCCCTTGATTTTAGCGGGTGCTTTGCCAGACACTTCCCACGCTGATGGTTGAATAATGGTGATGTGTGTTTTGAGGCCCGCTCCGGTCGGGCCGACCGCAAGAAAACTGAAATGGAAACTGTTGACGCCTGGAATTAGCGGACTCTCCCTGTACGTGCCGCCGTACCGTGTACAACTGCAGGACTGGTGCGACTGGAACGACCAGCCGTGGAAGAAAACCCAGCAGGTTGTCGGTCGCAGCTTCAGAATGCGCGGGCCCGGTCAGAGCGTGTATACCCTCGCCGCGAACGCGGTCTGGCGGCTCATTCGGGACTACGACATCGACCCGACTCAGATTGGCATGCTGGCCCTCGGCACCGAATCCAGCACCGACAATTCTGCGGGCGCGGTCATCGTGAAGGGCATGATCAACGAGGCCCTGCGCGCCCACGCGATGCCTGAAATCGCGCGCGACTGCGAGGTGCCCGAATTCAAGCACGCCTGCCTCGGCGGCGTCTACGCGGCCAAGGCAGCGCTGCGCTATCTGGCGACCGACGGCGCCGGGCGTCAGGCGATTGTCGTCTCCGCCGACATCGCGGAATACGAGCTCGGCGGCACCGGCGAGCCCACCCAGGGGGCCGGTGCGGTCGCCATGCTGCTGGAGAGCGATGCTCGCCTGCTCGAAGTGGACCTGGCCGGATCCGGCAGCGACTCCAGCTACCGGGTGGCCGACTTCCGTAAGCCGTTCGCCCGCTTCCGCAACCAGCCACAGCGCGACGACGGCCAGGTGCAGGACTTGCCGGTGTTCAACGGGCGTTACTCCACGAGCTGCTACATCGACGCGACCCATCATGCGATGGCAGCCATGCTGCGCAAGCGCACCACTGGCCGCAGCATCGACTACTTCCACACCGTGGATGCTGTCTTCATGCACCGCCCGTATCAGCAGATGCCCCCGACCGGCTGGGTGATGGCCTACCTGTTCGCGCTTGCCGACGACGAAGAGTCGGGCCACGACCAGCTGCGGAGCTACTGCGCCGACGCCGGCATCGACGACAGCCTCCTGCTGGCCGAACTTCGCAATCCCGCTCCCTTCCCGACGGACGCTTCGGACCCCAGCCGCTTCGCCGTCGAGGCGTTCCCCTTGAGCCGCCGCCTGCGCCAGCACCTGCGAGGAACCGAGCTCTGGACGACCCTGGTGCAGGACAAGCTCACGCTCGGCTCCGAGGCCATGCGTGACCTGGGCAACGTGTACACGGCAGCGCTGCCGGCCTGGCTTGCCGCCGGGCTGCAGCAGGCCAGTACTGAGGGCCGTGATATCGCCGATCAGGCTTGGTTGGCCGTGGGTTACGGCAGCGGAGACGGCGCCGAGGCCCTACCGATGCGGGTGGTGCAGGGCTGGCAAGAGGCTGCGGCCCGGATCAACTTCGACAGCGCGCTGGCCAACCCGGTCGACCTCACTCAGGAGCAGTACCTCGCCATGCATCGAGGTGATCTCAGCGGGATCACCGCCGTGACCGCCGTCGATGAATTCGTGATCGACCACATCGGTGCGGTGACGGGGGCGGACTTCTCCGAC
>Ga0209023_10004282_pt1 | contig 16362 bp, 20 predicted proteins | sample LakOneMetagenome_FD_187468 | JGI IMG/M metagenome (GOLD analysis project Ga0209023, IMG submission 187468) | Freshwater and sediment microbial communities from Lake Erie, Canada (SPAdes) (version 2) | ecosystem: Environmental > Aquatic > Freshwater > Lentic | place: Lake Erie, Canada... | reverse complement strand
CCCGCGGGTCTTCTCCGAGATCGAGGAGAAGGTGCGCGCCGGCCTGCCGCTTCCCGATGCCATCGAGCGGGTGGCCTTTCCCGACTTCGTGCCGCCGCAGCCCGGCGCGCCCAACTTTACGGACGGCGAACTTGCCGAGGCGGCGGAATGATCGCGCTTCTCGCCTCGCCCCGCCGGCCGATGCGGTTCGCCGATGCCTGCTACCAGGCCTTGCGCCTTACGGGTTGGCTCGCGGTCACCCTGGCCTGCGTCGCCGCGCTGTGGCTGCTGTTCTTCGCCGCGCTCGGCAATTTCAGTTTTGGTGGGACCGTGCTCCAGCTCGAAAACTTCGCCTCGCGCTATGTCGCCGCGAGCGCAGAGCGCCAGGACCGCTTCGCCCATTTCTTCTGGCTGACCAGCGCCGGGCTCTTCGCCGCAGTCGGCTTCTTTCGCCGCCACTCGCTGCTCGCGCGCGGGGCCGCGGCCACCTCAGATCCCAGGGAGAACCATCATGGCTAGAAGCCCCCGCACGTCCGCGGCTCCTGCGGCCGACACTACTGCCGGCCCGCTGTTCGAGACCGAGGTGAGCACGCCCCGACCCGCGCCCCGCGCCCGCATCGGACTGGTTCCCGTGGCGCTGGTCGGCGCACTTGTTGCCGCAGGGTTGTGGGGCGCCTGGGTCACCAAGAACGTGCTGGGGGCAGGGGACCGGCCGGCGATCGCCAAGGTCCAGCTCTCAGGCATTGTCGGCGAATATGTCCAGGCTCAGGCCCGCTCGGCCACACCGCCTGAGCAGGTCACTACCGAGACCAGGGCGTTCATGGGCGAGGTCCAGAAGAACCTCGAGCGCCGGGGTGCCTCGGGCCAGATCGTGCTGGTGGGCGAGGCCGTGCTCGCCGGCAATGTTCCCGACATCACCGCCGAGGTTCGCCGCGAGGTCTATGCCAAGGTCAAGATGCCCCAAGCTGCAAATACTTCTGCAGGCGAGGTCATGGGCGCGATGCGCGCGGCGATGGGCGGGCAGGGGGCCCCGCAAGCAGCAGCCGCGACGCCGGGCGCCGCCTTTGGAGGACCGGGCAGTGCTCCCGTCAACTGAGCCGCTCACCCCGCGATCCTCGCACGGCCGGCGCTGGCTGGTGATCGGCGCGCTTGCCGCGACGCTGGCCGCCAGTTCGTCGCTGGCGAGCTGGCGCGACGATCATGCGATCCTCATCAACACGACCCAATCGCTGCCCAATTGGGCCTTCTGGATCGACAAGCACCGCCGCCCGGAGCGCGGGGACTTCGTGGTGTTTGCGCCGCCGCAGACGCCGCTCGTCAACGCGCATTTCGGCAAGGTCTCGCCGCCCTTTGCCAAGCGCGTCTACGGCATGCCGGGAGACCTGGTCACCCGCGAGAACGGTGTAGTGCGGGTCAACGGCGCCGAGGTCGCACGGCTAAAGCCGGTAAGCTCGCGCGGCGAGAGGCTGGAGCCTGGACCCACGGGCCGCATCCCCGAGCACTGCTACTATGTCGGGACCGAGCACAAGGACGGGCTGGATAGCCGCTACGCCGACATCGGCTTCGTCTGTGCTGGGCGGATTATCGGCACCGGGGATTCGGTGCTGTGAAGCGCGGCGTCGCTTTGTCTGCGGCGATCGCCGGCGGCCTGCTGGTGGGCTGGCCGCTGATCTCGGCGTCACGCGCCGCCGATTACGGCCAGCTGGGCCAGACTTTTCCGATCATCGAAGCCGACCTGCTCACAACCATCGAGACGCGGCTCAGGACGCTCGAGGCCAATGGCGGGATCGAGCGGCTCCAGCAACAGATGCAGGAACAGGCTGTGGCGAGCGTGCGGCGGCCCAAGCGGGTCGATGGCATGACCCCGGCGAGCGTGAAGCGCGAGTGGCTCTACGATCCCTCGATCGTCACCGAGGACGACATTGTCGATGCCAAGGGCAACCTCATCGCCGCGCGCGGCACCCGGGTCAATCCGCTCGACATGGTCCAGCTGCGCCAGGCGCTGGTCTTCGTCGACGGCGATAATGTGGCCGAACTGCAATGGGCGCTGCGGACCTGGAGCGACACGGCGGCCAAAATCATCTTCGTCTCGGGATCGCCCTTCGATGCGATGAAGCCGTGGCAGCGCCGCTTCTACTTCGACCAGGGCGGCACGCTGACGAGCAAGTTCGGCATCCGCCACACCCCCGCCGTGGTGAGCGCGGCCGGCTCCAGCCTGAAGATCAGCGAAGTGCCGTTGCCACGCGAGGCCGCGCCAGGGGGAGGCAAAAGCTCATGACCCATCCGTTCATCACCTTCCTCAAGACCCCGATGGCGGCGCCCGAGACGCGGAGGTTGCGGCGCTTGCGCAGGCTCTGGATGGCGCTGTGCTGGTCGCTGGCGCTCGCCGTGCTGCTGCTCCCGGTGCTGAAGGCACTGCTGGGGCCGTGGGCTGGGCTTCCCGCCCTGCTGCTCGCAGCTGCGGCGATGCTCCACGGGTTCGTCTATTTCCGTGCCAAGGCGCGCGCCGACGATAGCTTCGGGCGGGAGGCTCGGCCATGATGCGTGTTCCCGCGAGATTCATGGCGCTGCTCGGCGCGCTCGCGCTCGCCTTTGCCGGGACCAGCCCCGCGCGGGCCGATACGGTCACCTGCCACGGCAAGTTCATCAACCCGATCACCGATGTCTGCTGGTCGTGCCTGTTCCCGCTCTCGATCGGCGGGCTCTCGATCTGGAAGGGCTCGCGCCCCGATCCGAAGAACCCTTCGTTTCCCTTGTGCGCCTGCGGCTCGCCAATCCCGCGCATCGGCATCTCGGTGGGTTTCTGGGAACCGGTGCGCCTCGTCGATGTCACCAACAAGTCGTGGTGTTTTCCCAACCTCGGCGGAATCCGGCTCAATCCCGGTTTCGACATCGGCCACGGCCATGTCCAGGGGCGCAGCCAGATCGGCGGCAAGACCCAGAATAGCTCGCAGTGGCAGTCGCACTACTATGTCTATCCGCTGCTCTACTGGATGGAGATCCTGACCGATTTCCTCTGCTTCGAGCAGACCACCTTCGACGTCGCCTATGTGACCGAGATCGACCCGCTGTGGCAGGATTCCGCGCTGACCTCGATCATCAACCCCGAGGTGGCGCTCTTCGCCAACCCGATTGCCACCGCGGCCTGCGCGGCTGACTGCGTCGCGGCGACAGCGAAGCTTCCGATCGACCAGATGTTCTGGTGCGCGGGCTGCAACGGCGGGATGTATCCGCTCAATGGCCACGTCTCGGCCCACGTCACCCCGATCCAGGCTTCGCGGCTCGTCGCCGAACGGATGCTCTACAAGATGCATCGCGAGGCGCTGGCCTGGGGAACCATGGGGTCCAAGGCGCTGTGCCACAAGTACCTGATGCCGGTGATGAGGAAGCAGCAATACCGGCTGCAGATGACCAACCCGATCTCGATGGTGAAGGGGCGCTACGCCTGCGCGCCGGTGGGTGCGGCCACCATCATCCCCCAGACCGGCAAGGGCTACCCCGTCAAGGGCGAGGACTTTGGCTACCTCGTCTGGCGCAAGCGCAACTGCTGCATGCTGTGAGAACACCCATGACCTTCGCGCGGCTCCCGCTCAAATCCCGGCTCCTTGGACTTGCTGGCTTCCTCGCCCTGACCGCGGTCTCGGCCGCACTTGCCCAGACCATAGACGGCCTCGACCTGAAGGCCGTGAAAGCGCGCGAGACCGAAGCGACGGCCGATGCGCAAACCCTGGTCGATGCCGTTGCAGGCAAGGGTGAGGCCCACCGCGGTGAAGCCGAGCAGCTGCGCGAGGAGGGCCTCGCCGCCGTCGGCCGCATCAATCCGGCCGATCTTCCCAAGGGTCCGGGCGGCGCGGTCGACTTCGACGAACTGCTGAGCGGCGCGGCCGCCAATACCAGGACGCCGATGGGCGAGGGGCCGATGTTCATCGTCTTCGCCAGCCTGTCGATGCCCGAGGCATCACTCACCCGCCTGATTGCCGACACGACGAAGGCCGGCGGGGTGGTGGTGTTCCGCGGCTTTCCGGGCGGGAGCGCCAAGGCCTTTGCCGAAGGGCTGAAGCGGGTGGTGACCAATGAGGGCGAAGAAGCCCATATCGCGATCGACCCACGCCTGTTCCGCGCCTTCAAGGTCACGGCCGCCCCGACCTTCGTTGCCGCGGGCCGCGAATACGAGCTTTGCGATGGGCTCGACTGCACCAGCAGGGCACCCGATCACGACCGCATCACAGGAAACGTCACGGTCGAATACGCGCTCGAGACCTTCGCCGGCGGGCGCGGTCCCGGGGCAGGCGTTGCGCGCGTTGCGCTCGCCCAGCTGACCAAGGGCCAGTGAGATGGGTGGGCGCCGCTTTACCAAACAACGGCGAACAGCGGCCTTCCTAGCCCTGGCGCTGCTCGCGCCGGGCACAGCCAGCGCGCAAGTGTACATCCCGCCGCCCGACGACCTCATCGAGCCGCAGCCCGCACTGCCGCCCGCGACCGACCCCGGCGTCCCCCCGCCAGCACCTCCACCGCCTTCCGCGCCGGCCACCATGACCTGGGACGAGGCGAAGGCGCAGGCCCGCGAGCTCGGATCGACGGTCCGCGGCGCCAACCAGGGGATCACCGACGCGCCGGGCGCGGCCGGGCAGGTTCCGGGCTATCAGGCGAACTATCCCGGGCTCACCCAGTATTACGACAACCCCGGCAACATGTATGCCGACGGGGCGGCGGCAGGCTACAATAGCGATGCCTACCGCACCGCCAATTCCACGACGCGGCCGACCGTCGATGTGAAGCGCAGCGACCTTTCGCGCGCCAACACGGTCACCGAGGATCCCAACGCCTATCTGCAAGGCATGAGCGCCGACGGCTCGACCGGCAACTGCGTGCCGCTACCCCCGGGCTCCGGCACATCCAACATGGCCGAGTGGACCTGCAACGTCGGTTCGACCGTCGTCGAACAGCCCAAGACCTGCACGCGCAGCCTCTCTGTCTCGGCGTGGAACGAAACGCTCTACCAGTACCTCTGCGTCACAAGCCCAAGCTTTGCCGGCTGCGCCTCGCTCGAGGGCAATAGCCTATGCCGGAAGACCGGGACCTATCCGGTGCCGCAGTACAATCTCACCGTCGACTATTACGACTGCGATGGCTCCGTCAGCGATCCCAACGTCTATCTCATGGGAACTGTGCCCAAGCCGCCGCCGGCCAATGCCTTCCAGGTCGTCAGCAACGTCTATCGCTGCAACAACGAAGGCCTGACCGCCGCGCTGACCTTCGATCCGGTGACCGGCTTCCCGCTGCAATATGTGACCGGGCTCCAGCAATGCGGCTCGCTCGCGTCTGAGCCCAGTTGCACTCGGACGACGGCCAGCGCCGCCGGCCTGGCCGATCGGCAGCTGTGCAAGACCTGGGACTTCATCGGCGATCCTTTCGGCGGCGGGGGCTACCTCACTTGTGCCGAGCCGGCCGCCCCCGAAGAGGTCTATGCCTGCAGTTCCAATGTCGCCGGGATCGTGCCCGAAAGCTCGGTCTCGAAGTGGTTCACCGAAACCTGGACCGACAATGCCTGCTCGGTCGATCTCGGCACCTGTACGCTCGCCAGCGAGACCTGCACCGCGCCGGGCGAGACCCGGCTGATCGACGGGGTGCCGGTGACCCGGCCCTGCTGGGAGAGCACCAAAATCTACCAGTGCCAGACCGTGGTGGGCGGCGGCAACGACTGCGGCAAGCTCGACGCGACGCCGGGCTGCACTTTCGACCACGAGACCTGTCTCGATGATCCGCCCAGCAGCGATGGCTCCTGCAAAGTTGCCGAACGGGTCTACAAATGCCCAATCCCGGGGAGCGCTACGCAGCCCGCGCAGTACATCTGCGGCGGCGACGTCTACTGCGTCAATGGCGACTGCGAGCCGATCGTGCGCGAGGCGTCCGACGAGTTCAAGGATGCGGTCGTGGCGCTGAACGCGCTCGGCCAAGCCAACGCCGAATTCGACGAGAGCACATTGACCCTGTTCAAGGGCACCGCCGAAAGCTGCGCGCACAAGGTCTTCGGGCTCGCCAACTGCTGTTCGGGCAAGGGCGTGCCGCTCCTCACTCCGCTTCTGTGCAGCCCGTCCGAGGTCCTGCTCGACCAGAAGGACGATGCCGGGCTGTGTCACAAGATCGGTACTTACTGCTCGTCGAGCTTCCTTGGCATCTGCCTCACCAAGCGCGACGTCTATTGCTGCTTCCAGTCGAAGATCAGCCGCATCCTCCAGGAGCAGGGCCGCCCGCAGATCGGCAAGACCTGGGGCACGCCGAAGAAGCCGCTCTGCGACGGCTTCACCATCTTCGAGTTCCAGCAGCTCGACCTCTCGGTGATGGATTTCCGGGAGATCTACGCGGAATTCGTCGACGCGGCGAAGCTCCCCGACGAGGCCGCCACGCTCATCGAGATCCAGGCAAAGATCGAGGCCTACTATGCCGCCCACAAGCCGTGACACAGCGGGCATCCCATCGGGCCGTTCGGACGGCAACGTCACATATGGCGAGTTCGGCGGCGTCGTCGGCGCGCTCCCCGATATCTCACTGCTCGAGTTTTGCCTCGGCAAGGCGCTTTCGCGCTGCTCGCCGCTCGGGCCAGGCGAACTGGCCGGAGACCTGGCCCACTGGTTCGACACATCCGTCCGCGTCAGTGCCGTGCAAGTGCCGCTCAAGGGTTTGGCCGACCGGGGCTGGGCGGCGCTGGGCACCGAAGGCTGGAGCCTGCTCGACAAGGGGCATGGCGAACTCAGCCACTTTGACCGCGCACTGGTGCGAATGTTCGGCGTCGACAACCTCGTCGGCGAACTCGCGATGCTCATGAAACTGATCAAGGTCTTGGAGAGGAGCGGATCATGAACCACCGCCGCATTGCCGCCCTGTGCCTCGGCGTCAGCCTGATGCTTTCCGGCACTGCCCCGCTTCACGCCGCCAATGAGGACGGCGTCGAGGTCAAGCAGTCCGAGGACGCGCTCTACTGCAAGGAGCGCAAGCTCGGGACCTGGTTCTACTGCGAGAAGCCGAGGGAGGAGCCGCGCAAGGCCGCCACGGCTACGCAGCCGCCGGCGCGCGAGCGCCTCGCCGCGATCGGCACCCAGCTCGAGGAACTGAAGGCACGCGCGATCCTCGAGCCGAGCCCGGAAAACGTCACTGCCTATGTGCGCTTCCAGCGCGAGCAGCTCGACCGCTCCTCGATGTTCGCCGACGTGTGGCAACGCGCGCTGTGGCAGGATCCCGGGCTCGACTACACACTCCAGCGCCCGGTCTCGACGCTCGGCAAGCGCGCGTGGATCGACCAGCGCAAGTCCGACCGCGACCGCGTGATGGGGGCGCTCTCGCAGCGCTATGGGGTGTTCTACTTCTTCTCCTCGAGCTGCGGCGCCTGCGACATCTTCTCACCGATCCTCAAAGCGGTCAGCGACAAGTACGGGCTCGCCGTCCTCGCAGTTTCGATGGACGGCGGCCCGTCGGCGACATTCCCCGGCTACATGGTCGATAGCGGGCAGTACGAGAAGCTTGGGATGGGCACCGAGCGGCAGGTTCCGGCGCTGGTGCTGTTCGATTCCGTCACCAAGCAGCCAATGCCGATCGGCTACGGCATCCTCAGCCAGGACGAGATCATGGACCGCGTGTTCCAATTGACCCAGGTCCAGCCCGGGAGCGACTACTGATGCGCGCGTCCCTCACTCAGGTCTCGCGCCGCGCGCTTGGCACCGTGCTCGGCGCGGCTGTACTCATGGCCTCGCCGACGCCGGCGCTCGCTGGCGTCGAAGGCGAGATGCAGAGCTTCATGTCGGACATGGGAGCCCAGGCCAATGTCACCGGCCCCAGCGCCTACCAGGGCCAGTCGGCAGGCTACTATTCGATGGGTTCGGTCTGGTCGCGCTTCCCCCAGAAGAACATCCAGCCCTTCAATATCCAGCTGCCCCATGCGCGCGCTGGCTGCGGCGGCATCGACCTCTTTGCCGGGAGCTTCTCGTTCATCAACACCGCCGAACTCGTCGCCATGCTCAAGGCGACCGCCAACAATGCCTTGGGCTTCGCCTTCAAGCTCGCGATCGACACGATTTCACCCGAGATCGGCAAGGTCATGGATGAGCTAGCCCAGAAGGTTCAGCAGATGAACCAGATGAACATCTCGTCCTGCGAGACCGCGCAGGCGCTGGTCGGCGGGCTGTGGCCCAAGACCGACACGGCGTCCTCCGTGATCTGCGAGGCGATCGCCAACAGCCAGGGCGCGGTCGCCGACTGGGCCCGCGCGCGCCAGCAGTGCAACAACGGCGGCCAGCGTGAGGCGCTTAAAGCTGCCAATTCCGACCCGGACATGAAGGAACAGGCCGGGATGCCGAACAACTACACCTGGGAGGCGCTCGGCAAGAAGTACGGCGGGTTCGACACCCAGTTCCGCGAGTTCCTGATGACACTCGTCGGCTCGGTGATTTACGACCCGCAAGGATCGGGCGGGAAGCCGCGGGTGCAGTTCATCGGCCCGGCCGATCCCGCGCTGATCAGCGCCATGCTCGATGGCACCTCGCAGACGCCGCACAAATACTGGAGCTGCGGCAGCGACACCACCAAGTGCATGGCGCCCACTGAGACCGACATGGTCATCGGCCCCAACGCGGCGATCAAGGCGAGGGTCCGCACGCTGATCGAGAGCATGGCACTGAAGGTGCGCGATCCCGGCGCTTCGCTGACCCCGGCCGAGGTCCAGTTGCTCGGCATGGCGAGCGTGCCGGTCTACAAGATCATCACGGTGAGCGCCGCAGCCGAGTTCGGCATCTCGGCCCAGGAGATCAACGATCTCTCCGAAATTGTCGCGGTCGATCTCGTCACCACCATGACCATGCGGTTCATCGACATGGCTGTGAACGCGCGCTCGGACTTCAACGGGGCGGACGCGGATAGCTTACGCGAGTGGCGCGAGGGGCTTTACGAGACCCGGCGCAACTTCCTCGGGATCGCCGCGCGCACCTCGCAGCGTTTCGACCAAACCTTCGCACTGATCCAGCGCACGCAGATGCTGGAGAAGACCCTGCGCACGCAGCTCTCCCCGCAGATGTCGGCGGCGCTGCGGTTCTCGCGCACCCTCAACCAACAGGTCCAGTAGACCGCGACGAAGGAAGGCACCCCTCATGCTCGAGGTCTTCACGGTCGGGGGCGGCGACTACCTCGTCAACACCTTCAACGCGATCGCCGCCTGGACCGGATCGGGCGGGTTCAAGGCGCTCATCCGCGTGTGCATGGTGATGGGGCTGATTTACGCACTGCTCGTCACCGCCATGGATCTCGACTGGCGGGCCTGGTTTCGCTGGTTCATCCAGTCGACGCTCATCTATCTCGTGCTGATGGTCCCGACCGTGACCGTGAAAGTCACCGACCGCGTCAATCCGGGGTTAGCGCCAGCCACCGTTGCCAATGTGCCGATCGGCCTTGCCGCGATGGCCTCGTTCACCAGCCAGGTCAGTGACTATCTGACTCGCACCGCCGAGACGGTCTTCGTCATGCCCGCTGCGCTCAATTACTCGACCGGCGGCTTCGTCTACGGCGCGCGGATGTGGGACAAGGTCCGCGGCTTCGAGATCCGTGATCCGGTCTTCAAGGCGAACGTCGACGGTTACCTCAAGCAATGCGCCTATTACGATATCCTGCTCGGCACCAAGAGTTTGAAACTGCTCAGCGAAGCGCCCGATCTCTGGGCCGAGCTCGGGGTCAATGCCGCGACCAACCGGGGGATGAAGTACCTGACCGATACCGGCGCGGGCACCGTTGATATCGAGGGCAAGACCTGTGCCGAGGCCTGGACGCTGATCAACAACCAGTGGGATGCGCAAATCACTGCTTACGCATTGCCCTTTGCGCACACCATGTATCCCAAGCTCACCCAGGCCGCCGCCGGGGCCAAGCTCGCCGCCGATGTACCCGTGGTTTCGCAGCTCCTGACCGGCACGGCGATGACCCGGAACCAGTTCTTCAAGCAGAAGAGCATGGTCGATGCCTTCGAGGCCGCGCAGCTCGATTTTGGTAATGCTGACGCGGATTCCTTCGCGCTGCAGCGCGCGGACACCCAGACCCGCAACGCGATGACGACCGCGGCTGAGCAGGGGCTGATCTGGATACCGGTGCTTGGCGTCGTGCTGACCGTGGTGTTCTACGCGCTGTTCCCGATCGTCTTTCCGCTGCTGCTCTTCCCGCGCACGGGAATCGGGACGCTCAAGGGCTACTTCTCGGGCTTCTTCTACCTGTCGGCCTGGGGACCGATCTACGTTCTCATCCACTCGTTCATCATGGACCGGCTCACCAGCCAGACCAACGCGCTTGCCGCCGGAAGCGTGAACCTCGCCAACTGGGCAGGGATCGATGCGGTGAACCAGGACGTCGCCACCATGGCGGGGTTCCTGATGATGTCGGTGCCGGTGCTGGCGCTGATGGTGATGCGCGGCACCATGTCGGTCGCGAACAACCTTGGCTCAATGCTCGCTCCGGTCCAGTCGGGTTCGGATGCCGCCGCGCTCGAGCGGACCACGGGCAACTATGCCTATGGCGACGTCAGCTACGGCAATCTCAATGCCGATAACCGGCAGATGTCGCAGTGGAACACGGCGCCGAACCTGCTCGCGGGAAGCGCGCATTCGGGCTTCCGCGAAGCCGATGGCCGCATGTTCAACGAATATGGTTCGGGCAACACGGTGATCGACACCAATTCCGCGATCTCACAGCTGCCGTTCAAGCCGACCATGACGCGCGGTTACGCCACGGACCTGCGCTCGCAGGGCCAGTGGTACATGAACGAGGCCGACAAGATCGAGAACGGCACCTCGACCAGTTGGACCAGTTCGAAGGGCCGGTTCGGCAGCGCGGTCACCGCAACCAGCGACGTATCGGGCTCGCGCCGCGAGAACGGCTCGCGGGCCTCGGACACGCACAATGTCGGCGGCAACTTGGTTGTCGAAGGCGCCTCGGGTAGTTCGACCCGCGAGGTCACCAACAACGACCTCATCCTCCGCGAGGGGAACAATCGCTCGTCGAATAACTTCGATCAGCGCACGTTCGGCACAAGCCTGTCACTTACCGGCACCGGTACAGTGGGAACGCCACTCGAATCCGAAGCGGGAAGCGGGGTTTCAGCGTCTCTGTCCGGAGGCTTTTCGGGCCGGCGAGAAAGCGGCGACGGTGCAAGCGCCGGAACAGAGCGATCGGCAACGAACCAGACCACCCGGGGGACCGACAAGTCGGACGAAACCAGCAACCGCGTGGTCGTCAGCGGCTCGAGCGGCGACATCGAGTCGTCAGGCACTTACAGCCAGAGCTCCGATTACACCGATCATTCGCGCTCACGGACCAGCACGGACGGAACTGACTGGCGCGTGGCCGAAGCCGAGGAGCGGCGGGCTGCTGCCGCGCGCTATCGCGAGATCGGCAGCCGGATGATGTCCGAAGCGAGCTACGCCGAGACTCATGGCTTCCAGGTCTCAAGCGATATGTCGAACCTCATCCAGGATCGCTACGAAACGTTGCAGCGCGAGCATCCCGAATGGCATCTGCCGGACTTGTCCAACCCGCGGCTCGACTACCGCGACGCCTCGCGCCGCGACCAGGCCATTGCCTATCTCATGGACGACCTGATGGGCGATCTTCGCGCCCATCGTATCAACGAACTGAGCGACGTCGCAGGGATTGCCGGTTCAGGGGTGCTGGGGTCGAACGGCGATCTCGGCATGCCCGGCACGCCGCGCCTGCCCGCCGAACCTGATGCCCCCGCTCTTGTGCCTACACCGCTCGAAGGCGGCACTCTCATGGTCCCCCATGGGCCGGTCGACGGCGCTGCTCTCGCCAAGGATCTTGGCATCAAGGTGAAGCCCGGCGCGCGCCTCGGCCATATGGATGGCGCGCTGGTTCCGGCGATGGGCGTTGTCGCCGAGGAAGCGCGCGCCCTTGGCCTGCCCACGCCAGTGGTGACCTCGGGCAATGACAGCTCCCAGCATAAGGCCGGCTCGGCCCATTACGACGATCGCGCGCTCGATTTTCGCGGTAACAACATCTCGAACGAGCAGGGCGAGCAGTGGGCGGCAAAGGTCCAGGGCCGTTTGGGAAGCGCTTATGCTGTCGACTTCGAGCGGTTTCCGGACGATCCCACCCGGGATCACCTCCATGTTGCGAAACGCCGGAGCTAGATGTTAGCCAAACAGACGCGACGCAAAAGCAAGTCCAGATCCTGCAACGATCATCAGGATCACGAGGAAGATAGTTGGACCACGGCCAAAGCCGCCAGATTTGCCACGGAAAGTCGGGAGTTGCAGGCCCGTTACGTGGTCAAAGTGGCCGGGCCGAGGATAAATCGGCCTCCCATCCAGTCCATAGTGATCATGGTCCATCGAGGGTCTCCTCGCCCTAGCCATGATTACCCCGAACGGACTGTCTTTTCAATCATGTGCCAGGAACAATTGGAGCCCCCGCACCACGATTGCCCCCCTCTCCTTGCAGCGCGTACGCGCTGGGGTGCTTGCAATTTGCGTGAAACAGTCCCGGTGGCATGGCAGCTCTCTATGACGCTTGCGGCGTGAACCACCTTTCATCCAAACATTCGGCGCCCAGGCCAAGTCTCCTGAAATCGACCCATCGTTCGACGGCTATGACAATGCGCTTTTCACGCGTAAACAGCGTCCTGAAATGTCTTTGCCGCCAGAATATCTCGCTGCACTTGCCCCACTGGCCGATGCTTTTTCCGCCTATGAGAAGGCAACTGGCGGCGTGGCCATTTTGGTCGGCGGAGCGGCGGCCGCGATTCACACAGACGGTGCATTCATGTCGGCGGACTTCGACGTGGTAGCCGGCAATGATACTGCGTTCGACCAAGCCATGGCTGCGGCGGGCTTTGAAGATGATGAAAAAGCCTTGCATGGGCGGGGCGGATGGTATCACCCGGCCCATCCGCAATTCGCGGTCGAGCAGGTTTCGGGCGCCTATTTTGACGGACGTGCGGACAAGGCGCGGTGCCTTAAACTCACGGTTCGTGAGGGTGCGGCAATTGTCCTGCCTGCTGTCGAAGATATGATCGCAGATCGGCTTGGTCAGCACGAAGTTGCCGGCGGTGACATGTCCATGCTGGAGCAGGCGCGCGCACTCTATGCTCTCGCCGAGGGTTTGGACCTTGCTTACCTCCAGCGCCGAATCCTCGAAGAATCTGGCAATCCGGCGCACTTGGGGCTATTTGGGAAGTCATGAAGACGCTTGAACTCACCGGCTACCTTGCAGGCGTGAACGCGCGCAAGACAAAGCTGGCACCCGAAGATGCGGTGCTGGCGGGTGAGTCCTGCCGGAACGGCGGTGCGCGCCGCGCCGCGGGCAAACGATCGGCACTCGAGCGTGCCGAGGCGCGCGCAAAGGCAGTGGGCGTGCAGCCGGTCCTCTCTAACTACTGAATGGCCGCGTCCGTCGGCTTCCGCGCTTATTCATTTCGCGTCGTGCCGTTCTGGAATGTCCGCAGACGCAGGCGCAGGTTTGACCGGATTTTCAATCATGGCGCAGAAACGGGATAGCTCTCGACGCGCGCTTCGCCGGCCCGCCGGATCTGGGACGCGGCTTCCTCGAAATGGAACGCCACCGCATCGCGCGCCCTGAGCGTGTCGCCGGCCTTCATGTAGGCAACGAGGCGCTCGTGCTCGGTCAGTGAGCTGCGCGCTTCCTCAAGCTGGAAGTAGTTCGCCCCCGCAATCCACACCGCAGGCGGGATCGCCTTGGAATAAGCGGCGAGTGCTGCCCGGTTGCCGCTGATGCGCACCAACTCAAGGTGCCACTGGTAATCGATATAGGCACCGGCGAGGAGGTTGCCCGGATCGCGGTCGTCCATGCCGCGCAGCACGCCGTTCAGCCGCTCGAGATGGGAGAAGTCCGCGCGCGCCGCCACGCCCGCGACCTGCGCGGCGGCCATGGCCTGGATCGCGCCGGCCAAGACGAGGTGCTCGACAATCCGCGCGATGGTCCAGTCGTTGATCGAATAGCGGCCGTGGTCGCGGGTAAGGAGGCCAAGGTCGACGAGCTCCTGGGCAAAATGCTCGGCGGTGCCCAGCGCAAGTGGGTGCAGCCCGGGTATGTCGGATGGACTGTCGAAACGGCGACGCTTTTGGGGTTCGCGAAGCACAGCAAAGAGGTTCTGCGCCGGACACGCAATTGTTTGTACGCCGTCCAATTTTGTCCGTGTTCCCAAGGCTCCGTACTACTCCCTCATCGCTAAAACGGGATAATCCGAAGCGGCAGGATTCGGAAATCAAATCGATCCTGTGCTATGGAGAGGGAAATTATGCGGCGGGCCAGAACTCGCCCATGGGGGCTCGTCACTTGGCCAAGGCGCATTCACTTGCTGAACGCATGTTCCTCGAACTCAGGTTCGGGGTGCTGTCGGCGCGCTTTCTGCCGGGCCAGATCATCCCCAAGGACGAGCTCGGCGAACTCTACGAATGCCGCCCTGCCGCAATCGCCGAAGTCCTCAATGCACTGACTTTCGAAGGCTACCTGACGCGCCAGTCGCGCAGCGAATTCATCGTGCGCACCTGGGGAGCCGAAGAGGTCGAGGATCTCTTCGAGATGCGCGCCAACCTTGAGGGTCACGCCGCCTCGCGGGCGGCAACGCGCGCCAGTGCGGCCGAGATTTCGCTTCTGGGTGCGCTTGTTGCCGAGGCCCGCGAAGCCGCGCCCGACAGCCCCGACGACCTCGAGCGCGTAATCCACGAGAACCTGCGCTTCCACATCGAGGTCATGCGCATGTCGCGCATCCCGCAAGTCGCCGAGATGGCGCGCATGGCGCTGCCCAACGCGCTTCACCGACGCATCGCCTGGTCACAGCGCGCCGAGGATGCCGAGCAGTCGCAGCGCATGCACCAGAAGATCGCGACCGCCATCGCCGAGCGCTCGGCCTCGATGGCGCGGCTGCTGATGCGCGAGGATATCTACTCTGCGCGCGAGGCCGTACTCGCAGCAATCGCCGGGATGGGATCGCACGAAGGCGAGCGTGCCTCCGTGGTCCGGCTCGCGCCGACCCTGGAAATCGATGGCCGCCTCTACGGACAGGGGACACGCGAGGCAGGCGCGGACGGCCGGCTCGTTCCTTTTGGCGTTCCCGCGCGGAGCTTGGGACAGGGCTAGCTTATCGGCGCGGCAGGAGAATCCTCGTCGGTCAACCGCGACTGGTCCGTTCCGAGTTGCTGCAGCACCGCCGTCATCAGATTGGCGGCCTGATGCAGCCCGGCAGCATTCAGAACATTGAGGAAATCGTTGCCGTCGGAGACGATCAGGTCGAGCGTACTTCGATCGATCAGAAGTCGCTGCATGCGCATCAAAGCCGCCCCCGAAGCCAATAACGCAAACGATTGTTCAATATAGACATTCTGTCAATATTGCACCACGTTAAATTTGCTGAAATGGCTCTAGAATGGAGCGAGTTGGGTAAGCGCCCTTAAAAGACTATATCGCAACTGCAGCAAGGCAAGTCCTCGACCTCTCGCAATTGCAAAAATCTTGTAGAGCCGGCGCGGCCCGGTGGGAGGTGGCCCAGACCGCGCCGACGTTCCGTTCAGGCGTAGATGGCCTTCTCGATGCAATGGATGCAGTCGACCTTGCGCTCTTCGCTGACGGAATGGTGATAGGTGGGATCCGCCTTGTCCGGACAGTCCGAACAGAGACCATTGGCGCCCTGCTGGTCGCGGACGGCCGCATCCTTCAGCGCCTGCTTGCGCGCCTCGAGCGCTTCGCGAAGGCGGGCGAGGGTCGCCCCGGTCTGTTCGGAGCTGGTCTGTTCGGAGTTGGCCCGGCTTTCGAGCTGGCTCTGGATCAACGTTGACGCCGCAGCAGCCCTGGAAGCGGGCTCGGCAGCGAGGGCAGGGGTTGCGGCCGCCGCAAGCAGCGGGGCGAGCAGATAGGCATATCGTTTCATGGCTAGTCTCCTTGTTTTTTAGAAAAAGCCGGTCCGGCGGCCGTATGAGAGGTCGCCGCGCGACGAATCCCCGAGCGCCGACCGGCGCACGCTCAGGGTGACGCCCCGCCTTCCGCGGGCGCGGAAGTGGAGATCCTGGGGATCGATGTTGTTGCGTTCCGCCCAATCCTGGGCATCGCGCTCGCTCGCAAAGTCGCCGATTTCCTCGTGTTCATAGGCCATGGTCGGTCTCCATCGGTTCGCTGCCGGGCGGTTCGGGATCGGCATCGGGCTTTGGATTTGGCGCAGCCGGCGCAAGGAACGCGACCGCCGCCGCGGCAAGGGCAACGGCGATCATTGCCAGGATGACAAGGCCGCGCGCCGCAGGCTCGGGCAGGACAAAGGCGAGCACGGCCAACCAGACGAGCGTGGAATGCGCGCGGTCGAACACCCGGGTGGCCGCGGCAGGGGCG
>Ga0209023_10004281_pt1 | contig 16364 bp, 15 predicted proteins | sample LakOneMetagenome_FD_187468 | JGI IMG/M metagenome (GOLD analysis project Ga0209023, IMG submission 187468) | Freshwater and sediment microbial communities from Lake Erie, Canada (SPAdes) (version 2) | ecosystem: Environmental > Aquatic > Freshwater > Lentic | place: Lake Erie, Canada... | reverse complement strand
CGCCGGCGGTTAGAGAACGCCCCTGGGCCTTCGCATTCACACTCGCCGAAGCGCGCCGCGCTGGGCTCGAGAAAAACGCGCGTACCGGTGCGATCGGAATAACCCATCTCGTCCCAACCATCGGCACTGATGTGATCGTCCATCCAGCAGTGCAGGAAGGCCGCCATGCCCAGCGCGTTGGGATCGCCGTAGTGACCATCAGGAAAATCCCGCGCCGGACGCCAAGCGCGGCCGAGAGCGACGGAGGCGAGCGGTACTTGGGACTCGCGTGTGAGCCGGCAATGATTGAACACCAGACCAAACGGCGCACTGCGCGGCGTACTTGGGACCGCAACCCAACCATGATTGCGCTGCATCAGCGGGCGGTAGCGTGATTGCAGTTCGCAGCGATCAAAGAACATCGCGCCAGCGCCGAAGATGAAATCGACGCTGCCGCTGATGAAGCAGTTGCGGAACACGCCATGCCCGGCGTTGACGAACAGCGTATCCTGATGGCCGGTCACACGCACGTTTTTGAAGACGGCGCGATCTGATCCTTGATCGAGCATCAGCGCCACCGCTTGCGCGCCATTCGAGCCGATGCGCTCAAACTGCGGGTGCGCGAGATCGGCCACGTAGTCGAAAGCATTTTCCACGGTGAGATTGCGCGCCGAGAATCCTGGCGCCTGCACGCGCACCGTGGCGCAGCGCCAAGTGCCCCACGGTTGCCCGTCGGACGCGCGCATGCCAGCGGCGGTGTCGCAACTGATGACCGCGCGTTGACTGGCGCCAATCAGCGCAACGTTGGCGCGTGTGATGGCGAGCTTTTCGCGGTAGACGCCATCGCCGAGATAGACGCCGTAGGCGCTGTCGCCCGGCGGCGCTGCGGCGAGCGCACCGCTGATTGTATCATAGCGCTGGACGCCCGGCGCATCAGCGCCGACGGATGCGCTGAAGCGCGTGTCGGCGAAGACAGGCGTTGCCATCAGTGCCGCGCCGGCGGCGAGGATGCCGCGCCTCGAAAAACTATGGGCGGCAGCCTGCGCCGCCGCCCGAGTATAGGAGGGTCTTGGGGTATCAGTAATTGAAGCGCACGCCAGCCATGATCTGACGCCCGTAGTGGTGATAGAACGACGACCGATCTTCCGGTGATAGGAACTGATCGCTGACCTCGTCCGTCAGGTTGAGCCCTTCGAGCGTGAGCTTGATGCGATCGGTGACCGCGTACGAGCTTGAGAAATCGACGTTGAAGGTTTCCGCCGTGCTCTCGGATTCGTTCAAGTTGCGGCCCGGGATCGTGGTCAGATAATCGCTGCGATAGGCGCCGGAGACGCGCGCAGAGAACCGGCCGTCATCGTAGTAGAAGGTCGCATTGTAAGCGTCTTCCGAGAGGCCCGTAAGGCTCGCGGTCAACGTCGTCGTGCCCGTTGTATCGGTGAAATAGTCGATATCGGACTCGACATGGGTGTAGTTGGCGAGAATGCCGAAGTGCGAGAGCCAGTTGTCGAAGAAGTAAAACGGCAGGTTCAGGTTCACTTCGTACCCGCGCAACGGACCGCCAGGTGTGCTGCGCGGCTGACTGAATTGCCAATTGTTGTCCGACGGACTGCACGTAGCGGGATAGGCCGCGCCGCACGCAGCGATGGCGACACTATCCGGGAGGCCCAGCGAGTTGCCGGTGAAGGCGCCGTTTTCGCGCACTGTCTGCACGAAGGAGTCGATGTCCTTGTAAAAGAACGCAACTGAGAACAACGCGTCTTCGTGGAAATACCATTCGAACGACAGGTCGTAGGCGGTGGCGCGGAATGGATCGATGTCGGGATTGCCGGCGGTCACTGTCTTGTTGGAGCCCGATACGCTGACCGTGGCGCCGGGGTTCAAGTTGCCCAAGTTCGGACGCGCCATCACCTTCGCTGCTCCGAAGCGGATCAGAAAATCCGACATCGGTTCGAACACAAGATTGAGTGACGGCAGCGTGTCGCTGTAGCTGCGGTCTGTGTGCTGCAACAACGGCGAGCCAGACAAGAAGGTGTAGCCCGTCGCGCCCTGGTCGGTTTGAACGTAACGCACACCGATATTGCCGCGGAAAGGCATTTGCCCAATCTGCGTATTCCACTCGGCTTGGACAAACCCACCCTGATCGTCTTCAGAGACTTGATAATTGTTGCCCAGCGCCGGTTGGATACCCATCGTGAAGACTGAAGTGTCGTAGAGATTCCACAGGAGCGCCGCCGCCCCAAGGTCCGGTGCAGCGTAAGTGCCCACCGTTCCTGCCGGAATGTTCAATCCCGAACCGTTCAGGTGCATGATCTGATAGTAGGCCGACGTAGGCGTCGAAGACGCGAAGCCCGGAATGGTCGCTTCGATGTTCGAGATCGTGCCGTTGGAGCGGCGCAGTTCGCGCGAGCGATAGACGTAACTCTTGAAGTCGATCCCGGCAGATAGCGTCAGCCAATCGTTGGCGTCGAACGTGAGGTTCGCATACTGCGTGTCGAAAATATTATCGACGAACTGGGGACGCAGACGGATTTGCGACAGCGTCCAGACGCTGGGATTGTCGACGGCCAAACCGCCGTAGCTGATCATCGGCAGATTGCGGTTCTGCCGATAGTCGTAGGTGTAACCGTCGTCGTCGGCGTGGTCCCACAGCAGCGTGGTTTGGATCGGATTGCGGTGTAGCGCGATCGAATGACCCACATAGGCGTTCAAGCGCAGCTGCGGGGTGATGTCTTGGTCGAGGTTTAGTGAGATTTGACGAAGCGTCGTGCTCAACTGATCGTAGCGATATTCCGAGCGGATATCGACGTCGTTGAACGTGCCGTAAGTCAACGTGTTGCCGTCGATTTGATAGTTGGTGACGTCAACCGCGCCGATGGCCGAGGCGCCGGTCGTGCTGAACACGGGCGCTTCGAGAAACGACTCGGAGCGCGTCGAGTCGTGATCGGCGTAGAGATAATCGAGCGTAAGATCGGTTGTGTCAGTGGGGCGGAATTGCAGCGACAACGTCGCGCCCAAACGGCGCGACGTGCCGTTGTAGATGTCGTAGCGCGGAATGCGCGGGTGAAACGCCTCGTTGACCGCATCATAGGCGGCGCCCGAGGTGAGGCCGTTCACTGTCTGGAAGCGCGAATTGGTCGCGCACCCGTTGCCGGAAACGCACCCGGCGGCAGGAATGAGCGCAGTACGCGTTCCGTCGTTTTGCCAACGCACGGTGCTCGCGCCTTCTTCAAGCGAAGTCCGGTCGCTGTAGGCCACGGAGAGCAGAGCACCGAAGCGGTTGTCGAAGAACGTGTTGCTGATCAGAAGCGCGATGCGCGGATCAGTCTCGTTGGAGAGGTCATTGTAACCGCCCTGCAGCGACGCCGCGAGCGTGAAGCCGTCATAGTCGAACGGCCGAGCGGTGCGCAGATCGACGGTGGCGCCGAGCGAACCCTCTTCGACATCCGCCGACGCGGTCTTGCGCACAGTGATGTTGTTGAACAGCTCGGACGCGAACAAGTTGAAGTCGAAAGAGCGGCTGCGATTGGTGCCGCCTTCCGCGTCGGTCGAGCCTTCCGCCGACATAGCTTCCATGCCGTCGAGACGGATGCGCGTGAACTGCGGGCCGAGGCCGCGCACGGAAATGTTGCGGCCTTCGCCGCCGCTGCGGGTGATCGACACACCGGGGATGCGCTGAATCGATTCCGAGAGATTGAGATCCGGAAAATCGGCGATGTCTTCGGCAACGATCGCGTCCACAGCCTCGACGGCGTTGCGCTTGATATCAATCGCGGCCGCGACGCTGGCGCGGAAACCGGTAACGACAATCTCGTCATTCGATTGATCAGATTGTTCAGGCGCCACTGTCGCGGTGGTTTGCGCCATCGCTGGCCCAGCGCCGAACGCCGTCGCCAACGCCGCCAACGAAACGCCCAAAAACGCTGTCTGCGCAGCGCGCTGAGGCTTCTTCATCATTTCCTCCCCGGCCCCATTCTTACGTCCCGCTGGGGCTTCCATCTTGTCCAGACACCGGTGTCAGTCGTTCGCGCGACTATGACACCGGTATCTCTTTGGTGGACGTTATCAGGCAATCTAACGCTGGCAAGCAAATCTGGACTGATTGCGAATTTTGGCTCGAGCCAATGTTGCAGCGGCGCCGCAGACACGCTCAGCGCGCGAGCCAACCGCCATCAACGGGAATGATCGCGCCGTGCACATAGTCGGACGCACGCGACGCCAAGAATATTGCTGCACCCGCGAGATCGCTCGGCTCACCCCAACGACCGGCCGGTATGCGCGCGAGAATGTCGGCGTTGCGCTTTGAATCTTCGCGCAGTGCTGTCGTGTTGTCGGTGACCATGTAGCCGGGCGCGATGGCGTTCACGTTGACGCCGCGCGCGGCCCATTCGTTGGCAAGTAAGCGCGTGAGGCCGGCTAGACCGCTCTTCGCTGCGGTGTACGAGGCCACACGAACGCCGCCTTGAAACGAGAGCATCGACGCAACGTTGATGATCTTGCCGCCACCCTTTGCCAGCATGCGTTTGCCTGCGGCTTGAGCGAGAAAGAATGCCGCTTTCAAGTTCACGTCGATGACGGCGTCCCAATCTTCTTCGCTAAATTGATCGGCATCGGCCCGCCGGATAATGCCGGCGTTGTTGACGAGAATGTCGATCGACCCGAGCGTTTGCTCTGAACGCGCGATGATCTCTTCGCTTCGCGCTGAAGCTAGATCCGCTTCGACGTTGGCGAAGCGGCGACCGAGCGCGCCGACCTTGGCCGCAGTCTCAGGAGCGCCACGGCGGCTGACGGAAACGATGTCTGCCCCCGCCTCTGCGAGCGCGACGGCGATGGCCTGCCCCAAACCAACGTTTCCGCCCGTAACCAGAGCGGTTTTACCAGTTAGGCTAAATGGAGGGGCGCCGACGTCCATCGCTATTTCAACTGGCAAATATCGAGCACGTTCATGTCTGTGTAGTCGAGGTTTTCCCCGCCCATGGCCCATATGAACGTATATGCCGCGGTGCCGGAACCCATGTGGATCGACCACGGCGGAGATAACACGGCCTCCTCGTTGCCGACGACGATGTGCCGGGCTTTGTCGGGCTCGCCCATGAAATGGAAAATGCGATCGTTTTCGCCGAGGCCGAAGTAGAAATACACCTCTGAACGCCGATCATGCAGATGCGGTGGCATGGTATTCCACACGCTTCCAGGCTTGAGCACGGTCACACCCAGCAGCAGCTGCGCCGACTGGCACACGCCGGGAATAATGTACTGATAGATCGTCCTCTCGTTGGAGGTTTCGAGCGCGCCGCGCTCAAGCGGCGTCGCTTCGGCGATGGAGATCTTCTTTGCAGGAAAGCGCGCATGCGCCGGCGTGGAGGCCAGATAGAAATGCGCGGGCTTCGCCTTATCGGCGCTCGCAAACGTTACGCTCTCCGAACCCATCGGCACGTAGAGCCCGTCACGCGACGCGAGATCGAAGCGCTCGCCGTCGACGGTGACCACACCGCGTCCGTCTGAGACATTTACAACGCCAAGCTCGCGCCGCTCGAGGAACGGCTTACCTGCGGCCGAGGCGGGGGCCGTCTGCTTCGGCAGTTCGAGGGCTTTCGTCACGGGCGCGGCGCCGCCGATCACAAAGCGCTCGTTGTGCAAATAGTTGAGCGCGATGGCGTCGGCAGCGAACAGCCCTTGCAGCAGATAGCGACTGCGCAAATCCTCGTTGCTCGCGCCGTCCATCATGTCCGGGTGCGTCGCGTGATAGGTTTTCTCAAACACTGGCGTGTCTCCAACCTTCAAGGTAACCGGTGTCACGCGTGCGCGCAACGCTCAGCGTTTACGCGGCGGGCTGCTGGATTCGCGTTTCACCAGATGCGCCGCGAGCGTGAGCTCCATTGGCTCGTCACTTCCGAGCAATTTGCGCGCAGCGGCGCGGCCCATGTCGCGGATTGGCCAACGCACCGTCGTCAACGGCGGCCACAGGCGTGAGGACACTGGCGTATCGTCGAAGCCGATGATGGAGATGTCTTCCGGCACGGAGAGACCCATCTGGCGCGCGACTTGATAGACGCCCGCAGCCATTTCGTCGTTGCTGGCGAAGATGGCGGTGGGTGGCGGTTTGCGCGACAGCAGCGCTTCAGCAGCAGCGACGCCAGACTCAAAAGTATAGGCCCCATCGAAGCGCAAATCGCTCGGAAGCTCGATTCCGCAGGTTTTCAGACCTTCGACGAAGCCGCCCAGGCGTTCTTCGCGCGAGCGAAATCCCTTCGGGCCGGCGATGATGCCAATGCGACGATGGCCTAACGCAGCCAAGTGTTTCGCCGCTTCAGCCGTGACCTCTCGGTCGTTGGACATCACTAGGTGCTCGCCATCGTCAATCTTGGCCGAGGCGACGCGCACGTATTTACAGCCGCGCTGGATCAACAAGTCGATGAGGCCGTCCATTTCCGACACAGGCGGCAAGAGCACCACGCCATAGAGCTTCTGACGATCAACAAACCCCGCCACCTCGCTCAAAAAGTTTGGATCGCCGCGGTTGCCGGGGTGCACGACCAGTTCGAAACCGGTGCCGCGCAAACCGTCCAGCACGCCCTGTTGCGCGTTGACGACGAACTGCGCGTTGGGATTGTCGTACACCAGACCGATGAGGAACGAACGCCGCAGCGCCAGACCCCGCGCTTGCGGATCGGGCACGTAGCCCAGGTCGTTCATGACCTCGTCCACGCGCCGGCGCGTCTCTTCTTTCACGAAGGGCGCGCGGTTGATGACGCGGGACACGGTTTTCTTCGACACGCGCGCCAGGCGAGCGATGTCGTTGATGGTGGCGCGGCGATTGAGAGCGCTCTCGCCCTCCGGACCAGGTTTGCGCGATGTCTTCGGCACTAGGGTGTTAGAATCCAATCTGTTGTTGCGCAGCATAGTCAAGCAACGCAGATGCGCCAGCCCGCCTCACCTAGGTGCCACGCGCATGAGCGCCCGAATCGAGCACTTCCGGACGCCGCGGCGTCATGTCGGCGAGATTCCAGTCGGCGGGATTGAAGTCGCGATGCGTCGGCGTTTGCACGGGATAACCGCCTACGTCGCTTTCGCTGTCGATGATGCGGCCGCGACCTTCGGCGACATCGGCGATCAAGCGAACATCGTCGTGGTCGCGATCCCATGGGCGCGCGCCCGCGTTGCGCAGGACGTAGGTTTGCACATCCGTCGACGCCATCGCGGCCAGCCCTTCGGGCCAGAGCATCGGGCGTTGGCGCTGAATGATACGCGCAGTGGTGGTCGTGTAGCGGCCGAACATCGGCAACGGTTCGCCGAGTTGATCGACGGCGACGTTGTCGTGACCATAATACTCAAGGTCGCCGGCGCCGCCGATCATCAAGAAAGCCAAGTGATCAGGCGTTGACGGTCCCGCGCGCACCACGTTGCCGACGGCGACCATTTGGCCGGTTTGGAAAGCGTGGTCTCCCCATTCCTCGGCCATCAGGTTATAGTGCAGCGCGCGCTGACCTGGATCGTAGATCAGATTGTTGACGATGACACCGCGCACGCCGCCTTTGAACAGCGGACTACGCTCAAGATCGTGGGCGTAAAGATTGCCGTAAATGAGGATATTGCTGGTGTTGTCGTGGATCAGCGAGCCCTTTGAATGCTCGACTTTCCGGTGCGTTGAGTGCGCGAGTCCCTCGGCGATGATGTTGTTGGAAAAGGTGATGTTGTGCGAGGCGCCAGCACGCCACTCATCGGGCGTTGCGCCGGTGAAGCGCGGCCCGGAGGCCGAGAGGTTTTCGTCAGTGGCCCAGGTCAGCGTGCAGTGATCGACGATGACATTGTAGGCGCCGCCTTGCGTCGAGATGCCGTCTTCTTCCCAACCACTCATGAGCGGTTGGCCGGCTGAGCCCGGGCGGATGCGGACGTGTTGCACCACCACGTCGTGGGCGAAGATGTCCATGCCGCCGCGAATGAAACTGATGCCGGGCGATGGCGCGGTTTGTCCGGCGATGGTGACGAACGGTTCGCGGATCACCAACGTGTGGCGATCGAGATCCACCACGCCGCCGACCTCAAACACGATGACGCGCGGGCCCGCAGTTTCGATTGCAGCGCGGAAAGAGCCCGGCCCATCGCTGTTCAAATTGGTGACGCGGATGACCTGGCCGCCGCGCCCTCCCGGTGTCGTTGCGCCCCAACCAACGGCGCCAGGAAACGCCAGCGCGGTAGCGGGCGCCGGCTGCGCACTTGCGAGCGACACAGTCGCGAAGAGCGCCGCGATCGCGGCCCATAGACGGCGCATGTCATCCTCCCCGATGCACGCAATAAGGCGTTTGACTTGAACCTGACACCGGTTTCCTATAAGCGCAAGATCGAGTGCAGGGAGCAAACAGGTTCCCGAAAGAGGCGTGGGCGTGCCGAAGACAGCAATCCAAGATGCCCAAGCATTGGCGTCACGCCTCGTCGGCGCGCGGCTAACCGCGACGCCCCTCGCACGTTATCCAGGTGAAGCGCCCACCGATCTAGCCTCAGCGTACGCGGTGCAGGACGCCGCCATCGCGATGTGGCCAGACGCCGTTGCGGGTTGGAAAGTTGGGTTGATCCCGCCTGACCATCGCGCAGCGTATGGCGGCGAACGCTTGGCCGGGCCGATCTTCGCTAAGCAGGTGTCGCTCGCCAGCGATACGCCAACAATCCTACCGATCATCCGCGGCGGCTTCGCTGCCGCGGAAGCAGAGTTGGTGATTGCCGTCGGTCGCGAACCGCCTGCGGACAAGCAAAGCTGGAGCGTCGACGAAGCAGCGGACTATGCTGGTGCAATGTATGTCGGCGTCGAACTTGCTGGCAGCGCGTTCAAAGGCATCAACGATTTTGGTCCAGCGATCACGGCGTCAGATTTTGGCAATAACGCTGGACTAGTGCTTGGGCGCGAAATTGCCGATTGGCGCGACGCGCGTTTGGACGACGTTTCCATTTGCACTCAAATCGATGGCGTTGAGGTCGGGCGCGGGACGTCGGCAAATATTCCGGGCGGACCGCTCGCAGCGTTTAGTTTCATTCTTGGTCACTGCGCCGCGCGTGGCATTCGATTGGCGCCGGGCGCTTTGATTTCCACAGGCGCTATCACAGGCGTGCACATCGTGGAGCCCGAACAAGACATTCTCATCGATTTCGGCGCGCACGGCGCGATCGCCTGCCACACGGTCGATGCCGGCCAATCCAAGCGGGCGGCGTCGGCGTGATCGGCCGGCGCGCCCTGTTGACCGGCGCAGCAGCGACCACGGTTGCCGGCGGCGCGCTGGCGGCAACCGGCGCGCAGAGTAAGGTTTTCACCGCCGTTGACGTGCATCCAACGGATTACCCGACTGTGCAGGCCGTGCGCTGGATCAGCGAACAGCTGGAACGCGAGACTGATGGACGCCTTTCAATCCGCATCTATCCAGGCGGCCAACTCGGCGCTGAAACGGACACTGTGGCGCTCACGCGCTTTCATGTTTTGGACATCTGCCGCGTCACCAGCGCGGCGCTCAATAACGCGTTCCCGCTGACGCAAGCGTTGACATTGCCGTTCCTCTATCGTGACGAAGCGCATCTGCAAGCGACGACAGACGGACCTATTGGTCGCGAAATCCTCTCGAGCTTTGAGCGGCGCGGTCTCATTGGTCTTTGCTTCTACGATGGCGGCATGCGCTCGATGTATAATGTGCATCGCCCCGTGCATGTGCCCACTGACATGCGCGGATTGAAGGTGCGCGTACCGCGATCGGATGTGTTCATTGAAGCGCTCGCCTCCATGGACGCCAACCCCACGCCTATTCCGCTTGGCGACGTGTTCACCGGACTGCAAACGCATTTGCTCGACGGCGCCGAAAACAACTGGGCGACGTTTCAATCCGCGCACCACTACGAGGTGGCGCACTACTGGTCCGAGACGAGGCACGCGGCGTCGCCGGAGGCGCTTCTGCTATCGCGGGCGACGTTCAATGCGCTTTCGTCATCCGACCGCGACTTGCTGCTGGCGACCGCGCACGCGTCGGTGCCGGTGATGCGAGCGCTGTGGACGACGAAGCAAGCAACGGCGCGGCAGACAGCACTCGATGGCGGCGCCATCGCCAACGACGTCGATCGAGCGGCGTTTGAGGCGCACGTCGCGCCCATGCGGCGGCGATACGAACAACATGCGCAGATCGGCGGCCTGATCCGTCGAATCCAAGCGCAGACCTGAGGGACGGAAGCGAACGTAGGCAGCGGGGTTCAATGCGCGTTTTCAATGCTGTCGCGGCGCTCACGGCTTTCATCGCCGGGATATGCCTGTGCGCGCTGGTGGTTGTGCTCGGCTGGCAAGTGTTTGGGCGCTATGTGCTCAATGCTTCGCCGAGTTGGACCGAACCGATGGCGCTAACGCTGATGAGCGTGGTTGCCCTGTTCGGCGCCGCGCTCGGTGTCCGTGCAGAGACGCATTTCAATTTTCCGACACTGGTCGATTCCGCACCGCGGTCGGTTCACGTCGTTCTCAAATCGTTGGCGCGGCTGATCGGCATTGTGTTCGGCGTAGCGCTCGCGGGCTTCGGCGCGTTTCTGGTCCAAGACGCTTGGAGCACGCCAATGGCCGGGGCGCCTGTGCCGGAAGGCGTTAGCTATCTGGGCCTAACGGCGGGCGGAGCGCTCATCGCACTGTTTGCGTTTGAGCGGCTGATCTCCGGCGATCCGGCGAAGGAGAGCTGACCCATGGAAATCGGCGTCCTCTTCGGCGTGTTCATCGTGCTGCTGGTGCTTGGGGTGCCGATCGCGTTTTCGATCGCGGCCGCATCGTTGGCGACCGTGTTCTATCTCGGTGTGCCGCCCGTGGTCGTGGTGCAACAGGTGTCGTCGGGGTTCAACAAAGTGTCGCTGCTGGCGATCCCCCTGTTCATCTTCACCGGGGAATTGATGCTGCGCGGCGGCATTTCCGAGCGGCTCATTGCGCTCGCATCGTCACTGGTTGGGCATTTGCGCGGGGGGTTGGCGCAAGTGAGTGTGGTGGCGTCGACGCTGTTCGGCGGCGTGTCCGGGTCAGCGCTGGCGGACGTTTCGGCGATTGGCTCGACCATCATTCCGCAAATGGTGAAACGCGGATTTGATCGCGACTACGCTGTCGATGTGACGATTTCCGCGGCGCTGGTGGCGCTGCTCTTGCCCCCTTCGCACAATCTCATTCTCTTCTCAGCGGTCGCGGGCGGAGGGGTTTCCATCGCAGATCTGTTTGCGGCGGGCATTGTGCCGGCGCTGATGCTGGCGCTGGGCGTCATGGGCGCTGCGTATTTCTTGGCGCGCCGGCGCAACTACCCTGTCGAAGCGTTTCCGGGCTTTCGCGCAGTGCTGCTGGCGTTCGTGTCGGCAATCCCGGGCTTGCTGCTCATCGTCGTCATATTCGGCGGTATTCGCGCGGGCATCTTCACGGCCGTGGAAAGCGCCGGCGTGGCGGTGCTCTACGCGCTACTGGTCACGTTCGTTGTCTTCCGAAGCTTGAGCTGGACCGACTTCACCCGCGCGGTGGCGCACGCGACGCGCTCGGCGGGCACGGTGTTGCTCATGATCGGCGCGGCGGGCGCATTCGGCTGGCTAATGGCCTACATGCAAATCCCCACCATGGCGGTGACCGCGCTGCAGAGCGTGACCAACGAACCCCACATCGCGCTGGCGCTCATGCTGGTGGCGTTCCTGATCATGGGCACGTTCATGGACTTGGCGCCGAAGATCATCATCTGCACGCCGATCTTCTTGCCGGTGGCGCGCGCCTACGGCATGGAGCCGCTGCATTTCGGTGTGGTGATCGTGCTGGCGGGCGGCCTCGGCCTCATCACACCACCGATCGGGTCGGTGCTGTTTTTGGGCAGCGCGATCGGCAAGATTTCCATCACCGATGCCATGCGCTCGATCTGGCCTTTCTACGGCGCAGCCTTCCTGGTGCTGCTCCTTGTGACCTTCATCCCGGCCCTTTCCCTCACACTACCGCACCTGTTGCATTGACCATCGGTCGCAGGGGCAATCCCGCACGCAGTGCAGTTTTTGCTTGCGCGCGAGCGGCCTCCTGCGGCTGAAAGGAGGGCTTTTCAGATTCGGGATAGAACATGCCGCGATTGAGCTACACCCCCGGCGACTACGATCTCCGCGTCGGCCGTTCGGCGACGGGCCTCGGGATTTTCGCCGAGCAAGACATTCCGAAGGGCGCGTGTCTTTACGAATATGTCGGCCCGCAGCTCACCAAAGAGCAGGAAGAGAAGAGCAAGTCGAAATACCTGTTCGAGATCAACGCGCGCAAAACGATCGACGGCACCGTGCGTTGGAATACGGCGCGCTACATCAATCACTCGTGCCGACCAAACTGCGAGCCGAACATCTACAAGGCGCGCGTCTACATCCACGCGAAGCGCAAGATCAAAGCCGGTGAAGAGCTGAATTACGATTACGGCAAGGCGTATTTCGATCAGTTCCTGAAAGACATTTGCGCTTGCCCGAAGTGCGCGGAGAAGAAGGCTGCCAAGCGCGCGGCTGCATCGCGCGTGCGCGCGAAGACGGTGACGAAAGCCGCGAAGAAAACGAGCGCGACCAAAAAAGCCAAGAAAACGAAGAAGCGCGCTTAGAGGCGCTTGACCTCTGCGCCCTTGGCTTTGCCGAGGATCACTGTGCGCGAGAGGCCCAAGAACAATCCATGCTCGACAACGCCGGCGATGCGCTTCAGCGCGTCGCCGAGCGCTTCGGGATCGGGAATGCGTTGGGCGTGCGCGTCGATGATGTAGTTTCCTCCATCGGTGATGACCGGCTCGTTGGCTTTGCCGCTAACGCGCAACACGACTTCATCCCCGCCGCACTTGGCCGCGCGCAGCGCTTCTGCGATGCGTGTTTGCGTCAGGGCGAAGCCGAAACGGCTGACTTCGACCGGCAGGGGAAAGGCGCCGAGCGTCTCCACCCATTTGCCTTCGTCGGCGATGACGACCATCTGTTTCGACGCCGACGCCACGATCTTCTCGCGCAACAACGCGCCGCCGCCGCCTTTGATCAAGCGAAACGCGGGATCGACCTCGTCAGCGCCGTCTACGTCGACGTCGATCTCTGTGATCTGAGAAATCGACAGAAGGGAGATGCCGCACTCTTCGGCGAGTGTCTTGGTCGCTTCCGATGTCGGCACACCTTTGACGCGCAGGCCCTGGCGCACGCGCTCGCCCAGCAATCGCACGAAATGTGCGCTGGTGGAGCCGGTGCCGAGGCCGACGATCATGCCGTCTTTGACGAACTCAAGCGCAGCCTGCGCCGCGTTGAACTTGGCGATATCGGCGCTCATGCAACTGCCTCCGAGTGGAAGTGAACACGTCCGTCCAACATTTGACGCAGCAAAGCGCGCAGCGCTGTCAATGTCTCTGGCGCAAGCTGGGTGCGCGGAATGACGTGAAAGTAGCCGCTACGACTCTGGGTGACGATAACCGGCCCGAACTCAAGCGCTTCTTTCCAGCTCGCCCAATCGGTCACGGCTTGCCCGCCGGGCGTTCTGATTTGGAATGCGCTGCCATTCAGAACGTAACTCGCGGGCCCAATCATCTTTGACCGCTTGAGACTGCGCGCCGACAGAAAGATCATGAGCGCGATCGCCATAAGCGTTACGCCGAACCACATGAGCGCGTAGATCGCGCTATCGACAAACAGCGCCTGCTTATCCGCATAGAATTGCCAATGGGCGACGAGATTGATCAAGCCTGCGCCAATCACTGCGACGGGCAGAAGCCATTTGAGGTAACCGAGCACAAACTGGCTGCCGACAATGCCCCACGCGTAGTCCAACATCGTCGGCGAGACTTCAAAGCGAACTTCGCCGGACGCGCTCACTTCTTCTCGTCCTTCGCCTTCTGCTTCTTTTCGCGGTTCTTGTCGGCCCAGCCATCGAGATTGATTTGGCGGGCGCGAGCGACGCCGAGGCTGCCAGCGGGCACGTCTTTTGTGATGACGCTGCCGGTGCCGGTGTAGGCGCGATCGCCGATCGTGACGGGTGAGACAAGCGCGGTGTTTGAGCCGATGAACGCGTCGGCGCCGATGGTGCTGCGGTACTTGCTGAACCCGTCGTAATTACACACGATCGTGCCCGCGCCGATATTAGTGCGTGGGCCGACATCAATGTCGCCGATGTAGGAAAGATGGCTGGCTTTGGCGCCGTCCGCCAGGGTGGCGTTCTTCACTTCGACGAAATTGCCGATCTTGGTTTTGCGACCGAGCTTTGAGCCCGGACGAAAGCGCGCGAATGGACCGATGGCTGCGCCATCGCCTATTTCGGTTTGGTCCAAATGGCAAAAGGCATGGACGTGCGCGCCTTTGCCGATCTTCACTTTGCCGCCGAAAAACACGTTTGGCTCGATGATCGTGTCTGCGCCGATCTCGGTGTCGTAGGAGAAATAGACGGTGTCGGGATCGATGAGCGTGACGCCGGCTTCCATGGCGGCGAGGCGCGCGCGCCTTTGGAAGATGGCCTCGGCTGCCGCGAGTTCGGCGCGGGCGTTGACGCCGAGCGCATCGGATTCTGTGCCGGTGACGATCTGCGTCTTGAAGCCGGCGGCGCGTCCGAGCGCGACGACGTCGGTGAGATAGAATTCGCCCTTGGCGTTGTTGTCACGCACTTGCGCCAGCAACTGGAATAGAACTTTCGAGTCGGCGCAGATGACCCCGGAGTTGCAGAGCTTCACCGCGCGTTCGGCTTCACTCGCGTCCTTTTGCTCAACGATGCGCTCCAGTGAACCATCGTTGGCGAGGATCATGCGGCCATATCCAGTTGGGTTCGCCGCTTCGAAGGCGAGCGCGACGATGCCGCCGGTTTGCGCGCGCAATGCGAAAATTTGCTCGACGCGTTCCGGCGATACGAAGGGCGTGTCGCCGTAGAGCACGATGACATCGCCATCGAAGTCGGACATCTGCGCTTCAGCGGCGCGCACGGCGTGCGCGGTGCCGCGTGGCGGATCCTGGATCGCGGTGGCGTTCGGGCCCAAGGCTTTGGCGACGTGCTCCGTCACGGCCACGTTCTGCGGACTGGTGACGATGATGATGCGCCCGACGCCGACGCTCTGCGCCGCGGCGATTGCCCAATCCAACATCGGCCGGCCGCCGACCTCGTGCAGCACCTTTGGCAACTCGGATTTCATCCGCGTGCCTTGTCCCGCCGCCAAGATGATCGCGGCCCGCGCCCGGCTCATGCTGAGTTACCTGCTTGCTCGAATCCTGTGCGGGTTTTAGCCCATTTGGCCTTTCCGGGGCCATCCATGACCAGCGGCGAACTTGCCGGCGCGACCATTGTTTTCGACCTGGACGGCACGCTGGTGGACACCGCGCCCGATCTCTTGCGTGCGCTCAACGCAACGATGGACCTGGAGGGTTTGCCGGAGGTCCAGCTTGACGATGTTCGCCACCTGATCGGGCGCGGGGCGCGCGTGACGATCGAACGCGCGGCAGCCTTGAGCAGCGTCACCTACGCGGATGAAAAGCTCGACGAGCTGACGCAAGCGTTTGTGGGTTTTTATCGCGAAGACATCGCTGGCGGCTCGCGCCCATTTCCCGGCGTGGAGGCGGCGCTAGACGAGTTGAGCGGGCTCGGCGCGAAGCTCTCCGTTTGCACTAACAAGCGCACCGGGCTCTCGCAGCAATTGCTGGACGCGCTCAATATCAGCGACCGTTTCGAGGCCATCGTTGGCGCGGACTCAGTGCCGGAACGCAAACCACACCCGGATCATTTCCGCGCTGCGGTGTTACGCGCGAGCGGCGATGTCAGCCGCGCGGTGATGATCGGCGACACCACAATAGACGTCGCCACCGCACGCGCTGCGGGCGCGCCGGTGGCGGTCGTCAGTTTTGGCTATTGCGACGGCGATTGCGATGCATTTGGCGCGGACGCCGTACTCAATCGCTTCGCCGATCTTGCGCCCGTCTGCCGCCGTTTACTGGCAGCGCACGCCTAGGGGCTCCCGCACCAGGCTGGACGCTTACGCGACCTCCATCAGGCCGCGACGACTAGGGTTTGCGCGTTCACGCCCATTGGCTTCCCGCTTCGTCGGGAACCCATTGACCATGTCGCTGCGCACGTCCGTTCGCGCTGAACGCATTGCCGGGACGAAGCCCGCCTCGATCAGCTTGATGTCGACCGAAAAGCCCCGATCGCGCCAGTATTCTTCAATCCGCTGCTTCAAGCGACGTGCGCCATCAACATTGCAGAAATCGTGATCCATTCCGCTCCACCACAAGTTCTTCGCGGTACCGGGTTGGGCTCAATGGCCCGGAACCGTGTACGCAGGACACGCGCCTGCGCCTTCGCGCCAACCCCCGTTGCTCCTACCCATCGAGGACTTTGGACCCCGAGGGAGGCGCGGATATGGCGGTCTCGCGACAGAGACGCAATTACTCTCACA
>Ga0209023_10004280_pt1 | contig 16365 bp, 16 predicted proteins | sample LakOneMetagenome_FD_187468 | JGI IMG/M metagenome (GOLD analysis project Ga0209023, IMG submission 187468) | Freshwater and sediment microbial communities from Lake Erie, Canada (SPAdes) (version 2) | ecosystem: Environmental > Aquatic > Freshwater > Lentic | place: Lake Erie, Canada... | reverse complement strand
CGGGCGTGACGTCGAACGGCAGCTTCGCCGCGTCGAACCCTTCGGCGCTCCACAGGAATTGCTCGGCGCAGTCCCACGCGGCGATGGACAGCCCGAACGACACGTTGCGCGGGGCCGGTGCCGGCAACACGTGGTAGAAGTCCTGGTGGAACGACACCCCGATCTCGATCCGCTCGGCTGCGCAGTTCGGGTTGGTGTGGATCACGAAGCCCGCCGAGGCGTCCTCGCGATAGAGCTTGCGCAGTTCGCCGCCGCTGTCGGCGCTGGCCGGATGGGCCAGCCCTGCGACCGCCATCGCGAGCACCGAAGCCACCGCACCCGCGCGTCCCCACACACCTGCACGTCTCGACATCTCGGACCCCCCGTCCTCGAACCGTTCTCGGTGCTCGTGAGGGTACTCCACATCGCACCTGGTCGAACAGGGTCGCGCTCGTCGCGAACGGGTGTACCTGGCCCCATCGAGGTAACCGTCGCGCCCGTGTGCCACGGACCCAGATGTGTGAATCGGGTAAGACGCACTCCGCTCCCGGACGTTCCTCTTCGCTCGCCAGTACGTTCCACGACGACAACCCCGAAAGGGTGGCAACGTGATCGAAGCACGAGGTCTGGTGAAGGTGTACGGCGACAAGGTCGCCGTCGACGACCTGTCGTTCGAGGTGCGACCAGGCATCGTCACCGGGTTCCTCGGACCGAACGGCGCCGGCAAGTCGACGACGATGCGGATGATCATCGGGCTCGACGCACCGACCCGAGGTGTGGTCACCGTGAACGGCAAGGCGTACGCCGACCATCGGGCCCCGCTGCACGAGGTCGGTGCGCTGCTGGAGGCCAAGGCGGTGCACAACGGCCGCACGGCACGCAACCACCTCCTCGTCCTCGCGGCGACGTGCGGCATCCCTGCACGGCGTGTCGATCAACTGCTCGATCTCGTCGGCCTCACCGAGGTGGCGTCGAAGCGGGTCGGCGGGTTCTCGCTCGGCATGGGACAGCGCCTCGGGATCGCCGCCGCCCTGCTGGGCGACCCGGCGACGCTGATCCTCGACGAACCGGTGAACGGCCTGGATCCCGACGGCATCCTCTGGATCCGACACCTGCTGCGCTCGCTGTCGCGCGAGGGCCGGACCGTGCTGGTGTCGTCGCACCTCATGTCGGAGATGGCGCTCACGGCAGATCACCTCATCGTCATCGGCCGTGGCCGGTTGATCGCCGACGTGTCCGTCGACGAGTTCACGATGCAGGCGTCGTCGGATCTCGTCAACGTGCGCACGCCGGACGCCACCCGGTTGCACGCACTGCTCGTCGGCCCGACGGTGCACGTCACCGCGTTGTCGCCCGGACGGCTGGAGGTGATCGGCCTCACCAGCGACGAGATCGGTGACATCGCCGCCGCGAACTCGATCCGCCTGCACGAGCTGGTGCCGCACCAGGCATCTCTGGAAGAGGCCTTCATGGCACTCACGCACGACGCCGTCGAGTACCACCCGACGGAAGTGACGGCATCATGACCCTGCTCGACACGCCCACCGCACCGACCGCGCCACGACTGTCGGCCGACGAGGTCGCCGACATCGACGTGACCGCCGCGCGCGTGGTGCGGTCCGAGTGGGTGAAGCTGCGGACGCTGCGTTCGACCTGGCTGACCATGGCGCTCGCGGTGCTGGCCGTGCCCGGCATCGGCATCGCGATCGCGTGGTCGACGGCGAACGACTGGCCGAACATGCGCGCCCGGCATCGTGAGCACTTCAACCCGCTTGCCGATCCGCTCTCGGGGTTCAACCTCGCGCAGCTCGCGATCGGTGTGCTGGGCGTGCTGCTCACCGCGGGCGAGTACTCGGCCGGCATGATCCGCGCGACCTTCGCGGCGGTGCCCCGACGGGTGCCGGTCCTGTGGGCGAAGCTCGGCGTGTTCACGACACTCACGCTCGTCACGATGCTGCCCATCGCGATCTTCACCTTCTTCGCCAGCCAGCGGTTCCTCGCCACCCAGCACATCCAGACCACGTGGAGCACGCCCGGCGTGGCCCGGTCGGTCATCGGTGTCGGGCTGTACCTCACCGTGGCGGCGGCCCTGGCGATCGGTCTCGGTGCCATCATCCGCAACGTCGCCGGGGGCATCGGCGCCTTCGTCGGTGTCATCCTCGTGCTCCCGGTCGTCGCGTCCGCACTCCCGCAGACCTGGGGCGACCGCCTCAACAAGTGGCTGCCCAGCAACGCCGGCCAGGCGCTCATGTCGGTCACGTCGGACAACACCACGCTGTCGCCGTGGCGCGGCTTCCTCGTCTTCGGGTTGTGGGCAGTCGGCGCCCTCGTCGTGGCCGCCGTGCTGCTGCGCCGGCGTGACGCCTGACCCAGCGCCCGCCCTCGCGTTCGGCGGGGGCTGCTACAACAGCGCGAGGATCCGTTCGAGCGGGACGAGCTTGAAGTTCTGGTTCCCGCCGTTCGGCGCCGTGTTGTCACCGTCCTGACAGACGAAGAGCCCGCCGGGGAACGCCGGCCCCAGATCGTCCGTCACCGCGGCGATGCCGTCGGTGCGCCCGCAGCCGTCGCCGCCGGGGCCGGCCACCACCTTGAACGATCGCACGAACGCATGGGTCGACAGCCGGTACACGACGTAGCTGTTGTTGGTGTTGGACGCCGCCTGCGACGACGCGATGAGGTAGCCGTCGGCGCTCCCGACCGCATCATGAACGAGGGCGAGACCCTCGGCATCGGGGATGAAGTGCCCGCCCTTCGCGACCGGGACGTCGACGAGCACACGGGCACCGGCTCCGGCCGCGGCGCCCGGCTCGGCGTCGTACTTCCAGATGCCGACGTTCTCCTCACTGATGTAGAAGTCACCGTTGACGTCGTCGGCGACGCAGCCCTCCGTCTCGGTGCCGACGTCGAAGCTGCGCCGCAGGGTGCCCTCGACGCGGCCGTCGCGGTCGTTGTCCGTCAACTGGTACTGGGCGACGCGGCCGTCGCGGGCGTTGACGAACACGTAGGTCGATCCGTCGGCCGGGCTCCGGTACAGGCACAGTCCTTCGCCGGGGATCGACGATGCGATGCTGCCGCTCGGTGTGTCGGTGATGTTGGACAGCTTGCGGGTGTTCGGGTCGATGCCGTACACGCGCATGCCGAGGCGGTACACGACGGCGATGTCGACCCTGCCCGTCGCCGCGGGGAAGTCGTAGGCGACGTCGACGTTGCCGAAGAACCCTTCCGAGATGCGTTGGATCCGGTGGCCGGTGAGGTCGTACACCTCGAGGGCGCCCAGCTTGTCGTTCCCGATGACGACCGACTTGGCCGGCGCGTACGAGTTCACCCAGATCGCCGGGTCGTCGGCGGCGTCGCCGCCGTGGCCGACCGGATCGGTCTCCACGGTGGGGGACACCGCTCCGACGCCGGGCGCTCGGGCAGCGGGTGCCGCGTGGGCGGCACCGGGCAGGCTCGTCGCGAGGACGATGGAGACAGCCGCCAGCGCGCGCAGTGGTCCGGGGATGAGCATCTGAGTCCTCGCGTTCTCCGCGCCGCATCACCACCGTATCGATGAGAGGTTCCCGTGAGGTGTCCGCCGGCGCAACGGACCGTGAACGTCCGAGGCGCGGACGGGGTTCGATTTACTCCACGTTGACCGTCGGCTGACGAAGCGGATGTGAGGCGAGGTTCATGATCGGTCATCATGGACCTCGACAAGAACGGGACGGTCGGCACGATGCCGGCAACGGCACCCACCGGTTCCATGCGCTCGGCGCTCAGCAAGGTGCCCGAGGTGACCGTCTCCTGCTGGATCATCGAGGTCCTGTGCACCACGGTCGGCGAGCCGTTCGCGGACCTCGTCAACGGCAAGCGCAAGATCGCCGACGACGCCGACCCGGGCACCCGGGCCGGCCTCGGCCTCGGCCTCGGCACGACGGTGACGAGCATCGTCTTCCTCGCCGCGATCCTTGCTGTGGTGCTCTCCATGACGAACCAGCAGTGCCGCCATCCTGCTCTCGCCACGGACGACTGAGCGGCCGGTCGAAGCGGATGCAGCGCCACATCGTGGTGGTCGAGGACGACGTGTCGATCGGCCGTCTGGTCTCGAAGTCCCTGTCCACCCACGGGCACCGTGTCGAGTGGTGTCGCACCGGTGCGTCCGCGCTCGCCGCGGTCGCGCGAGCGGTCCCCGATCTGGTGCTGCTCGACGCGGGCCTGCCGGACGTGGACGGGTTCACGCTGTGCAGGTGGCTGCGCGAGCTGCACGACGACCTCCCGATCGTGCTGGTCACCGCGCGCGACGACGAGATCGACATCGTGGTCGGTCTCGACGCGGGAGCGAGCGACTACGTGACGAAGCCGTTCTCGATGGGCGTGCTGTCGGCGACGGTTCGGGCCCACCTTCGCGTCGACGAGCCCGTCGACCCCCGCCTGATCGGCGACCCCGGCTGATCGGCGCTCGCCGTCGGACGCGTCAGGTGCAGGTGGTGGGGTCCTGCAGCAGTGCTCCCGCGGTGACGTCGATCGCCAGCGTGATCCTGCCGGGGGAGCGCACGAGCATCTGGATCCAGCCGTCCGGCGATGCGTTGATGCATGCTGCGCCGCTCTCGACCTGGTAGAGGTCGGTGTAGCGGTACTTGACCGTGGTCCAGCCGGACCGCGGTGCATCGATCACCAGTGATTCGGGCTCGACGTCGACGACCGTCGCACCGCGGTCGGCCAGGGGTGTCGCGTCGACGACCTCGTAGGTCTGCCAGTCCGCGTTGGACCAGACGAGGCGGAGGTAGGCCGGGTGCGAGCGGATCACGGCGACCTCGTCCTGCGACGTCGGCCGGACGGCGCCGAGCGGCAGCGCGACCAGCGACACCGAATTCGCGTGCAGCCACCGCTGGTAGGTGGCCGCGTCGAGCTCGCCGGTGTACAGCTCCGGGTTCAGCTCGCGGTCGAGCTGCGTCTCCCACCCACGTGCGATGCCGTTCGTGCGCAACGCGAGGACGTCCGCCTGGCCGAACGTCTCCGTGGGTACGACCTCGACGCGCTGGACGTGCGTCGAGGTGTCGAGGAAGTCGGCGAGGGACTCGTAGTAGCCGGCGTCGGCGCTGCGGTCGGCCGGGCTGAACGCCATGGCGATGTACGAGCCGTTCCACACGAGCGCGGCGGCGACGATCACGGGCACGAGCAGCTTGCGTCGCGACCGCAGGGTGAGCGCGGCGATCGGTCCGGCGACCAGCCAGCCGAGACGGACGACGTTTCCCCCGAGCGGCGAACGGACGAGGAAGGAGGCGATCGCGACGACTCCGTACACGAGCACCAGGTACCGCACGACCGGCATGCGCCAGCCGCACCAGCCGATGACCGCGAGTGACAGGAGGAGGAGCAGCAGGCTGCCGCCGGTGAACGGGAACCAACCGCTCTCCGGGAACGCCGCGATGAGCACGCCGATCGGTACGACGGCGCCGACGGCGGTGATGACGAGCGTCGATCGGCGCGCCTCGCCGGCGAACCAGAGCGCGGTGAGGACGACCACGAGCGACAGCGCGCCGAGGGGCGAGCTGAGACCGCACGCCGCAGCGGCGAGCACCGCCAGGACACGACGGTCACGCTGCACCGCCAGCAACGCTGCCGTGCCGAGCATGATCGCCGGACCGAACGTGAGCCGCCCACCCCACAGGTTGACCCCGCACCCGCACGCGAAGAGCACGACGCCGACCGTCGGATCGACCGACAACTTGCCGTTCTCGACCCATCGCTCGACGAGGAGCACGAAGCAGAACGTGGCGACCAGCACGGAGACGACGGCGAGCGGGACCACGCCGACGGTGGCGCCGACGAGGGGCGAGACGATGCCGTACCCGGGAAGGGGGTGCCCGCCGAACCAGAGGTTGTTCCACACGTACGCGCCACGTGCTGCGAGTCCGGCGCGGAAGTGGCCGCTCGCGAAGTCCTCCGACGGCGGGCGCAGGACCAGGTACACCAGGCAGATGACGGCCGCCGTCGCCATCCCGATCACCCGCGGTCGTCTGCCACCGAGAAATTCGGACATCGGCGTGTGGTCGACGTGGGATCGAGGATCCGTCAGCACGGCACGCGCCCGGCCGCCGCGGTGGCGTTGATCGATGCGCGCTGCTCTCGGAACCGGTCGTACCCCAGGACGACGAGGAAGCCGAGTGCGAGGGTGGCCAGGCCTGCGACTGCGTCCAGGAAGTAGTGGTTCGCGGTGGACACGATCGCGAGGAGCGTGACGATCGGATGGAGGATGGCCAGCCACCGCACCCACCGCCGCCGGCTGCAGGCGAAGAGCACGACCGCGCACCACGCTGCCCATGCGATGTGCAGGCTGGGCATCGCTGCGTACTGGTTCGAGAGCTCGTCCACCGGGCCGGAATCGAACGACCACAGCCCCACACCGGTGCGAAGCGTGTCGGTGAACGGGTACGACACCGCGGTGGCCGCACCGCTGCCGTAGGCGCCGCCGGCGTCGAGCAGGCGAGGCGGCATGAGCGGGAACGTGGAGTACCCGACGAGGCCCAACGCGGTGGTGACGAGCAGCACCGAGCGGAACCGGCGGAAGCGGGCGGGACGCGTCTTCAGCAGCCAGATCAGGACACCGACGGTGATCAGCGAGTGCGCGGCGCCGTAGTAGACGTTGAAGAACGAGATCGCCGCCGTGCCGAGGAACCACTGCTGCACTGCCAGCTCGTGGAAGATCCGCAGTGCCTGTTCGATGTCGATGACCCGCATGGCGTTCCGGTATGCGGCTGTCCGCGCGCCGCTGCTGATGCGGGCCGAGCCGAACCGGTTGCGGACGATGGTGTAGGCGGTGTAGATCGACGCGATCAGCAACAGCTCGCGTCGCCACGACACCCGGGGCGCGAAGGGTTCCACAACGTCAGCCGTGCGCGGTGACAGGACGCCCTGTGGCGGTGGAGCTTGGTCGAACGTGGTCAGAGCGGCACAGCTTAGGCGCTGGAAGCCCCGGCGAAGCTGAGCGCGGCCGCCGCTCGCCCGGCAGGCAGACCCTCACCCCGCTCGCGAGTGCACCGTCGAGTGCCCTCGCGATCGCGTCGATCAGCCTCGATCGCCGGGCCGCGCCGACGATCGAGCGGACGGTCGGCAGTCGTCAGCTCCCGACGTCGGAGCCCGTGCGTGCCAGCTCACGGGCATCCGTTCTCATCGTCCGATCCGCGTGCGTCAGCCCACGTGCGGACGATGCCGCCTGGAGCGGGCGCGGCGGTCGGCGAGGTTCGACCTCGCCGGCCGCCTTTCCTCGTCGTCGTTCGGTACTGTGACAGGCGAGTGCTGGACACTCAACAACGCGTTGCTCCGAACCCTGGTTGCGCCCCGACCGAGGAGCTCGACATGTGTGTGGACAGTCCTGCGGAGCACGCTTCATGGGTCGCCGGTGCGATGGAACTGACGCTGGTCGTGCAACACGAGACCGGTGTCCGCGTGGCGTTCGCGCGCGGTGAGCTGGACCTGAACACGCGCGAGTTGTTGCGCGGCTGCATCCCGAGCGTCAGCCTGCATATCGGCCCCGGAGAGCTCGCGCTCGACCTCGGCGACCTGGTGTTCATGGACTGCGGTGGCTACGGCGGCATCGTCGCGCTGCGCGGCGCGATCGAAGCGCAGGGCGGTCACCTCGAGGTGCGCAACGAGGTCGGCCAACCCGCACGCCTGCTGACCCTGATCGGCGCGCTGGAGGGTGCCGCCTAGCTCCCGGAGGTCGGTGGTCGCTTCGACGCCGGGGCGAACAGGTCGATCGAGAACGCGCCGGTCGACAGTTCGGTCGCGAGCTCGGTCAGTTGTCGGTTGTGGTTGCGCGCGTATGTCCGTAGACGTGAGAAGGCCTCGTTCATGTCGAGCCCGAATCGTTCGGCGATCATGCCCTTCGCCTGCTCGATCGCGATCCGGCTGGTGAGCGCATGCTGGAGATGGCCTTCCCGGATCGCCGCATCCCGGGTCGCCTGGTCCTGGACGATGGCGATGCTCGCGACGTCGGCGAGCGCCTGTGCAAGCGCCACATCGGTCTCGGACAGCCCCCCGGGTTCGGACATGAACAGGTTCAGGCACCCGAGGATCGCGTGCTTGAGACGCAGCGGAACCGCGCACACCGAGGGGTAGCCGGCGGCGACGGATTCCGAAGCGAACTGCGGCCATCGCGTCTCACCTCGGAGGTCGGCGTTCACGGTCACGCTGCCGCTCCGGAAGCAGTCCAGACACGGGCCCTGGTCGTTCTGGATCTGGAACAGCTCCAGCAGCTGGACCTGCTCGGTCGAGGCACCGATGACGCGGAGCTGACGATCGGGATCGGCCAGCAGGATGCCTGCCGCTGCTGCGTCGAGCAGTTCGACGCATCGACCGGTCAGCACGGTGAGCACCTCGATGACGTCGAAGTCACCGACGAGGGTGTCGACGATCTCGACGAAGGTCGTGGCGGCGAGGACCTGGCGTGTCGCAGCGGTACGGAAGTGGTCGTCGGACATGGTTCACACCTCTGGATCGGGTGACGGGTGGTCGCGTGGGAGTCGGAGTCGATGGGCGACGATGTCCGCGGCGACTGCTGCGAGCGTGCGATCGTCGGCAAACGCGTGGGCGCGGATCCGCAGCAGTGCATCGTCGACGGGGATCGACAGCTGGATGGCGACGATGCCGGAGGCCTGGTAGATCTCGGCGCGGTACTCGATGGCGTCGTCGAGACAGCTCGCCAGCGTCCCGGCCGGCGCGTCGTCCTGCAGGCTGAGCACGGTCTCGGTGAGGACCTCGGCGAGGGCGACGCTGTCCTCGTGCTGGGCGGACGTGAGCTCGCCCTCGTGCTGCTGGTACAGCGTGAGCACGCCGACCCGAGCGCCGGCGACTGCCATCGGATAGGCGAACACCGCGGCGATGCCGCTGCGGTGGGCGAGCCCCACGAACGACGGCCAACGCTCGGATGTCGCGTGATCGAGACGCGGCGCATGGACGGACTGCCCCGACCGATATGCATCACGGCACGGACCCTCGCCCATCGAGTACTGCAGGTCCTCCAACGCCGCGACGTTCGAGCTCGATACGCAGATCGGCCCCGCGAGATCGCCACCCATGATCGTGATGCCGGCGCCCGTGACGTCCAGCACCTCGACGCAGGCCGTGCACATGCGTGCGGTGGCCGAACGAGCGGTCTCGCGCGCAAAGGCCACGGCGATCCGGCTGGCCCGTTCCGTGTTCACATCGGCACGGCGAACGTGCCGGAACAGCCGGCGGTGATTGCCCTGTGCATCAAATCGTTCCCCTCGTTGCGGAGTGAACGGCGAAGACTGGACCGAACCTGCCCCGGAGGGAGCAGCGATCGACCTTACCCCATCGTCCGCTCGATCGCGCCGAGCGCGTCGGTCCAACCCGATCGGGGCTCGGGCGCGGGCTCCATGGTGCGCTCGACCGCGCGGATCGCCTTCCCGAGCCGAACCCACCGGGCGATGCCGGCGTCGTCGGCGGACTGCAGCGCCGACCGCCATTGCTCCAGCACGTGCGCTTCGAGCGAGCGCAGCCCGGCAGAGACCGTCTCGTCAGCCGTGCCGATCGACGGGACATCACTCGCGTCGACGTCCATGGTCGACACTCAGTTGCTCACATCGGCGAATAGGTACCAGGAAACAGACACGCGCCACCAGTCCTTCGCTCCGGGCGAACCGCAGGGTCTGGACGGCGTGCACGCTGTGCCACGCGGCATCAGCGATGCCGACGGTACCACCATCCGCAGTGGACGTCCGGGTGATCTCGAGGGCGGGGGTTGGATGACTCGCGAGCGGGTACGAGCTGCGCACGTTGCAGGTCGCTCCGATCCCCGGTGGCTCGAACACGCCAACCACTCCGACATCCCCGATGCTCTCCCGACGTCACATCCTTGCGGGTGCGGCGGTCATCGGTGCCGGCCTCGTCGCCGCCGCGTGCGGCAGCGACAAGACCGACGCCACCACCACGTCGGGTGGCACTGTCGGCGCCACGGGAGCGCCGGGCACGACACCGTCCGCCGACACCGCAGGCACGACGCCGACCGCAGACACGGCGGCGATGACGAGCGCAGCGACGGACACCGGGGTACCGGGCGGCAACGTCGACCTCACGATCGCCGGCCTTGCGGCGGGCCTCGAGGTGCTCGCCGTCGGGACCTACCAGGCGGCGCTCGATGCTGCCGGTGCGGGCTCGCTCGGTGCCGTCCCGCCCGCAGTGGCGGAGTTCGTCACGGTCGCCCTGCAGCAGCATCAGGCACAGCTCGATGCGTGGAACGGTGTGATCACCGGTGCGGGCGGCGCGGCCGTGACCGAGCCGAATGCGACGCTGAAGCCGACGGTCGACGCGGCGTTCGCGAAGGTCACCGACGTCACCGCTGCGGCCAAGCTCGCGCTGATGCTCGAGGAGATCGCAGCCGCCACGTACCTCAGCGCGCAGCAGGTGCTCACCGACAAGGACGCCATCATGCTGGCCGGGTCGATCCAGATCATCGACGCCCAGCACGCAGCGATCCTGCACTTCGTCCTCGGCGAGTATCCCGTCCCGGACACCTTCGCGAAAGTGGACCTGGCCGCCACTGCCTGATCCGACCCGGTCGATCGACGAGGACGACGCGAGAGCCGGCCGGTGCACAGCACCGACCGGCTCTCGTCGCGCGAAGCCTCGTGCGTGGCATCGCCCGACGAGCTCACTCCGTCGAGACGGCCTGGAGGATGTCGAGCTTCGCCGCCCGACGAGCGGGTCGAGCCGCTGCGACGACGCCGCACGCCATCGCGATCACGATCGTGATCACCACGGTGCTGAGCGGCACGCTGAACGACGTGAAGCCCTGGCTGCGGAGCGCCCGGACGACCGCCCAACCGAGGGCGACCCCGATGACCAGTCCCTGCGTCGCGCCGAGCACCGCGGTGATGATCGACTCCCAACGCACCATCGCACGGATCTGACGTCGGGTCGCACCGACGGCGCGGAGGAGGCCGAGCTCACGTGTCCGCTCGACGACGGACAGGCTGAGCGCGTTCGCGATGCCGAGCACTGCGATCACGACGGCGAGCGCCAGCAGGCCGTAGACGAGGTTGACGAGCATGTCGATCTGTGCGGCCTGCGACTCGATGTACTCGGAGCGGCTCTCCAGATCGGCGTACGGGTAGTCGGCCACCGCGGCCTCCAGCTGGCTGCGGACCAGCCGCTCGTCGGTGCCCGACTGCAACGTGACGTACACGCTGAAGTCGTACTGGTCGCCGCCGCTCTGGGCGTACAGCGACTTGGCGATCGTGACGGCGCCGGCCAACTCGTCGTGACGGTAGATGCCGACGACGTGCACGACGTGCAGGCTGCCGTCGAGGAATTGCAGCTGGAGCTCGTCACCGAGGGCCAGGCCGTCGTCCGTCGCACGCTGCTCGGAGATCAGGATCCCGGCGCTGTCCAGAGCCTCGATGCTGCCCTGCACCGCGCCGAGATCGAACACTGTGGCAGCGGTGGCGGGATCGATCACCGTCACGCCCTGGTCGTTGCCGTCGACGCGAGCGAGACCGATCTGGATGCCGGTCGCAGCGGCGACGCCGGGAATCTCGCCGAGCTCAGGAGCGAGCCCGACCGGCAGCCCACCGAACCCGAAGGTCTGCGTCGACACCACGTAGTCGCCGGTGAACTGCTCGTCGAAGACCGACCGGATCGACGCCTTGACCGACGCGGCGAACACTGCGATCGCGACGACCAGCGCGACACCGACCATGAGCGCCGCCGCCGTGCGGGCGGTGCGCTTCGGGTTCCGCATCGCGTTCTCCCGCGCAAGCGTGCCGCTCATGCTGTGGGCGTGGGCGAGGGGAGCGCCGAGCACGCGGGCGACGGGGCGAGCCATCAGGGGGCCGAGGACGAACACGGCCACGAACACGAGTGCGACGCCCGCGCCCAGCACCAGCAGCGTGCCGGTCAGGCCGACGGCCACCAGCGCGATCGCGGCGGCGAGCACACCGAGTCCCGACACGAGCCGGCGTCGCGAGAACGACGGCTGCTCGATCGCGACGTCGCGCATGGCTGCCACCGGCGGGACGTGTGCGCCGCGCCGAGCGGGCGCCACGGCGGCGATGACGGTGATCAACAGTCCGACCACGAGCGAGAGGACCACCGTTCGAGGCAGCAGCACGAGGCCGCTCTGGGGCAGGTCGACGCCGACGGCGGACAGCAGCCGACGCAGCATGAGCGCCATGCCGAAACCGGTGACGAGCCCGACGACCGAGCCGATGATGCCCATCGTGACCGCTTCGATCAGCAACGATCCCTCGACCTGGCGTTCGCTCGCCCCGAGCGCACGCAGCAGTGCGTTCTCCTTGCGTCGTTGGGCGACGATGATCGAGAACGTGTTGTAGATGATGAACGAGCCGACGAACAGTGCCACGGCGGCGAACACGACCAGCAGCGTGTTGAAGAAGCCGAGTGCCGTCTTGACCTGGCTGCTCGAGTCGGCCGCCATCTCGCGTCCCGTCAACGTCTCGGTGCCGGTGGGCATCGCGGCGGCGATGTTGCCGGCGAGCTCCGCCTGGCCGACTGATCCGTCGCTGCGCGCCTGGATGCTGTCGACGAAGCCGGTCTGACCGACGAAGGCCTCAGCGGTGGCGAGGTCGAACAACGCGACGCGGGAACCGACGGGGGAGTCGGCGCCGCCGAAGCCCACCACGCCGACGAGGGTGAACGTGCGCTGACCCTGCTGGCTGACCACGGCGACCTGGTCGCCGATGGAGAAGTGGCCGAGCGAGAACGAGCCCGCGTCCATCGCCATCTCGGCGGACCCGATCGGCAGGCGACCGTCGCGGAGGTCCCACACCGACAGCGCACTGTCGGAGATGTCCATGCCGAAGTTCGGCATCCCGCGCTCGACGCCCAGCGGCTTCCCGTTCGCGTCGAGGATGCGCGCGTAGCCGCCGACCGAGCCCGCGACTGCGCTCACGCCCGGGACGGCGGCGACGCGATCGAGGAGCGCCTCGGAGATGCGGCCGCGTTGGGTGATGCCCTCGCTCGTCGAGATCTCCTCGCTCGAGCGCACCACGGCATCCGTCTTGGCGTAGACCGACGAGAACAGGTTGTCGAACGACCGGTGCAGCGAATCGGTGAACACGAACGTTCCGGCGAGGAACGCGATGCCGAGCACGATCGACAGCACCGTCGAGGCCAGGCGACGCTTGTGGCTGAGGATGTTGCGCATCGTGAGGCGGAACATCAGCGACCTCCTTCGTACGCCCTCATGTGGTCGAGGATGCTCGGGACGGTGGGCTGCTCGATCTCGTCGACGATGTGCCCGTCGGCGAGGAACACGACCCGGTCGGCGGAGCACGCAGCGGATGGGTCGTGGGTGACCATCACGATCGTCTGCGCGAACTCGCGCACCGCGTCGCGCATGAACGTCAGGATCTCCGCGCCCGATCGGCGATCGAGGTTCCCGGTCGGTTCGTCAGCGAAGACGATGTCCGGCCGACCGACCAGTGCCCGTGCAACGGCGACGCGTTGCTGCTGGCCGCCGGACAGTTCGGAGGGTCGATGGGACAGTCGAGACCGCATGCCGACGGCGTCGACCACGAGTCCACGAACGCCTGGTCCGCATGCCGGCCGGCGAGACTGGACGGCAGCGTGATGTTCTCGATCGCGGTCAGCGTCGGCACGAGGTTGAACGCCTGGAACACGAAGCCCACGCGGTCGCGGCGCAGCTTCGTGAGCTCGGTCTCCTTCAGCGTGCTGAGGTCGACGTCCCCGATGAAGGCGTGACCCGAGGTGAGGGTGTCCAGGCCCGCGACGCAGTGCATCAGGGTGGACTACCCGGAGCCGGACGGCCCCATGATCGCCGTGAGGCGACCGCGCTCGAAGGCGACGGTCACGCCGTCGAGGGCCCGGACGGCATTGTCCCCTCTGCCGTACTCCTTGACGGCGTCCACGGTTCCGGCGGCGAGTCCCGTCCGGGACCCGAGTGGCGACAGGGTGATGGACATGATGCCTCCCGCGTGGGATCAGCGATTCGTTGCCGATCCCATCGTCGGTCCCCCTGTGGCACCTCGAAAGGGCCGTTGGTCCCTGCCCGGCGGCGGGGTGCCGTCAACGCGGCAGGGCCCGAACCTCGACGTAGCGCGCGAGCCCGGCCGGCACCGCGAGGATGGCGGCGATCTCGGCGGGGCTGATGTCGTACAGCACGCTGTAGCGGTCGACGTAGTCCTTCGTGGTCTCGCCGATACCGGTGTGGGTCGCGATGAGGGCGGCGGCGATCTCCTCGTTGTAGATGAGGTACTGCTCGGACACCACCGAGATCGCGGCGTCGATCTCGTCCGGCGACGGCGGTCCGGCGACCAGCTTCGCCAGCTCCTCCGTCACGACCGTGGACACCGAGTCGATCTGGTCCGGCGAGGTGGCGATCTCGAGGTAGAGGTCGAGATGGCCGTCACCACCGAGGTCGTCCGGCGTGACGCCGAAGGATGCGTAGGGCGAGTACGACTCTCCGAGCTCCTCGCGGATGCGGGTGAGGATCCGGTGGGACAGGACCTCGGTGGCCACGTCGGCCAGCACGTCGCTGCGCACACCGGCCGCGACCCGCGTGCTGTACAGGCGGATCAGCGTCGCCTTGTCACCGGTTCCGGCGTGGACCTCCTCGCTGATGACGCCTGCCGGCGGGTCCGGGTCCGCCGCCACGGGTGTCTCGTCCGGTCCGGTCGACGGCAGGGTGCCGAGGTAGGTGCGGGCCAGCTGCGTGACGGTGTCGATGTCGATGTCGCCGACGATGGCGAACGCCCAACCATTCGCGTTGCCGAAGTCCTTGGTCCACACTCGCTCGATCCCCGCGAGGTCGACCGAGTCGGCGTCGGCGCCGGTCAACTGGTAGCGGTACAGGGGGCTGTCGCCGTAGCGCGCCCGGTAGAGCGCGTCGTACGCAGCGCTCGACTGGTCGGCCGTGGGATCTGCAGCGTCCGAACGGATGCGGCTCAGGCTGTTGTCGAGCGCGACCTCGTCGAAGCGCGGTGCGGTCATGTAGAGGTGCACGAGCTGGAGCAGCTGCTCGAGATCGTCCGTCGAAGCAGAGCCGTCGAAGCGATCGGACGTGACGCCGATCGACGGTGACAGGTCGACGGTCGAGTCGGCGAGCAATTGGTCGAGCTGGGCCTGGTCGAACGTCGAGACGCCACCGGTGGTGACGACGTCGGGGGCGACGTAGCTGTCGACCACGTCGTCCGGGGCCAGATCGGCTGCGCCGCCGTTGCTCTGGGCCTGGAGCACCAGCTCGCCGTCGGCGATGTCGGTGGGCTCGAGCAACACCGTGACGCCGTTGCCGAAGTCGAGCTCCACCGGGTCGGAGATCTGCACATCCGGGTATGCGGTGAGCGGCGGTCGGCCGATCTCGGTCACCGCCGCGGGTGGCTCCATCAGGTCGCCGCTGACGGCGACGACCGGCTCGCGTGCGGTGACGGGGCGGTTGGGCAGGTCGGCGATCGCGGCGTCGATCGCGTCGAGCGACGGGAGCGTGCTCGCCTCGCTCTCGGGACCGGTGACGATGACGTGCGGCGCCGACGTGGACCACCGCCGCTCGAACGCGGCCCGGACGTCGTCCACCGTGATCGCATCGAGCACCGCCGTCGACAGGTCGTAGGTCGCCTGCTCCGTGAGGATCGGCGAACCGAGCAGGAAGCTGTGCACGTACGTGTCGGCGTAGTCGGCGTCCTGCCGTGTGGCACGCGCCGCATAGGTGGACTCGGCGGCCGAGCGCAACTGACTGACGGCGCGCCCGAGCTCGGTCTCGTCGAAGCCGAAGCGGTGTGCCCGTTCGAACTCGTCCAGCAGCGCGAGCATCGCCTCGGCAGATCGGCCCGGCTTCGCGTCGACGACGACGCTCGGTGCATCGAGGGCGCGCACGAAGCTGTCCGAGTCGACGTGGGCGCCGTCGAACGCGGCGTCGGTCGTGGTCGCATCGTCACTCAGCCGGTTGGCGATCATCGTGAACGCCAGCGCGTCCGTCACGCTGCTGAACACGGTGTCGACACGCTCCGGCGCGGCGACGAGGGGGAGGGCGACCTCGACCGCCGAGCTGGTGAGGTCCGGGTCGGCGAGCCGCCCGACGACCGGGGTGGTCGATGGTGCGATCGTCAGCGCAGCACGGGCGTCGTCGGCGCCGCGCGCATCGATCGGGGCGAAACGGTCCTCGATGCCCGCCAGGACGGCATCGACGTCGATCTCGCCGATCACGACGACGGCAGCGTTGTCCGGGCGGTACCAGTCGTCGTAGAACCGGCGAAGCAGTTCGGGCGTCATCGCCTCGATCGCGTCGGACGTGCCGATGGGCTCCCGACCGTCGAACACCGAGCCGCCGAGGAACATCCGGTCGAGCTCGTCGAACACGCGGCCGTCGCTGCTCTGCGCGCCGGTACGCCACTCCTCCAACACCACGCC